>ERZ1292630.177-Hain-H41-02um-R3-177-length-70781-cov-8_pt1 | contig 61259 bp, 58 predicted proteins | sample MGYA00564408_ERZ1292630 | MGnify/ENA primary metagenome ERZ1292630 (study PRJEB36523, sample SAMEA6512641) | groundwater metagenome | collected 2019-01-08 | study: AquaDiva: Metagenomics assemblies of 32 groundwater samples
CACGTACGGTGGTGTGGGAGGACGGCGGGGGCGACCCCGCCTCCTACCCGATTCGCATACAGGAGTGCAGTGTACACGCAGGAGAAGAGAATGGAAGACTTTGGTAGACGGTGTTTGCTACACACTACTAGTGTGCAATCGCAGTCGATCGACAGAAGGTGCAGAATACTGGTAGATGCTTGTACAAGAACGCCGCCGTGAGGGGCGCGTTTTTCAGCGACCCTCTACGGCGTGGTTGGGCTATTTTAGCCGCCCTTTGCGTTTAAGCTCGATGAGCAACTTGGCCTTCTCCCAATCGCAACGCACGAACTCCTTTAGATCCTTGGATCCTCTTAAATCCTGACTTGCTCGCAACCGCTTGAGCCAGCCCCTGGGTTGTTGCTTGTTTAAATTGTCTGAAATCTCTTTTCTGAGCCATGCCTTATCAAAAGCGCCCCATTCTCCAGCTACCAAAGTAAGGTTCCAGCAACACACGGGGTGGACTTCTTCGTAAAATATTCGGTCCAGCTCCTCAACGGATAGTTCGGTGGAGGCTAATCTATCGGCGAGAACCATAAGGGTCCCGGCGTCTGTCTCCGTGTCTAGATAGAGATCCGATATGGCGTACCAGATATCGATTCGAGAAGCTGAGATGCCAGAGTCGGTCATGTGGTTTCTGTCCTTTGCGAGCCTGTGATTATCTAGCCGTATCCGGCTAGGAAAGAACGCAATATCGGTGTTTACAAGTTTAGCAAGAATTATGCCCTAACCATTCAATTGAATCTCACGCTCAATACTACAGGTTGTAAATTACAGCTCTAGACCTTGCTGCTGCTATCACATCTACAGGAAGAAGTCAGCGAGTTGTCCAATTGTGCAAGAATGCCGTATTCGCACTGGACTCTTTACGCCTTCTCTGCCACTTTCCCGCCCCATTCCGTGAGCTTCCGGCTAATGAAATCGATGATCTGCTGGTGCTCTGCTTCGCCGCGGCCGGTGATGGTCATGGGCTTGCCGAATGCGAACCAGACCTTTTTCGATATGTCCACCTTGCCGTAGTCCTTCAGGTACTTCCCGTTGCCCCAGGCGTCGGTCTTGAGGGCGATGGGGACCACGGGCACGTTCGCCTTCTTTGCCAGCTTGATGCCGATGGTGTTGAACTGAGAGGGATCGAAGACCCCGGTGCGCGTGGTCTGGGGGAAGATGACGATGGAGATGCCCGCTTTGAGCCGTTCCTCGCCGCCTTCGAACACGGCCTTGAGGTCGTCGCGGGGATTGGTGCGTCCCACGGTGATGGGGTCCCGGGCGCGCATGATGTGCTTGAAGACGGGGTAATCGACGAGGCTCTGCTTCACCACGAACGTGGAATCCTTGAATTGCGAGATGATGCACGGCAGGACCATGGTCTCCAGGGTGCTCATGTGGTTGCCGATGAAAACGCAGGGGCCGTTGAGGGTCCGGAAATGGTCAACGCCGTTTATCTCGATGGCGGCGCCGATCTCTTCGAGCGCGCGGAGCGTCTCCAGGCTGCTGGCGACCCAGTCGGCCGTGACGTAGCGCCCGTGCTTCGCTTTCGAACTTCCCCTCCAGACGGTGGAGAATAGGCGGGAGTAGAGCCTGACCTCGGGCAGGAACCTGCCCAACAGCGAACGCGGACCCGTACCGGTACGGTAGGAACCGTTAACATAAGTGATCGTATCCAACGGGGACTCCTTGGTCGTGAGATCGGTGTGAGAGACGGCCACAGTATATCATCAGGCAGGGGGGAAGGTAAAGGGTTGATAGTTCAATTCACATCAAACTATTTGCCAGATCGAAAGAATGTTTGCTGCAAAAAAGCGCAAGAGACGTAAAAAAGAATTGGTTTCTTTGTGTGTTTTGCGCCTCTTTGCGGCCAATAGATCATTGCACTCTTCGTGCCTTCGTGTCTTCGTGGCAGGTTTGGTTCCGGATTGTCTGGTTAAGAGCGTGGGGAGCGGGGTGGCCGGGAGTAAGAAAACTACGCCAGGTCCGGGGACGGTCGCTGGATATGGTAGCCCTGGGCGTAGTCTATGCCGGCAGAGTCGACATCGAGCATGATCGCTTCGCTCTCCACATACTCGGCAATGGTCTTGATGTTGAGGCGGGTGGCGAGCGCCGCTATGCTGGTGACGATCTCCCGCTCCATCGTGCCGTTCCCGCCCATGGTCCGGATGAACTCTCCGTCCACCTTGAGATAATCGACGGGGAAGTTCTTGAGATACTGGAACGACGAATAACCCGCCCCGAAGTCGTCAATAGCGAACCGGAAACCCTCATCCTTCAGCTTGCGGACGAAGGTCTCGAACAGGCGGATGTTCTTGACCGTGTCCCGCTCGGTGATCTCGAAGACCATGCTTCCCGGATCGATGGCGTAATCGCGGAACAGGGCGCGAATGGTGGGCATGAAGTCGCTGATCACCATGGCCTTGGGAGAGAGGTTCAGGAACAGCGTGCCGGTGTAGGTCTTCTCCTTCACCATGATGAACGCCTGTTCGATGAGCTGATAGTCGATCTTGCCGATGGCGCCCATGCTCTCCGCGGCCTCGATGAAGTCCGCCGCCGGGATCACTTGATCGCCCACGATGATCCTCGTCAGAACCTCGTAGGCCATGATGGACCTGTTCTTGACGTCGACGATGGGCTGGAAGTACGGAACGATATTTTTCTTCCGGTGCTGGAGCGCGTCGAGGATCATGATGTGCTTCTCGCTGAGGTGCCTGAGCATCTCCGCGTTGTCGCCGTCGCTCGGGAAGGCCATGTTGTCCTTGCCCGACGATTTTGCCTGGCCCAGCATGCTGTCCGCAAGAAGGAACAGGTCCTTCGCGTCTTGGGCATGACTCGGGAACACCGCAATACCGATGGAGATCGTTTCCTGTACGACGGCGCCGTCCGGGAGCGTGATCGAGTGGTTTCGCAGACTGTCCATCAGCCGCTTGGCGACGACATAGGCCTGTTCCTCGTCGCACACGGGCAGTATAGCGGTAAAATTATCGCCGGCGAAGCGGGCGGGGATGTCTCCCTTGCGGACCGCGGCCCTCAGGATGTCGGAAAAATCCTTCAGGAAACGGTCGCCCACCTCGTGACCGTACGTGTCGTTGATGATCTTGAAATTATCAACGTCTATGTGCAGGAGGGAAAACTTATACTTCTGGCGCATGGACCGCTGGGTCTCGTACTGGAGCAGGTCCCAGAAGGTGTGCTGGTTGTACAGGCCGGTCAGGGGGTCCCGCGTCGTGAAGCTTTCCGCTTCTTTTACGTACTTGGTCAGCGACCTGAGCAGGACGACCGTGCTCACAACGGGGAACGGAGAGATCGACAGGATCGTGATGGACATGGCGGTGAGAGCCGCGGACATCGCGGGACCATAGGCGATCAGAGCGACCGACGTCACCACCATCATGAGCGATACGATGGATGCTCCGACGAGGAGGAGAGCCTTGATTATTTGAGGATTATTTCCCATACCGGACAGCGGTCTGCAAATGATCGAAGTACATGTTTGAATTATTATTAGCATATACTGCCGGCATCATATTGTCAAGCAAGGGAAAAATATCTTGCTTTGACAGGGGAAAAAAACGAGAATGGCGCCATGAAAATCCCGATTTTGAGACACGCTGTCGCGCAGATGGTGATGCCGCGGATCGAGGGAAAACAGCTTCCCGACGCGGCGTACCGCAGTGCGATGGCTGCGTTTGCCGAGGAGGGCATCGGCGGTTTCATCCTTTTCGGCGGCGACATCGACAGCACGCCCCGTTATCTCGCGGAACTCCAGGCCCGGGCGGAATTCCCCCTTCTGATCTCCTCCGACGTGGAGCGCGGCCTTGGTCAGCAGCTGGAGGGGGGGACGCGCTTCCCGAGCCAGCGTGCCGTGGCATCGGCCATCGGGCGACGCTCGAAGAAGGACGTGGAACTTCTGGGACTGATGCTCGACGCGGTCCGCACGGAGAGCCGTGCCGCGGGCATCCATATCGTATTCTCTCCGATCATGGACGTGAACAACAATCCCGACAATCCCATCATCTGCACCCGTTCCTTCGGCGAGGACCCGGAGACGGTTGAGTGGTTCGGAAGGCACTATATCCGAGGTCTCCAGAAACCGGGGGCGGACGGGCACCGGGACCTCCTTGCCTGCGCCAAGCATTTTCCGGGTCACGGGGACACGGACCAGGATTCTCACTCGGTCCTGCCGGTCATTCGCGCAGATCGGGCGCGGCTCAATCGGGTGGAACTGCCGCCGTTCCGCGAGGCGGTGAAGGACGGGGTGGGCACGGTGATGATCGCCCATCTGCTGGTCCCCGCGCTGGACCCGGTGAAGCCGGTTACCTTTTCGAAGAAGGTCGTGACGGCTCTTCTGCGGGAGGGCATGGCGTTCGAGGGATTGATCGTCTCGGACGCGCTGGACATGGGCGCGCTTGCCGGAGAGTATCCCCAGGACGAAATCGCCATCCGGGCTGTCGAGGCGGGCATGGACATCCTGCTCCATCCCGTCGACGCCCGGGTCACCATCGACGCCGTGGTCAAGGCGGTGGAGCAGGGGCGGCTTACGGAAACGCGTATCCATGAGTCGGTGGACCGGATCATGGCTGCGAAAAAGCAGCTCGGGCTGTTCACGACCCCCCTCAGTCCCCCCTTGGCAAGGGGGGAATCGAAGGGGGGTGTCTTGCCAAGGGGGGAAGCGAAGGGGGGTCATGCCGAAAAGATCGATTACGAGAGGCACCGGAATACCGCGCGGGAACTCGGCAGGAAAGCGGTCACCCTGCTCAGGGGAGACAAAAAGAAGCTTCCTTTCGACAGCGGTAAGAGCGTCGCATGCTTTGTTCTGGATGACGATGGTCAGGGTATGGGCGTCTCCTTCACGCAAGGTCTCATGAAACAGTTCGGCACGGTGAGCAGCACTACCCTGACGCCCGATGTCTGCGACGCCAGCCTATCCTCCCACCTGGACCTGAGCGGTGCCGGCGCGGTCGTCATCGGCATCTTCTCCAGGATATCGGCATCCAAAGGACGATCAGGCATATCCCCGAAGCTTCGCGATGCGACCTTCGAGATCCTCCGGCGCGCCAAGGCCGCGGGAAAGCGCTCTGCCGTCATCTCGTTCGACAGTCCCTATATCCTCGATCAGTTCAAGGATGCCGACGTTCTGATCGCCGGTTACGACCGGATGGACGCGATACAGGAAGCGGCGGCGGAGATGATCGCAGGGAGAACATGATAATCAGCATTCAAGTTGATGTTTCGTTTTTTACTCTCCAAGGAAACAGATCGGCAATATCCCACGCAGTCAGGCAGTAGCGCCGGTATGACTCTCCTATATGGATTTCCAGCAGACGTTCCTCTTCCCTATTTCTCACAATTGTGGTGAATATGGCCACAGGAACAAGAGATGAAAGAATCCAAGAACCTCCCACGAGCGCCAGCCCCAACATTTCGAGCATAAGGCTGGTATGCAGCGGATGTCTCAGATACCTGTAGGGACCTGTATCGACGACCTGCTGTTCCTGGTGAACGGCGATATACGGATTATAATTCGACTTCAAGGCGTCGAAAGCCCAAATCCGTAAGAAAATGCCTACCCAGAGAACAAAATAGCCGCACCATCCTGCAAAGGTCAATGAGAATGCAAAGGCAATGTACGAAGCATATCCCAGGAGGACAAGATAGATTGCAGTCCAAATCCGCACACTCGGCACACCCCCCAAGAGAGTCATGTCGTTCCGCTGTTTCACCCTCAAGTGAAACGCCAAGCGGACACAAAAGGGAAGAGCGAGCAAAGCGCCAGAAATGTTCATGATGGTCACTCCCGTATTGAGATATTAACTATTTTCAATCTCACGCGAGTCTATCACAACAGAAATAGTAAATACAACAGATTGGCTGTCATTGCAGATCATTTCGGGCACTACCATTGAATCACCCTGATTGACCATACCCGGGGATTTCTTGACTCAAAAGTTTTCCTCCGATATACTTAGCCACTAAGTTGAAAGGAGACGTTGATGGAAAATTCCCGAGAGGCGCGATTCTGGCAACAGGCGAAGGATGCAAAACAGGTAAAGTGTCAGCTGTGCCCCCGCGGGTGCAGCCTGGACGACGGTGAACGCAGCTTTTGCGGCGTACGACAAAACGTGAGCGGAAGACTCCATACGCTTAACTACGGGCGATCGGTTCACGCCGCGGTGGAGACAATTGAAACAGAAGCGGTCTTCCATTTCCGTCCCGGTGCGCGTATTCTCAGTCTGGGGAACATCGGCTGTATGTTGAAGTGCTCTTACTGTCAGAACTGGGAAACATCACAGATCGTTAATCTGAATCAGAAAAACGTCCGGGAATACTCATCGGAGCGCGTTGTCGAAATGTCTCTGGCTCATGGCATTAATATACTGTCGTGGACGTACAATGATCCGGTCGTTTGGCAGGAGTTCGTTGTGGATACTGCGCGGCTGGCCAGTTCACATGGCATCAAGAACCTGTACAAATCCGCAGCGTATATAAATGAAAATCCATTTCTGGAGTTGTGCGATGTTATGGATGTTTTCAGCATCTCCCTGAAGTCAATGTCAAATGACTTCTATCTGAAAAACACAAAGGGCAGTCTGCTACCGGTGCTCAATGCAATCAAGGCGGCTCATGCCTCTGGAAAACATCTGGAGATCAGCAATCTGCTTGTGACTGATCTTAATGACAGTGAAGAAGATTGCCGCAATGTGGCGCGATGGGTTTTTGATACGGTTGGACCCGAGGTGCCGCTCCATTATGTGCGATTCCACCCCGCATGGCAGTACAATAGAGTGCCGCGAACTCCTGTTGAGCGGCTGATGCGCGCCCGCGATATCGCTCGCGAGGAGGGTATCGTCTATTGCTACATCGGCAACCTCTATGAGGCCGGCGTGAGCGATACCCATTGTCCTTCCTGCGGGAACCTGCTGGTCGAACGTTTCGGATTGACGGTTCACGCCTCAGGAGCAGATAATGAGAGCCGCTGCAAACGCTGCGGAAGGGATGTTCCCATAAAGGATCTTTTTGGTGGGAAAAAGCCAGGCGCCGAAAGCGGCGTGGTGAAGGCATACCCGAATAAAAAGGTTTTCCATTGGGATAAGGAGTATAACGGCCTTCATCTCGTGACGCCCGAGAATGAACATGAATTCGCGGAGATAATGGTTACTCACAAGCCCGCCGGGGATAGTGAGAGTATTCGGCTCGGACAAGGTATTTACCGAGCAAGCATCTCCAAGTCGAGACCGGACGAGACTGGCGTGGACATTAGTTGGGGGGCGAAGACAGATGTGAAAATATTCGGTCTCCTGGATCGTGCACATTATCCTGTAGAATTTGAAGGTGATCTCTGATTCGACCAATAAGACCGATGGGCGGAAATGGAGGATTATGGATCCGATAACAAGGTTATTGCATGCCCGGATTCGCAGCGATGACAACGCGAAATCTGCGGTCACTCCCCTTTACCAATGCAGCGGTTTCAGCGCGGGGTCTCCATATTTTTATACGCGAAATGACAATCCTAATATCGCAGAAGTCGAGGACGCTATCAGGGTATTAGAGGGATCCCAACATTGTTTGGCAGTGACCACCGGGATGACCGCAATATCTCTCGTCTTAAATCTGTTGCGGCCCGGCGACACGTTTGTCGTCAACAAAGACATATACGGTTGTTCTCTTAAATTGTTCCAGCGGATCAGTTCGCAACGGAACATCGGGCTGGAGATATTGGATCTTTCCCAAGAGGAAAATATCAAACAGATACCTGGTCGAACGCGGATGGTGATCTTTGAGACACCCACCAATCCCTTTCTGAAAACCATCAATATCCGGCGTGTTTCGGATCGTGTCAAGACTTTGAATCCGGAAGCGCTTGTTGTCGTGGATAATACGTGGGCCACGCCCCTTTTCCAGCAGCCATTGAAGCATGGGGCGGACATATCGCTTCACAGCGCAACTAAATTCCTCTCCGGCCACTCCGATGTGATGGGGGGGGTCTTATTGACCGAGCGGTCCGAGTTGCATAAAGAACTTCGCGAATCGCGGTTCTATGGAGGCGCCATTCTCGATCCGCATAGTGCATGGCTCTTGAGACGGAGCCTGCAGACCTTTGGACTCCGTATGGCTGCGCATAAAGAAGCGACGCTCGCGATGCATAGTTTTCTTGAAAAGTGTTCCCCCGTAGCCCGGGTATATTATCCTGATATTGATGGCAAGCAGTTGCTTGGGTACGGAGGAATCCTTTTTGTTCAGCTCAGAGATGATTTGGCCGATCGATATCCCGAGTTTATGAATGCCCTGAGGTTGTTCGACACCGGAACAGCAATGGCTTGCGTGACCTCCATGGTGGCACAGCCTTATACTGGCAGCCATGCTTCCTTGACGGAGGCGGAAAAGTCGTGCATGGGGTTGAAACCTAGCCTTGTGCGGCTTTGTTTTGGGCAGGAAAATGTGGAAGATCTCAAAAGCGATCTTGCCCAGGCCTTTGCAGTCCTCGAATCAGGCATATCGCACAATAAGGCCTGAAACCGGGAGGATCGTGTTATCCATCGCCCTGATCATCGGAATTATGTCGGTCCTTGTGATGCTAGCAAGGGCAAATCGTATTGCCTTGCGCAACCGAGTAAGGATGCGCGTACGTCTTGTCAGGCCAACGGGTCCACGCTCCACTCCCGTTATCTTCGTGCCGGGCGTTTTAGGCACTACGATGGTAGACGCCCAGCACGAGAATTTTCCCGTTTGGGGAAGTTATAAGGGGATCTTCTTCTACAGGGACTCGTACGAGGACATGGATCTCCCTTTGACCGAAAAGGGGGAGAACCACCTGCGGCCCGGCGAGGTGCTCTGGGATTTTCCCGTCGTACCCGGACTTATCAGTCTGCCGATATTTAGCGAGCTGGCGTCCAGCCTCGAGTCGGTTGGCTATGTACGCGATGAGGCCGCTCTCAACAACGGCAGTTGCCTCTTTTGGGGGCTCAACTATGACTGGCGACGGGGAGTCATAGAAGGTGCCAGGAGACTCGAAGAGGCAGTGCGAACTGTTAAAAACAGCACCGGGGCTGAGCGGATCCACATGATCGGCCACTCCTGGGGAAGCACGGTCATTCGCTACTATCTCCGCTACGGCGGGGTGGATATGTTGAATGGCGTTGATGAGCGACCGAGGCCCGGCGCGGGCAACATCAACACGTTTTTTGCTGTCGGTGCTCCCTTCGGCGGAACACTACGGGCGCTCCATGAGATCAACTGCGGTTTCGCGCCCGCCGGTCCGCTAGGGAGGTCTGTCATGCCGCATCACATGGCGTCGGCTCCAGTTGCCTATCAGCTCCTTCCTTTCAATGTGAATAAAGCGATAGACGATTCGGGTGCATCACGGAATCTTGACCTTGCTGAAGTGGAGACCTGGCGGCGCCATGGATGGGGTCCCTTCAGGCAAAAAACGTTCGAGGCGTTATTTCGCAGAGCTCGGAGACATGCGCCAGGACTGACAAGGATCGAAATGGAATCCATTGCTGATGGCTTTCTTCGAAAGTCGCTCGCCGCGGGACAGCGGTTATGGGAGTTAATGGGCGAAAGAAACAGTCTTGATAAGAATGTTCGCACGGTCGTCTATGCCTCCGACAACCGGCCGACTTTGACCCATGCGGTGATGCGCGGGTCTGAGGTGCTGGCAACGTCCGATCTGGTCCGGCGAAATGCACCCGGCATGTTCGATCGTGTTACGGAGCCTGGAGATGAGTATGTACCGTTCAGCCAGATCAAAGAATATTTCGACGGCTTTTCAATAATCAACGACCATCTGCATACCCCGGACGGCAGCTATATTTGCCTCGTGGACGCGCCCAGCCACCGCGACCTGCTGAAACAGGGCCCCCTGCTCGATAACCTGCTCCTGAACGTCTGCTCCGCAAGGAGGGGACGGTTGTGGATGTAAGAAAGTTATCGAAGATAATGAATGGACCCTTGTCGGAAGCTCATCCCTTCACGTGGAAGCTGCTCGGACAAAGTCCTCTCTATGAAATCGGCGAACTGAATGATGACATGTATGCAGCTGCAATGAAGGAAAACACGATCTGGCATTATGAAAAGAACGAGACCTATCGCGCTTATTGCTGCCATCTCAAATTCGATCCGAGGGACCTCTTGGAGAGCGCTGATATCGGTAGAATTCCAGCGCTTTCTGCCGACCTTTTTAAACACTTCGACCTATCCGGTCCACACGCTCCCGGAGCTCTCACCGTGAGCTCGAGTGGGACCTCGGGTCGTCCGACTACGCTTTCCTTGGACGAGGAAACGATTATCCGTATGTGGAAAATGGGCAGGGCAACGTTCGAGGCGGAGGGGCTTGTGAGTCTCTCGCCGGTCCACTATCTGATCTTCAGCGCGGACCCGAAAAGATCGCCACATTATGGAAATTCACTCTTTTTTTCTTCACTCGTGGAGTTTGCACCTGCGATGGATGTAACATACGCGGTCGAGCCGGCTTCCGATGGTGTTTTCCGGTTGAATCACACAAAAGCGATCGAGCTCTTGCAACGAGCTTCGGGGGCTGGTGAGCCGGTGCGCATAATTGGACTGCCGGCTTTGATTTCTTCTTTTGCTTTCGATGCTCCTCCTGGACAAGTGCGATTGAATCCAGAATCGCTGGTTTTGACCGGGGCCGGTTGGAAGACGAACATGCATACAGCCATGTCGAAAACCGAATTTCGGGATTTGCTCTGCCAGATATGGGGATTGTCGCACGATCGTGTCCGTGACCTCTATGGCATGACCGAACACGCTGTCCATTATCTCGATTGCCCAGAACATCACTTTCACGCACCGATTTTCTCCCGAGTGAGTATCATCGATCCGTTGACCTGCAGACCCGTGCGAGAAGGAGAGCCTGGAGTGATCCACCTTATGAATCCGGGTTTCACAAGCATGCCGCTGCAATCATTGAAGACTGCTGACGTTGGGCGGACTGTCCTTTGTGCCTGCGGTAGAAAAACACCCGCATTCGAGCTCATAGGCCGCGGCGGCAGATCACGATTTCGCGGATGTGCAGCGACGACATTGGACAGGGTGCGACATGCATAGTGCATTTCTTTTTGGAGATTGGGAGCAGAATTTTATCTTGTCCGAAGAGGGGATTCACCGTGTCATAGCTCTTGCGAGGGATCGCAGGGACACCCTGAGGAAGACGCCGGTGAAGAATATTTGCAGGGCGATCGAAAGGCTCTCACCGTTGTGGTCTGCCGAAGGCTCTTACCGGAAAGAGTACCTGATGACGGGGCCGGAGAAGACGCTCGGATTGAGCGTCCCGATGATCACTCTGGGTTTGGACATATTTGCGGCATCGCTGGATGAAGGGGAACTTGTGCATAGGCTGGACCAGCAACTTGGCGGGTATGGTTGCGTGGACGCATTTGTTGAACGGGGCGGGCGAAGTTATCGGGCGGAGCCGCTCGGTGTTGTTCTGCATGTGGCAGCTGGAAACATAATCTTCGGTCCTGCTGAATCGCTCTTTGCCGGGCTGCTTACGAAAAACGTAGGTATAATCAAGGCCCCTGCCGGTGGATGGGATTTCCTCAGACTTCTTGTCAAGTCCCTCAATGAAATAGCGCCGGACATTGCCCGTACTATTGGACTGTTGTATTGGCCCGGGGGAGAGGAGTCTACGGAGCGTGCCATGGTATCCGGTGTTGACGGGGTTCAGATCGCCAGCGGTGCTGAGGCCATCTCCGCCTACCGCCGATATGCTCTGCCTCATACGGCGTTGATCGAATTCGGCCCGCGCGCGAGCCTGGCCGTTATCTCCTCAGACGCGGCGGATCGTGTGGACATGGACGGACTTGCGCACGACGTCGCTCTCTGGGAACAGACTGCTTGTACTTCAGCTCAGTGCATCTATGTCGAAGGTGAAGAGAATGCAGCAAAGGTGGCTGATCGGCTCTCCGTCGCGCTCCGTGATCTTTCCGCCCGTCTCCCGGAAGGGAATGTCACGCTCGATGAACGAATAGATATTGCGCGTATGCGTGAACTATCGTCCTTTGGAACGATTCAGGGAAGATCGCGTCTCGTTTCTGCTTTTCCGGACAGCACGACTACCGTCGTTCTTGAGATGGATCCCGACTTTGAATTTTCCCCACTCCGCCGATGTGTGCGCGTAAAGTCCTATAAAACACCTGATGAACTTACAGGCGCTCTTGAGCCGTTACGAGGAATACTGCAAACAGTCGGTCTGGCCGTAGATGTGCGGGAATTCCCCGACTATAGGGACCGGCTCTGTGCTGCAGGAGTCCGGCGCATTTGCAGGATTGGACGGATGAATCAGCCCGGTACCCAAGCGATACGGGATGGTGTATTGGAACTGCAGCGCTTGGTGCGCTGGGTGGAGGTAGACGGGGCGTGAAAAAGCAGTTTAGCCAAATGAAAGTACGCGGCCTGGATGGTGGAGTCGTAATCCACTTCGATCATGTTGGGATGCCCCATATCAAGGCTGAATCTCAACGCGACGCATATTTCGCCCAAGGGTATGCGATGGCAGAGGCACGCCGTTGGCAGCTCGATCTCTACAGGCGCACTGCGGGGGGATTGCTGGCCGAATGTTTTGGAACTTCTGCGATGCAGGGCGATCGGTTCCAACGGAAACTCGCGCTACAGCGACTATCTGTGGAAAAGACGATTAAACTTGCAGACGCCGTCCGCGAACGGATCGAAGTGTATGCGCAAGGTATAAATTACTGGACGGATACCAACCCGCTGCCCGAGGAGTTCAATATCCTGGGTATATTGCCCATACCCTGGACCGTGTCCGATTCCATGCTCGTCGCCGAATTGCGATCTGTAATAAATGCATCCTGGAGAGCGGACCTGATTCTTCTCCAAGTCATGGCAAAAACCGACCCTGAAAAGGTCAAGGTCCTTTTCGCGAATTATCGCATGCCGGATTCCGGTGCAGAGACGCTCGCATTTCCCGGATTCGACAAAGGGGTATTTCAGGAATGCCTTAGCATAGTCAGCGATAGTGAAGATGCGCTCAAACTCCTTGGACTGCAGCACAGCGACAGCGGAACGAATACCTGGGTTGTGGATGGCAGGCGTACTCATCATAAGAAACCCCTCCTGGCAAATGATCCACATATGGGATATGTTGCGCCAAATCCCAATTTTCTCGTTCATCTGAAGGCCCCCGGATTGAATGTGAGGGGCATTTGTTTCCCTGGTATGCCCGGCGTGCTGGCCGGTCATAACGACCGCATCGCCTGGGGGGCTTCAGCTTTTATGGCTGACTCTCAGGATCTTTTCGTTGAGGAATTCAATAAAAGTGGAGACTGTTATAAGTTCAGGGACCAATGGCTTCCGGTGGATATTACCGAGGAGGTCATCCGTGTGCGGGGCGGGAAAGAAGAGGCCTTCAGGGTGAAACGGACCCATCATGGGGCTATTGTCTTCGAAGAAGGACAATGGGGTTTGGCCCTCTGTTGGGAGCGCTTGAACCTTCCACCCGGAGATCCGACTTTCCACAAAGTTAATACAGCTCGTGACTGGCACTCATTCCGTGAGGCTTTCCGCGACTACACCGGACCTTCAAATGACTTCTCCTTTGCGGACGTGGACGGCAACATCGGGATGCAGGCCGCGGGACGTGTCCCCATTCGTGCCGGCGGAGATGGAGCTCTTCCTGCACTAGGACGCGACGGGCACTATGAATGGATCGGATTTATCGAATTCGATGATCTTCCGACGTCATATAATCCTGATTGTGGATTTATCGTGAGATCAAATCAGGCCCATAGCGCCGGACACAGCCGGTTTCACTTTTCACACCGATGGCACCCACCCTATAGGGCAAGAAGGATCAAAAAACTCCTGGTCGATCCTACCCTTGACCACTCGGTCGAGGGGATGAATCGAATACAGAGGGATCGTTTCTCCTACCACGGCGAGTTTCTTTGCAGAAGGATATTGGACGCGATCAAAGAGGAACCCCTTGTCGGTATTTATGCCGAGGCGAGAAAGCTGATGATGCAATGGGATTACCTACTGCTTCCGGACAGTACAGCAAGCTCGATCATCAAGGAATGCGCCGCCGTGGTAAAGGCAAAATTGATAGTGCCGCCGCTGGGAAAACAGCTCTTTTTTGCCTATCAGCAGAGCTGGCCGAGTACCAATGCTGCGGTCGAAGGGATCCTCGGCTACCGGGATCCAAAATGGCTTCCTGATGGCTTGGCGGACTACGAAATGCTCTATCGAAACGTCTTTAAAACGGCCGTCGATAATCTCCAAAAATCATTCGGACCGGAGATCACGGAGGTCTGGGCCTGGGGCGCGCACTGTCGGGCAGGCTTTCCCCATCCGCTGGAATCGATGTCGGGGGATTGCTCACGGTTTGCCGTTCCCCTCGTGGAGGTCGGGTCTGATGGCGAATGTGTATTCTCATCGCGGAGCGTCGGCGACTATGTCTCAGCGCAGCAGTCCGTTATGATGGATCCCAAAAAAGGGCGCGTCGCTATCTTCGGTACATCGGCCCGTTTCATATATGATCTCGGCGATTGGGAGAATTCTTCGTTGCTTCTGAACCTGGGGCAGTCCGGAGGTCCCGGTAGCCCTCATTATCGTGACCAGCTCGAATTCTGGAGAACAGGCACGCCAATGAAACTGCCCTTCGCGTGGGACTCGGTTGAAAAGGCATCGGTGCGAACTGTCCTGCTTGTCAAAGATGGTGCCGCGGGGCCCTGAGAGGATGGACTTCGGTATGATAGACGTTCTTGGATCGATCGCAAATACCATTGTCGGGAATAAGAATGCAGGCCTATTTCTGCGAAGATTTCGATCCGAATATGGAACACGAAAACTGCTAGCGTTTCTGAAAAGGGCCGTTGTCGAAAATATGCTTATTGGGAGGCATCTTCGCTGGAAGGCCGAGCGAAACTACGGTTTCTCCCCCGGCCTGCAAATAACATTTACGCCTCTTTCAAAATGCAATCTTACGTGCGCAGGATGTTATGCAGAAACGTATTTCAACGATGAACAGCTCGATCCATCGGTCGTTTCACGGGTGATCGACGAAGGCAAGCGAATGGGAATACGCTCATTTGCGATACTTGGCGGTGAACCGTTCCTCTGGAACGGGTTGTTCGAAGTATTAACGTCAAATCCGGACGTCCTGATCACTATTGTTACGAACGGCACCTTGATCGACGATGAGGTGGCACAACAACTGGCAGAGGCCGAAAATGCCTTCCCTTTTTTAAGCATTGACGGCTTCAAAGACCGGAACGACGCTTGGCGCGGTGAAGGCGTATATGACAGGGTTGTGAGCGCAATGGCCAGCCTGAAAAGACACCGCGTCCTCTTCGGTTTTTCCGTGACCGTGACCACAGATAATTTTGATGAAGTGAGTTCAGCGGCGTTTGTAGACTTTCTCATCGAAAAGGGGGCCTACTACGGCGCCTATTCTCCATGGGGACCGGCAGGCCGCAATCCCGGATTTAAATACCTGCTGACCGATCGTCAGGTAGAAGATCTTTTCGAACGTCTTGGACTGCTGGAGAAGATCCGTCCGATCTTTTTTCATAAAGAAGGCCATTACGACGGAACTTCCCTGAATCGTGGCTGCGGGGCCGGTCGTGTGGTGAATATTATGCCGGATGGCTCCATAGCGCCCTGCAACGCGATACATTTTTCAACCGGTGATGTTCGAGTTCAATCGCTCGCCGATATCCTTAATCACCCGTTCTTAAAAGCGATCCGCACACATGCTGATTCCGACCCGCATCATCGTTGTGTCGGCCTTTTTCATGCGCAAGAAACGCTGGATATTGCGAGAGGCAGCGATGCCAAACCGACGAATCCTCAGGTCCCTTGCCGCATGCAGGATGTCGCAAACTACCTTAAGACCAGAAAGAACGCCGACAAAGAGACGGCTTGAATTCTTCATGCCGAAAAGAGGAAACGTGAAAAAAGATGCGCTGCAATACGCGAATTGCTGGGAGGATGCGGATATCCTTCTTTTGGCGCTGAACGTAAGAACGAACGGGACCTATCTATCCGTGTCATCAGCCGGGGACAATACCCTGAGCCTATTGACCCAAAGTCCGTCAATGGTGGTTGCCGTTGATATCAGCGGCGCGCAACTTGCGAGCCTCGAATTGCGTAAAGCTGCTTTTTCAAGGCTGTCCTATGAGATGCTGCTGCAATTCCTAGGGATAAAGAACGGTATAGACAGGTTAGAAGTCTATTCCGGCATTCGCAGCGAGATGTCTCAGGACTCGAAACGTTACTGGGATGGTCATAAAGCAGATTTGATGAATGGTCCTATCCATTCCGGCAAGCTGGAACGGTACTTTACTTTGCTCAGAACATACGTTTTGCCGTTAATCCACAACAGGAAAAGGGTGCTCAAGCTATTGACACCGAAAAGCGAGGATGATCGCCGTACCTATTATCATGAGCAATGGAATAATTCCCGCTGGCGCATGATGTTTCAATTGTTCCTTCATCGTGTTCCGATGCGATTTGTCAGCCCGAATCCCGATCTGTTTAAATCCAAGAACTGTGATTTTTCAAAGCAGATGTATTTGCGAGCGGAACATGCATTAAGCGTCCTGCCGGTGCATGCAAATGCATATCTGGAGTATATCCTTACGGGCAATTACCAACAGTCCCTCCCGTTCTATTTGCGCCACGAGAATTATGAACGTATCCGCAAAAACCTGGACAAGCTTGTCATCTTCAGGGGAGGCGTGCACAGCGCGTTGAAACATTATCAGCGGGTGGTCTTCGACGGGTTTAACTTGTCCAATATATTTGAGGATATGAGTTACGATCAGTACCAAAAGGAACTGCAGTTGATCCTGAATTCTTCGGGACGGGGAACTCGTTTGGTCTATTGGAACCAGATCGTCGACCGCCGATGTCCGGAACACCTGGTGGACAGGCTTTTGCCTGACAGGGCGCGAGCGCTTGAGCTTTTTGCGCAAAATCAGACGTTCTTTTACAAGGCGTTGATTATTGAAGAGGTGCTTGGTGGGTCAAGAACATCATTGCCAGGAGATAATCCGCAATCCCCTGCTCATTAATGGCATTAAGGTTTTATGCTGATATTAAACCGATCGGATCTGCTGGTGGCCTGCCTTGCTCCTGATAAAGGGACCTCTCTTTTCATCCCAATGATTAAAAACGCAGCCGCAGACAAGCTCGCCGTCGGGACTCATATGTTTTGTCGTGCAATAGGCCAGTCTTTGCTTATCCTGATAGTATTCACCCATGAATTGTTCGATCGCTACGATCAGGAGTGAATGCGATCCTCTCTGCGTAATGAAGCCAAACAGCATCCTTACCAATCTGGGGATCTTGGTAAATCGTACTGACCGTGAAAGGTATGACAGGAACAGCAATTTGCTTAGAAAAAAATTGGGTTTTGCCCGGGATCTGCTCGAGAGGCGGTACAGTTTATCGATATACAGGATGTTCTCTAATGGTTCGATGCCGTTGCCGGATACGGCCAGATATAATAGAGCGCCGCAGTCCGGATGAATGTTAAGCAGGTAAGGATCAAATCTGGGGTAGGGCCAAAAGTTTTTGTACGTAAGCCCGGGGACCACCCCGGAGTTAATGATGCTGTGAATAATATCTTCACGATGCACGAGGTCATCTTTCGGCAAATTGAAACGGCCTGCGGGAGCAGCCGCCTGGAATGTAACAAGAAACAGATCGGGGGCGAATCCAGCGGCATATTGCAAGATAAGACCGGCCTCATCAAGGTTGTCTCTGATGATAGTTGCTATTACCCCAAACCGGAGGCCGGACTTTTTCGCGTGCACGAGTGCCCTTTTTTTAACGCTTAAATCATCATTTCCTCTCAGCTTGAGGTGAGTAGCGCTGTTCAAGGTGTCGAATTGAACATAGAGGCAGCCTAGTCCGTTGGATTTCATCTCCTTTGGCAGATCCGGATTGTTTCCTATCATGAGGCCGTTCGTCGGCATATTGACAGTAAGGCCCATGCCAGACAAATGCCTAATAATATTCAGGAGTTGGGGATGCAGTGTCGGCTCACCGCCGGTAATGGTTATGCAGTGCAGCCCGTTTTTCTTCAAGAGAGAGGCCGATCTGACGATTTGATCGACGTCTAGATAGACAGGATTGCTCCGCCCCCCGGATGAGGCATAACAAACAGCACAGAAACTGTTGCAGTCGTCGGTAATCTCAAGCAGGTTGGACCAGCTATAGGAGCGATCGGGAGGTTTCGATATTTCCACACTGCTTTTGTTGCGGATCTCCATGAATATCGTCGCATCTTGCGAGATCACAATTGTTTTGCTGCCTTTGGGGCAGATTACTTCAAAAACAATCTTCCCGTCAATGGATCTGATGCAGGCCTTGTGGTCCATTCCGCAATCAGGGCAATATGATTCAGTATTGCTAATGAGTGTCGAATCGTTTGTTCTCAATTTGATATCTGTACTCCTCTCGGAATCGACGATCCTGCATTTTGCAGCCATGCCAGGATGACCGTGCAAATTCCTTGTGGCCTGACATTGAATCCCACAAGCGTGGAAGCGAACTATTTCTAATATTCCCTACGCTCATCGGATTGAAGTCACAGGGGCAAACGTCGCCATAAGGGCTGACATAAAAATAGCTGACGCCGCCTAAACAGCCGAGCCCCCTGGGGCTTTTTGCGTACGAATACGCATAGATGCCGGGATAGGAACTGTCCCGATTATATTTTTCGCTCAGCGCAATAAGGTCCTCAAGGTGCGGTTGATCTCCGATAAGATTCTGTCTGCACAGATACCCGCCGGTAGGGATGGCGTCGAAAACGATTATCTCATTTACCTTTAAGGACTTTCCCATTTCTATCAGGTTATCCAGATTGCCGTTGGCAATATCATCTTTCGTGACAACAGTCGAAATGCCAACCAATAATTTCAGTTTCTGTGCCGCCTTGATGCCTTTAATGGCCTTCGGGAACAGGCCCGTCAGCCCGCGTTTGGCATCGTGGACCTCCGGTCGGAAAGAGTCAATGCTGACTATTACCGATGTCAGTCCGGCTGCTTTCAGATCCGCAATTCGTTCTTCGAGGAAGTAGCCATTCGTAAACATGATCACCTGGCTCAGACGTTTATTGACATAGCCGACTAGTTCAACAATATCGTCTCGAAGAAGCGGCTCCCCGCCGAGAAAATTTACGCTTGCCACGCCCAATTGCTGGGCCTGTTTAACAACGCTCTTGACCTCTTCTGTGGTCAAAAGACGGTCCTCCTTTTTCATGGAAAGGAAACTGCAATGATGGCATGAACAATTGCACTCGTCGGTTACGGCAATATTTATGAGTTCAGGAAGGCTCCTCCATTGATAGAGACTTGCAAGCCTGGTTGATATGCCATTGGTCGATGCGCTGCTGAGAACAGGGGGCGTCAGCAATGAAAATGAGGGATATCCCTTATGCCATCCGATCACCTTTTCAGAATTATGACATCGAAGATTGGTCAGCCTGATCATATCCAAATTAGACTTTAGCCCTTTTGTAAGGAGAAGAAACAGCATCTTTATCAACGTTGTAATATTCATAGGAAATGGATGCCTCCGTGGAGAGCGGTATGTTCGTTGAGCGGGCAGGCTCTATGGCTTGGAATGAGCAGAAAGGACCTTGTCATCATCCCTTCGCTCTTCCAACATCTTCCTTACAGCCGCAATAACGGCAGCCTTGGGCGCGAAGCGTGACACGAGTGCTAACAACCGGTTCTTCCATCCGGGAACAGCGACAGTTTTTTGCTTCATCATTGCCCTGTAGCCGTACAAGGCGACATCTCTTGCCGAGTTCATCTTCTTCCCTGCAACAAGTTTCGACTTTTGCGTTCCCGCCCTTTCGTGAAAACCCGTATCAGTGAGGCCGGGGCATAGTGCAGTCACTGTTACACCCGTTTCTTTGAATTCATTGGCGATCGCTTCGGAAAAAGAAAGAACGTACGCCTTGGATGCATAGTAGACTGCCATGAGCGGGCCTGGCTGGAAAGCCGCGGTAGATGCTACATTGAGGATTCTTCCCCGGTTCCGCGCGGCCATATCTTTACCAAAAAGACTGCAAAAATACGTAAGGGTAGTAATGTTGATATTTATCATTTCCTCTGTCTTATGCCAATCTGTCTCCGAAAATAAACCGAACTTGCCGATCCCGGCATTATTAACGAGGACATCGATCGCGATGTTTTCTTTTTTAAGTTCATTGTAGATTTCACAAACTGATGCAATGTTGGACAGATCCTTTGCGACTACCTTGACGGTAATATCGGATTCTGCCTCCAGTGTTTTTTTTAAATCCTTAAGGATATTTTCATTCCTCGCTACTACGACGAGATTGTAATTCTCCTTCGCCAGGATTCGTGCGAATTCGTACCCTATGCCGCCAGATGCACCGGTTACCAGGGCTGTGAGTCTTTCCATCTTTGCTGATCCTTTCTTTAAAATACGATTAATACATTATCACGAATACCGTGTTTTTGTTCGCACAGAGCATAGGATGCTTCTTGCCTGTCAAATATATCATAATTTCGATATTACACATAGTATATTGAGACCGGAAGCCTTGAGGGGCTTACGCAGAAGGAACTGATCACGACCGGCGTTTACGGCATCGTGCGCCACCCGCTGTACGCTGCGGGGCTTGTCATCTTCACCTTCAGCCCGCATATCACCGTGAACGGGCTTGTGATCACCGTCCTGGCGGACCTCTATTTCCTGTTCGGCATGCTCATCGAAGAGCGGCGGTTCCTGAGGATATTCGGGGATCAGTACCGGGAGTATATGAAGAAGGTGCCGAGGATGGTGCCGCGATTTTCACACCGCTCACCCGTGTCCTGACAGGATCGGTGCTATACTTTCCTTAGTCCTTTCCGGCAAGGAGGTGGCGTCATGGACACGATCCATCGTTCGGTAGAGATCGTTGTGGTGGCGATCAGCATCATCGGGGCGCTGGTCACGATCTGGGGCGTCTTCGAGGCGGTCGCCGGTTTCCTGTCGCTGAAACTGTCCCGCAAGGGAAAGGACGAGATCGCCGTTAGCGAGTTCCTGCGCCAGAAGCTTGGCGCTCATCTGCTGCTCGGCCTCGAGATCTTCATTGCCGCAGACGTCATCAGCTCCGTGGTCAGCCCCACCTGGGACAAAGTGGGCCTCCTCGCGGCGATCGTGGCGATCAGGACGGTCCTGAGCTATTTCCTGAGGATGGAAGTACGCCAGACGCAGCAATGACCGTTTTCTGCATCATGCCACGGCGAACAAAGCCCTGAGCGCTTCCAGGTCCACCGACGTAGGATGGAACTCCCCCATCCATCGGGCGCAGCGGTTCGCGTTCAACGGGACGCCCACGACGGGGATGCCCATTCTCTCCCCGATGACGCAGTTCTACGTCAGTTCTTGATCAGTTCCTCCAAAGACTTCCATTTCCCCTCGACCCCTTTCACGGCCCAGAAGAGAGCTGCGACGAATCCCGGAGAGACCATGGCTGCGAACACGAATGCGACGGTGGTGATCGATCCGGTGGACTGATACACGCTCGTCAGGACCGGCGCAGCAATGACCCCGCCGATCCTGCCGAAGAAGGTTGCCCATCCGATCCCCGCGGCCCGAATATGCGTCGGAAAGATCTCGGACTTGATCACATACTCCGTGACCCATCCCCAAGTGTAGCAGAACTGCATGAAGCAGAGTGAGGCAAGCGCCGAGAAGGGCGTGGTCACGAAGAGCATGCTGAAGCCCGCAATGAGGTAGGAACCATACGAAATGACCCCGGTCGCCTTTCTTCCCACCGTATCGACCATGAACACGGAGGTGAGTCCGCCCAGGAAGGCGAACAGGAAGGCTATCATCATGAACAACGGAACGCTGTCCGGCGGAGTATCGGTCATCGGGAAAAGGACCAGGGAGGCGAACGCGATGGAGCCGTATCCCAGCGCCACCTGGCTGAAGTTCAGCGTAGCGCCGAGCGCCAGCCTCGCGAGATAGGTGCTGTAGAGCACCCGGGTCTCATGCCACACGCCGTGCTCGCCCTGCCGGAGCGTGATAGGAGGCGCCGCGGGAAGCTCCTTCAGGCCCTTGCTCTCCATAACCGCCTTCTCGGCCGCGGCAACGACCGCCTCCGCTTCTTCGAACCGGGAACGCTCCAGCAGCCAGCGGGGCGATTCGGGGAGGTGCCGCCGAATGAAGAGCGCGAACAGGGCCAGAACGAGGGCCAGCAGGAAACCGGCCCGCCACGCGATCTCGGGCGGGAACAGGGTCACTGCGAGCATCACAAGGGCTGCGGAGCAGACCGCGCCGACCGGCCAGAGCGACATGATGAAGGCATCGGTCCGGCCCCGCACGTTCTTCGGAACGAATTCGACTACTGCGGAACTGATGGCCGCATACTCGCCGCCGATGCCGACGGCAGCCATGAACCTCAGGAACAGGAAGACCCAGATGTTCGTGGAAAAGGCGCAGGCCAGGGTGAAGAGCCCGTACCAGAGGAGGGTGATGATGAAGATCTGCTTCCGGCCGTATCGGTCGGAAAGATACCCGAACACGACTGCGCCGACCATGATGCCGATGAGCCAGGCGCTGACGGTGAGGGAGCCCTGCAGAGGGGTGAACTTCCAGAGGCCCTTCAGGATGCCGAGCACGCTTCCGATGATGTTCGCCTCGAGCGAATCGAGCAGCCAGCCGAATCCCAATGCGGACACGACGCGGATATGCCACCGCGACCAGGGAAGCCGGTCGAGCCGGGGCAGAATGTCGCTTGTTATTTCGATGGGCTTGGACATTTTGGGAGAATAACGAATGTTTCTCCGCTGAAGCAGCCGTTTTCTTATATTATTAGTTTAACATACAACAGTCCGCGACGTCCACGCCTGTCGCGCCAAACGTTCACCCCGCTCCTTTCACGATCCGGCGCACTTCCTCCAGCTCCACCGACGTGGGATGGAACGCTCCCATCCATCGGGCGCAGCGGTTCGCGTTCAACGGGACGCCCACGACGGGGATGCACAGCTTCACGCACATCCGCATGCCCCGGACAAGCTCCGGTACGCAGGCAATGCCCATGACTCCCAGTCCGCCTTCCTCTTCTTTCAGTTTCCGGAACAGCGATTTCAGATTTGCCTGCATCCAGATATAGGGCTCGATGCCGTGCTGCCGCAGGAGCGTACTGACCGCGTTCAAGTTGCAGCGGTCCGAACAGCCCTTGCAGGCAATGTCGATATCGCGCATGGCTGCCCGGCAATCCGCTTCGAGGTCACGGAGGCAGTGGGGAAGGAAGGCAAGCTTGCGGTGCGCTTCCCGGAACGGATGGCGGTAGGCCCGATTCATCAGCTCGATCTCCAGCATGGCAAGATGGTACTGTTCCTCGGTGAAGGCGAGCACACCGTCGAAACGCTTGAAGAACGAGAGCTCGACCAGGTGATCCTTGACCGCTGCCGTGTAGGGTGACAGGTAAAGACGGGCATACTGGGCGATGGACCGGGGAAGGGAAGCGGTACCGGATGCCGAGAGTTTCCGCGCCAGCCGCGGACGCATCCCGAGCCTGCGGACCTCGGTGATAAGTGCAATGATGTCCGGCTGGAGCACCAGGCATATGTCGGCGAGATCGCTGACCGCCCGATAATATCCCTCTGTGTTGTCAGCGTTCCCGAAAAGGGAAAATGTTTTTCCCGGGACGGGCTTGGCGGTTTCGCGTACTGTCTTCATGGGATATTATACGACTTCCGGGGGGAAGGGTGAAGGAGCAAGGAAACAGCTGAAATCCTAAATTCGTCTCTCGCAAAGGCGCAAAGGTCGCAAAGACTGCGAAAACAAAAAGGCATATTGGTTAGATTTAAGTCGTAACGGCCTTCTTTGTGTGCTTGGCGGCTTTGCGAGATAATGCTGTTGCGTTGTTCCGCTTGTCCATTACTCTGTGTTCTTAAGTGTCGCGATGTACGGCAGGTTCCGGTACTTCTCTCCGCAGTCCATCCCGTAACCCACCACGAATTCATCCGGTATCTCGAAACCCCGGTAATCAAGACGGACATCAGCGGTCCTTCGGGAATGCTTGTCCAGCAGGACCGCGACCTTGATGCTCGCAGGTCCCCGCTTTCGATACTGTTCCAGAAGGTACTGCATGGTGTCGCCGGTGTCGATGATCCCGTCCACGAGCAGGACGTTCTTCCCGCGGATATCCATATCAATATCCTTCTTCACGGTGATGGTCCTGGAGGAGACCGTGGCGCTCCCGTAGCTTGATACGTGGACGAAATCGAGCCCGACCGGGATCGTCAGATGGCGGCTGAGATCCGCCGCGAATATGGCGGCACCCTTCAGGATGCAGACCAGGACCAGTTCCTTCCCCGCATAGTCATGGGATATCTGGCCGGCAAGCTCGGAGACTTTCTGCTCAATGGCCTGTTCGTCGAAGAGTATGTTCAGCGGATCGTCCATAGCGGTGAATTCAGGAGCTTCGATGCGCGCGGTCGCGAAGCAGGTCGTGCTGCTATTGTCCCGGTTGAGGCGGCCTGACCGGTTGGCCGGGAACGGCCGTGCCCGGGGGGCCGGTTGGGAGCGTGAACACGAACTTCCACTCATTGTATTTCTTCTTTCCCTCGAATTCCTTATAGGGATCTTCAAATCCCGCTGTTCTGAGCGGTTCCTTGTCGCTCCTGCTGTACACGCCGGTTATGCGGTTCCCCTTGGTCAGGTCCCTGATCACTTCAAAATCTTCATTGGTGATGGGGTCCTTGTACTTCTGTCGGAGATGGCGTTTGCCCGAAGCGGTACGGCTGTCCTTCAGAAGTACGTCGAGGTCCTGGGGATACTGGAGCCTGCCGGGGATCGCGATGTAATACCGCTCGATGGCAAGACGGTATTGCCCTCCCCGGAAAAGGAGCTCTTCCTCTCGTTCCCGCATCATCACATTCTGCCAGTACTTTCCCGCTGCCCCCAGGGATATTCCGATGATGACGATGGCCGTAAGCAGCGCGACGTAGGTGAAACCCCGCGAGCGGGGATTGCAAATTGTAAATTGCAAATTGCAAATTGTAAATATCATTCCACCTTCCCCTGGCTCACGAGCTTGCCGTCGCATTCCGAGAACACCTCGGAAGCGGTCTTGACCGCGGCCGGGTCCGCCGGCTGGAACAGGCAGACGATCCTCTGCGGTTCCGGTCCCGCGGTAAGTTCAAAGGTGAGGGCGCCGTTGCTGGACGCGCCCGCGATGTTCGTCCAGAGGACCTTCGCCCCGCGCGGAAGGGTCTCGATGATCTGCGCTCTGACCGGGCCGGAGGGCGACGAGACGAGCAGCTGTACCGACGCCACGCTGCCCGCTGCTTCCTGCGCGGGAGCGACGGCAAGAACGGCGGACCGGAGCAGAAGGCTGAACGGCGAGGTCGTGCCCGCGCTCAGGGCGGACTGTGTCAGCGAAAACGGTATCACGATGGTCTTGCCCTTGTCCACGACATCCAGCAGGACAGCGGGCCTGCCGTCCGGGAAGACCGCCACGGGCTGCGCTCCGCGCTTTCGGGGCGGCAGGACGCTCCCGCTGATGGGCATGGTGCCTGACAGGCCGAGACCCGTGGTGCCGGAAAAGGTTATGCCGGGGATATTGCCGCTCAGCGCGGGACCGAATTCAAAGCCCAGGGCTTCGGCAACGGCCCGGCTGCGTTCTCCCGATCCTGCCACCATCACGCCGTGGCCGCGTGCGAGACCGCTCCGGACCGCCTCGACGGTGTCCAGCATCCCGTTGATCTCGAAGAGCACATAGGTGTTGAACACACCGGTCAGCGCCTGGACCGCGAAGTCCTCTACCGTTGCGACGGTCTTCACATAGGCGCCTTCCTGCTCGAAAGATTCCTTGAGAAGCTTTTCCATGACAGCCTGCTCTATCGCGGTGCTGTTCTCCCCTCCGGCAAGGATGAGGATGCGGGGCATGAGCGCCGTGGACCGTTTGATCTCCACGGGTCCGGAGACGGTGAGGGGCTGCTCGGCGAGCAGAAAGTCGGCCGTCAGCGCCCGCGGCTGGTTCACCGCGGACGCCCGGAGACTGACCGTGTATGCCCCGCGGGGGAAGTCGATCTTCTCGATCCGGTGCGTTCTCGCGTCAAGCGAGAAGGGGAGCTGCTGCGCATAGACCAGCTGCTTCGTGGCGGAGGAGCGGACCTCGATCTTGAGAGATCCGTTCGTCGGCTGAACATTACCCGCGTCGCGAACGGCGTAGTGTACCGAAATGGGACGGCAGGGCGCTGCGGACAATGGCGTCCCTTCCAGCGTTCCGTTGAGCTGCAGGGTGGGAAGGATCACAACACCCAGGGAGTCCGCGGTGACCGGCTTCGTCGTGATCGCCTGGCCTGAAATGATATAGATCCCTTCCCGGGGGGCCGGGACGCCCAGGGTCCGGTCGATCTTCTGTTCCGCCCCGGGCGCGAAGTCCGGCATCGACAGGGTGTCCGTCGCGACCGTTTTTCCCGATGGATCGGCGGTCTGGAGCTTCACGGTCAGCGGTGAAAAGGTCTCCGTCGTGAAATTGACAACGTTGACCCGGTACCGCACCTGCTCGTCCGACCGGAAGGATGCCTTGTCCGGCACGAGGTTGAGCAGGACATCGGGTATCGTCAGGGAGAACAACGCGTTGTTGTTGCCCTTGTTCGTTTCCATGATCTGCGCGTCACGGTCCACGACGGCGACGAGCGAACGCGGTCCGGCCTTGCCGGCCAGGGGCCATTTGACAATGAACACGTACTGCTTGCCCGGGGCCAGGGGCGGGACCGGGACCTGCCTGATCAGCGTGCCCCCCGCGGCCGGGTCGCCTTCGTACAGCGCCGCCAGCACATGACCGGATGCCACTTTTCCCTGGTTGATGATCCCTACGCCGATCTCCAGGATCGGCGCGATCGTTTCGGAAGGTTTGATGGTTACCGTGAGGTCGGGGAGGCGGGCTCCGTAGATGAGCCGTATATCGCGGCCGCTTTCCAGAGCGTCACCTGACGCAGCGGCCCTGAGCGTATGGATGCCGAGCGAGAGGCCCGAGAGCGGCATCGTGAAGGACGTCACGCCCCGCGCTTCGATCGTTTCTTTCCGGATGCGCTTCCCGTCCAGGAACAGCTCGACCTTCGCCGGACCCGTTCCATAGGTTATGGCGGTCAGCGACACCTGCCCTGAGGCCTCGTAGTACAGCGGCCTGTCGGCGTACAGGGCGAGGAGGGCGGCGATGCCCGCATCGTGGAAGACCCGGCCGGACAGAAGCATGACCGGCTCCGGGGAGAAGCCGGGCCCTTCAGGCAGACGGGCCGTGAGCGTGTATCGAAATGACCAGATGCCCGCCCGGTCAGGTTCGAAGGGAACGGACAGATCGATGTCGGTGTCGCCCGCCGGGAGCGAAACCGAAGTTTCCCTGCCGGGAAGCAACCGGCCGTCCGGGCTGAACGGCTGCACATGCAGAACAGCCTGCTGTGCCTGGCTCGAGGAGAAACGGAATGATGCCGTGAACGAGGCGGAACTGCGGGGTGACTGCGATCTGACAGAAACGTCTTTGCACACCACCCGCGCACCTTGTATGGCCACGGAGAGCTCGCCTTCCTGGAGTGCGCCCGCGGTAGTCTGGAACGCCCAGGTGAGCGGATAGTTACCCGTGGGCAGGGTCTTGGGCACGGACAGTTCGTAGACCTTGTTCTTGCCTGTATGAGCGCGGACGACCGAACCGAAACCGGTGAGGGAAAGCTCCCCCGCTCCCATCCCTGTCACCGAGACCCGGACCTTCTCTCCGGGCCGGTACCAGGGCCGGTCAACGTGTATGCCGCTCTTCCGGGGAACGACGACGGGTACGCTTCCCCGGGAGAGGGACCTGCCGTTGGCGTGGTAGACCGCATAGGAGAGCCTGCTGCCTGCCGTGGGCAGCGGAACCTCGGCGGAGATCACGGCGCGATCACCGGTGATCTTGAAGGGCCGCTCCTGTCCTCCCAGACGTGCGAAGAGATCGTAGGCGCCTGCAGGGCCGGAGGTCCTACGGACCTCAAGCGAGATCTTGACCCGGTCGCCGAGATGCTCGATCGCCGGCTCTGCTGTGAATCCGGCCGGGAGGGCAGCCAGCGGCTTCGCCGTCCGGGCGATCGCTGTTGGCGGCGGTGACGACGGCATCACGGCGAACCAGCCGCCGCCGGCCTCGGCAGGCGCACTGAGCGGCCGCTTCTTCTCGTCCTGGAGAACGTACTCGACGTGGTAGATCCCCGGCTCCGCGTCAGAGGGTATCCCGTAGACGAAGGGCAGCGACGCCTCCTCAGAGGCCTTGAGGGGGAACGGGATGGTGCGCTCTTCCCTGGGCTTGTTCCGGAACGGCCCGATGACCTGGGTCCTGACCGATGACGCCTCGCCTTCCTCCGGCCCCCGGACCCGGAGGGTGGCGGTCAGCTGACCGACCGCCGCGAGCTGTACCGTCCTGCCCCCGGACTTTGCCCAGAGGACCATGCCGCGGACCAGCGCCCGTTCGTCGTCGGCAAGCAGCCCCTGCTCGAAGGACACGTCGCTCATGAGGGAGGTGACCGCGACCCAGCCTTTGCCGACGGCGTAGAGGACGAAGGTGGGAAAGCCGTCCTGCCGGGCGAGGAGCACGCGTCCGGATTCGGGGTACGTCGTCAGATAACCGTCGGTCTCAAGAGACGGTGTGGCTTTCCGTAATTCAGCGAGGATAGGGTGGGCGTCCTGGAGCGATGACGAACGGAAGAGGGGGCCGGAATCCTCGGCCCAACCCGCGCCGGACAGGACGGCCTTCGATCCCTCGGGAACGGGAAGGCTGGCATACGCTTCACCTTTCTGCTGGGCAAAGCAAAGGACGATCCCGCCGGAACGAACGTATTCGGCGAGCCCGGCCCGGAAGAAGCTCGACGCGGACAGCCCGGCGAGCCCGCCCGACGGGATGATGAGCAGGGGCTTGGTAGCGGCCAGGCCTGCAAGGTTGTCCGGGTCCACCAGCACGGCGGACTCGCGATACTCAGCCAGGAGCACGGTCCAGGCAGCATACGAACCGGTCCGGAGGACGGCCGCGTCAGGACCGGCGAAGGCCTCTTCCTCCAGCGACTGGTCCGTGACCCCTTTCCGGAAACCCGTACGAAGCGACCATGAGGGTTCCGTTTGTCTGAGCGCCGGTAACGCCGGAACGCCGCTCCAGACGCCGCCCGGCTGTTCGATGCCGGTGAGGACGGCATCAGCCGGTTCCGCCGCCGGAGCCATGTGAGTCGCAGGGGTGAACCCTGTCAATATAAAAAAAATGAATGCAAATAACGTTGATCGTTTCATAAAATAAGTTGGTATCCTTGCAGACGATGTTTAATGAAGGGATAAACGATCTCAACCGGGGGTGTTCTTCGACGTTACGTGATCTTTTTGTTTGCTGACTTCCGACTTCTGTCTTCTGTCTTCTGTATCCTGTCACTCAATGAACGTGACCCGGTTGATCTCCTTGAGCGTGGTGTCGCCGGCCAGTACCTTGGCGATGGCAGACTGGCGGAGGGTGGTCATTCCTTCGGCCATGGCGGCCTTCCGGAGCTCCGACGAGGGGCGCTTCTCGATGATCATCTCGCGGACGCGGTCAGACAGGTCCAGGAACTCGGTGATGGCCTTCCGGCCCCGGAACCCCGTGTAGTTGCAGTCCTTGCATCCCGCAGCGTCGGCGAAGGTATGGTTCTGGTAGCGCTCGACGTTCATGGCCGAGTCCTCGAGCTCTTTCGCCGAGATCCGCACCGGCTTCTTGCATTTCGGGCAGAGCATACGCACCAGGCGCTGGGCAAGGATGCAGTTGAGCGCCGAGACGAAGTTGTACGGTTCGATCCCCATGTTCAGGAACCGGCCGAGCACGTCGAAGGCGTTGTTCGCGTGCACTGTGGTGAACACGAGGTGGCCGGTGAGCGCGGACTGGACGGCGATCTGGGCCGTCTCGGCGTCGCGGATCTCGCCGACCATGATCTTGTCGGGATCGTGGCGCAGGATGGAACGGAGGCCGCGGGCGAAGGTGAGCCCTTTTTTCTCGTTCACCGGGATCTGGACCACGCCCCGGAGCTGGTATTCCACCGGGTCCTCGATGGTGATGATCTTGTCCTCGCCGGTGCTGATCTCGCTGATGGCGGCGTAGAGGCTCGTGGTCTTGCCGCTGCCCGTGGGGCCGGTGACCAGCACCATGCCGTAGGGTTCCCGGATGCTCTTGCGGAAGCGGCGGAGGTCGCTCTCGTCGAAGCCGAGGCTGTCGAGGCGGAGCGTGTTCACGCCGGACGAGATGGACTCCTTGTCCAGGATGCGGATCACGATGTCCTCGCCGAAGGCGCTGGGGAGGATCGAGACGCGGAAGTCGATGGTCTTGCCGCCGGTGCGGAGCTTGAAACGGCCGTCCTGGGGAACGCGGCGCTCGGCGATGTCCAGGTCGCTCATGACCTTGATGCGCGACACGATGGCGCTGTGGAACTTGATGTCGATGGGCTCCGTTGCGGGATAGAGAACGCCGTCGATGCGGTATTTGAAGACGACGTTCTTCTCCGTGGCCTCGATGTGGATGTCGCTGGCCCGGCGCTGGACCGCGTCGAAGACCGTGGTGTGCATGAGCTTGATGATGGGGCTCTCGTCCTTCTCGATGTTCTCGAGGGAGAGGACCTCCTCGCCGCCGTCGTCCTGTTCCTTCACGATGGAGAACTTGAAATCTTCGGACACCGTCTGGAGCGCGCGCTCCGAGGAACCGCTCCGCTTCAGGGCCTCCGCGATGCCCGAGGGGGTGCTGACGCAGACCTCGATCTGGCGCTGCAGCAGCAGCTCCATCTCATCGATGACCGGGATGTTCGTGGGGTCCGCCATGGTCACGATCAGCACTTCGCCGTTGTCCTCGATGGGCACGAACTGGTAGCGCTGCATGATCTCCAGGGGAGTCGTCTCGGCGAGCGCGGGAGCGAGGCGGAAGTCCGTGAGGTCCACGTAGCGGAGGTCCCGCTGCTCGGCGAGGGCCTGTGCAACATGCTCCTCGGTGATGACGCCTTCGGCAAGGAGGATCTCGCCGATGCGCTTCGCCCGGTTGTCGCCGCGCGCCAGGGCTTCGTTGATACGCGCCGCTGTAACGACTCCCTTGGCAGACAGTATCTCACCCAGCCGTTTTCTGCGGAATGACGTCATTTGAGTTTCGCCCCCATTTCAAAGATCGGCAGGTACAGCGCCACCACGATGAACGCGATCACGATGCCCATGGTCAGCATGAGGACCGGTTCGATCATTGTCGTGAGATCGGTAAGCTTGTTCTCCACTTCCTGCTCGTAGAAGTCGGCGACGTCCTCCAGCATCTGCGGAAGGTCTCCCGAGGACTCGCCCACCTCGATCATCCGGACCGTCATGTCCGGGGCAAGCTTCGTCCGTTCCATGGCGTCGGCAAGGCTTACGCCCTCGGTCAGGAGCTCCCGGCTCTCCAGAAGCCGCCGGGCGATGACCCGGTTGCCGATGACCCCGGCCGTGGTGTCCATGGCCTGCACCAGCGGGATGCCGCCCCGCAGCACGGTCGCCAGGGTGCGGGTGAGCTGTGCCATGTAATATTGGGTGAGGAGCGTCCGCACCAGCGGGATCCCGAGCGTGATCGCGTCCAGGACCTGCTGGCCCGCCGGGGTCCTGTGCCAGAACGAAAGCCCGACCACGCCGGCGACCAGTGCGATGAAGATGACGGGCGCGTAAGAGACGACGAACGCGGTGAACGACACGAGCATCGTGGTCAGTACCGGGAGGCGCGCCTGGTCGCTGTACATCTGCGTGAAGTTCGGGATGATATAAAGGAAAAAGACCGCGAGTACCGCGACGAGCATGATCACGAGAAAGACGGGGTAGATGACTGCGGACCGCACCTTCCGCCGCAGGGCGATCGTCCGCTTCTGATAGTCGATGTACCGTTTCAGGACGTCCACGAGGGCCCCGCTCTGTTCGCCTGCCCGCACGGTTGCCGTATAGAGGGGCGGGAAAAAGGCGGGATGGGCCGCCATGGCGTCCGACAGGGCGGTGCCGCCCTTGACTGCCTCGATGATGCCGCCCAGGGCCGAGCGGTATCCCGGCTTTTCCATCCGCTTGTGGAGGATCTCGAGGGCCTGCAGGATGGGGAGTCCCGCCTTGACGAGCGTCATGAACTCCTGGTTGAAGATGAGGAAGTCCTTCTGGCTCGCGCCGGCTCCCCGCAGGCCAACCTGCTTCTTCTGGATGTCCAGGACAAGATACCCCCGGACCTCCAGAGCCTGACGGACCTCTGCCGAGGTGGTCGCGGTGAACTCATCGGCAACGGAGGTCCCGTCCTCGCGCACGGCCCTGTAGGTGAAGATCGGCATACATATTGATAATACAGAGAAAAGAAGGGGAAGTCAATGAAGGGATGGGACATGAAGGGATGGGAAACGCCGCCGTGAGGGCGCGTTTCGTAGCGACCCTCTCGACGGTGAGGTTGAAACGATCAGGATGCTTTTTCAAGGCGCTCCGCCACCCAGACTTTGATGATCGACTGTCGGGGGACTCCCAGGCGTTTTGCCTCTTTGTCCAATAATTGAATCATCCATACAGGAAAATCGACGTTCACTCGTTTCTGTTCCTGCTCGGGTCTCTTTGCCTTTTTCACATCAAGGTGCTTCGAAATATCCACACCTCCATCGAATTTCTTGTCGAAATCACGCGCTTTCACTTTCATATATGTCCACCTCCTCTTTCCTTGATCGCCTCACGGATATGATCCTTACCTTATCGCCTCGATAGGTGATGACTCCCGACCAGTGTTTTCCCTCTATCGTTCCAATCACCAGATAACGCGGCTCATCAATGGTCTGAACGGGGATCTCAATTAGATCGGGATCGTCCCACAAAGCTCGTGCTTCATGGAAATCAAGCCCATGCTTTTGCTTGTTGCTGTCGCTTTTCCTGGGATCGAATTCGAACTGCATGGTATAGAAATTATACCTTAATTATACCGGCAGTCAAATGAATATTTTGGATTGTGAGGGGGAATAATCGGGGGTGCATCGCCTATTATTTGGAAAGAAACTAAAGCAAGAAAGCTTACCGCGGAGATCGCTGAGATCGCAGAGGATAACCAATGGCTGTTCTCCCTAATGTACTGAATAGCAATTCTCAGCGTGCTCTGTGTCCTCTGCGGTAAAACTATCTGTTCTTGTTCTTTATTTGAACCGCAAGTGCAGACTTTCTCAGCAGATTGTCAGGAGCGCTTTGGGCGCCAGGCCATTTTCATGTACCGGTCGCCGCGGGCGCGCTCATCGAGCATTTGGGCAAGCCGCCGTTGCCTGGTCGGTTCGAGCTTTGCCCGGGTTATCCAGCCAAGATAATCGTTCTGCTGGTACGCCGGCCGCAGGCGATAGGTCTCCATGACGCCGTTCTCGAGAAGGGCCATGCGAATGAAGGCGGGCATTCTGTGTATCGGACGGGTGAGTCGTGATTTTCTCCGTTCTTTCATAACGCGATCCTTCGCTACGGCCTGTTCGACAGCGCGATCATGACGCGGCCGACGAAAATATAGAAGACGTAGATGCCCGCGCCGATAATGCCTCCGTTCAGCGCGCCCATCACGACCGGACCGAAGCGGGGCGGCCGCTCCATGACCCGGAAGGACCCGGTCACCGACCGGAAAACAGGGGCGACCTCGGCGAATCCGCCCTCATCGGCAGTGTAACTGATCACATACGCACGTTTCCTGCCCGGGACCATGAGCTGTTCGGACCTGAGCGTAAAGGTCCTCATGACCGCCTGGGAGTGGCCGACCACGTGCTGCAGGCCGAACGCTCCTTTCTCGGACATGACGGGTTTGGACGGTTCGAGTATCACGGTGAGGGGCGCCGAACCCATGATCTGAAGGGACGCCAGGCCATCCACCTCGACGATGGACGACGATTCCATCGTGTAGTCCTTGATATGTTTTTTCAACTCCGTCGTGATGCTCTTCACCGCCTCATCCTTGTCCGCACCGGTCAGGGGCGGAAGGTTCTGTTTCATGGGGATGACCACGATATTGAGCGAAGGGGTAAATTCTTCCGGAGAGGCCGGGATCCTGACGAAGCTGACCTCGAATCCCGGTTTCGTGATCAGAGACCGGAGCTCTTTGGGAAAACGGTCCTTGTATTCCTCGATGAGCTGTTTGAAGTTCTCCGGCGTGAGCTGGAGCCATTCCCGGGGCGGGGTGAGCGCGAACTGGTGCCTGCTATTGACGTAGGAATCCGGGAATAGGCCGGAGGAGGACGGGAAATTGAGCCACCACGCCGCAGCCGCGGCGACGATCAGGAGCAGCCCGATCAGGGCGAGGGGGGCCGGTCTCTTTTCCGGTTCGGCCTCGGGGGAGGGTGTCGTTGCGGTGGACAGGGGCGCTGCTGCGGGAGGGGCCGGCGGCGCCGGCCGGGAGGCCGCCCGCATGGCTTTTGCCATGATGACCCCGCATTTTCCGCATTCAACCGTACCCTCAGGCTGCACAAAGCCGCATTTAGGACACTGCATGTCGTTGTCTCCTCGAACAAGCCCGTATTGCGAACAATTCTCAGCGGAGGACGCGGAATGCTTCAATCGCACCGGTCCGGGGATCCAGTTACCGTATGCTCTTCCAGTATTTCTTTTGATGGGCAATGATGCTTTTGATGACGCGCTCGGCCGCGGGAGCGTCCATGACGGGCACGGTCCAGCGGGGGCCGGTGAAGGCCTGGAGGACCGAGCGCACGCCTTCGCGCAGGCCGTCCGGGTTGTATCCGCCTTCCAGCGTTATCAGGACCTTCCCGCCGCAGGTGGCGTCGGCGATCTCCCGGACGATGGACGCAATGTTCCCGAAGCCGTCGCCGGTCACCGCCATGCCGCCGAGGGGGTCTTTGACATAGGGGTCGAAGCCTGCCGAGACGAGCACCAGCTCCGGCTGGTACTCCAGGGCGATGGGCTTGAGGATCCGGTCATAGACGGCGAGATATTCCGCGTCGCCGAAGCCCGGGGGGAAGGGGGCGTTCACGGTGAAACCTTCACCCTTGCCGCTGCCGACCTCGTCGAAATTACCGGTGCCGGGATAATGGGGATACTGGTGGGACGAAAAGAAGAGAACGTCCGGCCGGTCATAGAACGCCTTCTGGGTGCCGTTGCCATGGTGGAGGTCCCAGTCCACGATGAGGATGCGCTTCAATCCATGCTTCTCGATGGCGTATTCCGCGGCGACGGCGATGTTGTTGAACAGGCAGAAACCCATGCCCCGTCCGGGTTCGGCGTGATGGCCGGGAGGACGGACGAAGGCGAAAACCGATTGCGGATTTCGGATCGCGGATTGCGGATTGAGAATCCTGTCAACGGCCTCTAGCAGGCCGCCGGCTGCAAGGCGGGCGACGAGGTAGGAACGCGCGGAGACGCCGGTGTCCGCGTCAAGCCGGCTGAAGGTCCGCCCCTCGGTGTTCGCCACGGTCTGGATATAGAGGGGATCATGGACGGCGGCAAGTTCGTCTTCCGATGCAACGCGGGGCTCGATGAGGGGAAGGTCGCTGAACTCCTTCGCGATCAGATCGTGGATCACACGGAGCCGGTCCGGGCTCTCGGGATGGCCGTCGCCCGGATTGTGCTCCAGGTACCGGTCGTCTTTGATGATGGCAAGGGAACTCATAAGTCAGAAGGGGAGACGCGGGGACGCGGCGACGCGGAGAAAAATCCTACTTGCTGGTAAGCCGTGCTCCTTCTCCGTGTCTCAGTGTCGCCTAGAGGCGCCTACTTTTGGCCCCGCGTCAGATCTTCGTCTCCAGCGACTGGATGAACTTCTGGAGCTCCGCGGGATTCGGCAGCGTCTTCGGGACCGACGTGATCGGCGCGCATACGGTCAGGACCTTGGTCAGGAGGTCCCTGACGCCGTACTCCAGGATCTCCTTCGCGATCTTCGGGGTGACGTTGTCCAGGAGCATGCTCTCCCGGTACCAGCCCTCACCACGGGGCGAGATGGGCATGCATTGCCCGTAATTGAGCGGCCGCGATCGCGCGCCCTTCTTGAGCGCGATCGCCGAGATGTCCGCCCGCAGGAGCTGAAGCCCTTTGAACGCCGGATTGGAGCAGATCCCGCTTTTGCCCCGGCACAGTGCGTCAAACCGCATGATATCGATGCCGCAGCACAGGATGCAGGCCTTGGGTCCGTGCTCAGGCGATTGGCGGATGATGATGTAGAGATAGTCGTTCTTGTACTCGTAGGTAGCTACACGCGTGATGCTCATGGGTTCGTGCCTGCCTTTTAAGCTCCCTGCAGACGACTGCACGGAGCTTCGATCCTCAGGGAAGTGTGTTATTCTAATCGCTCGCTAAACCCGCAGCTAATCTGCGGGGTTTGCGCTCGCTCCTGGATTTAAGCTCCCTACAGACGACTGCACGGAGCTTCGATCCTCAGGGAAGTGTATTATTCCAAACGCTCGCTAAACCCGCAGCTAATCTGCGGGGTTTGCGCTCGCTCCTGGATTCAGGGTTGCGCAGCGTCATCGTATCTCAAGAGGCTAATCGGTATTTGATCTGATGATGTTCCTTTATTTTACCCCGTGTCACCCTGTCCCCGTGTCTCCGTGTCGGGTTTTCTGTTGCTTTGCGATCGGCGGCGGCGCGGCTTCCCGGTAATTTTTCACGTTGAGAGAGTCCAGGAACTTTTGCATGCCCGACGATGTCGGCAGCTTCGAAGGGACCCTGGCGTCAGGGGCGCAGACCGTCAGGAGCGTATTGACCAGGTCGCGCACACTGAAATCCAGGATCGTGCTGATCTCCATGGGGGATGCCTGATCGATCAGGAGGGGGGTCTCGCGGTACCAGCCGTCGCCGACGGGGGGTGTTATGAGGCCGCAGGGAAAGTGTTCCGCACTTCTCGTCTGCCTGCCCAGGGTCATGGCGAACGAGGAGACATCAGCCCGCAGCTGCTGGAGGCCTTTGAACGCCGGGTTCGAGCAAATGCCCGTCTTCCCCCAGCAGATGGGATCGAATCGCGTCATGTTGATGCCGCAGCAGAGAATGTAGGATCGGGGACCATGCTCCGGCGTTTGGCGCAAAACGATGTAGAAATAGTCGTTCTTGAACTCGTGGGTAGCAATGCGCTGCATGGCTGACATGGTCGGTACCGCCTTCCGGGAAGATGGACCGGCCTCAGGACAGGATGCCTCCCCAGGGTCCGGTGCTGGTCCTTGGGCCTCAGTTCGTCTTTGCTTTTTTCTTTTTCGGCGTGCTTTTCGCGGCTGGTTTCTTGGCCGCCGGTTTTGCCTTTGGTTTCGCCTTGCACTCTTCCAGGGCCTTCTTGTACTTTTCGCTCTCCTGGGTCCGTTCCTCCAGCCACTGGGACAGCTTGGCGTTGTCCTGCTTCAGGGCCTCGACCTCTTTGACGGCCGCATCCCGCTGGGTCCGCGCCTTGTTGCCTGACACATAGCTGAAAATGAGCAGGATCGTGACCACTGCCGCCAACGAGATGAAGATGAGCTTCGCTTTCTGTGCATCGTCGATCGTTCCGCGTTCCGGTCTGCTTTCCATGCCGTTTTTACTCCTCCTTGAATAAAGATTCAGATAATTCTTTGCCACCGAGGTCGCAGAGCTCACCGAGGGTAAAAGCCGCTCATACTGAAAAGAACTTGCCTCTCTCTGTGATCTCTGTGTGCTCTGTGGCTAAATGCACTTTGCCGTTCTGTTAATGATACCGCTTCACTTCGAACCGGAACAGGGTAACCGGCGTTCCCGGCGCGATGCCGGCCTTCTGCATGGCGATCCCGACCTGTTCCTCGGCCGTATCGACGCCTTCAAGGTCCGGGAGGAGCAGTCCCCTCCGGCGGCCTGCGTGGACGATGACCCCGTAGCGTTTGGGGTCGAGCTCCGTGAGGTCCTTTGCCGGCTCCGGCGCGGTCAATACATCCACGGAATATTCCAGGTCCGCAAGCTCATCGGGCCGGACGGCCGTGAACCTCGGGTCGCCGGTCGCCGCGCTGATGGCATTCCTGACGATCTCGTTCGCCACGTTCGGTTCGCAGGGCTCGAACGTCCCGATGCAGCCGCGCAGCATGCCCCTCATTTTGAGGGAAACGAAGACCCCGGCGCGCCCTTGCATCTCGGGAACCAGGTCCTCGTCCCGCGGCGTAAGGACCGTTCCCTCCCGCACAAACAGCTCGATGGTGTCCTTTGCCAGCCTGACGAGGGGATGCATCACATCTCCCGCTGCACCACGTAGTCCGCAAGCGCCATGAGCGCCTGGCGGGGCGGAGAATCGGGGAAGACGCCCAGCGAGGCCTTGGCATCATTGGAAAGATTCTGAGCTAACCGGAGCGCGTCTTCTACCGCGCCATGCTTCACCATGAGCCCCAGCGTATAGGTAAGATCGCCTTCGCTGACCGCATCGGCGTGCAGGATGCTCCTGAGGGCTTCTCGCTCCTCCGGCTCCGCTTTGCGCATAAGATAGATCAGCGGCAGGGTGACCTTGCCCTCGTCCAGGTCCTTGCCGAGTACCTTTCCGAGCTGCTTTTGGTCGGCGGCATAGTCGAGGGTGTCGTCGGTGATCTGGAAGGCGAGGCCCAGTTTTTTCCCGTAGGCCGCCAGGGCGTCCTCCTGGGACAGGGGGGCCTTGCAGATGATCGCGCCGAGCCGGCAGGACGCGGCGATGAGCACTCCGGTCTTGCATTCCACGAGTCGGAAGTAGTCCGTCTCGGTCATGTCGGCGTTCTGGATCTGCATGAGCTGGAGCACCTCTCCCTCCGACATGGTGGTGGTCGTTTCGGAGAGCACGTCCATGACCCGCTGGTTGTGCAGACGAACGGCGTGGTACAGCGCCTTGGAGTAGAGATAGTCGCCGACCAGAATGCTGGCCTGGTTGCCCCAGAGGGAGTTGGCCGAGGACCTGCCGCGCCGTATCTTCGCCTCGTCAACAACGTCGTCGTGCAGGAGCGATGCCGTGTGGATATATTCCACGATGCTGCCGAGGAGGTATTCGGCGTTATGTTCCCGGTAGCCGCACAGGCGCGCCGCAAGGAGGTGCAGCAGGGGCCGGAAGCGCTTGCCGCCGGCGCCGAGGATGTATTTGCTGACCTGCTGGATGAGCGGAACGTCGGTGCCCAGGCTCTCATGGATCCTGGACTCCATGCGTTCCATGTCGGACTTGTACTCTTTGAGGATGTCCTGAAGGGTCGTTATCATGGGGTTTCTTTCAGATCGGCTTCTTTTTGATAATAGGTGAGATGCCATGCAAAGTCAAGGATTTTGGGGTGTTTGAAATTGCGGAATGCGGAATGCGGATTGCGGAATGGAAGACACTGAAAAGTCGGTGATCGTCATTGCGAGGAGCGATTTTCGCGACGCGGCAATCTCGAAGTAATTGATCTCTTGGACTCGAGATCAGCTTTTCCGGCGGGCGACAAAAAAACGAGATTGCTTCGCTTTGCTCGCAATGACCTTATTTGCCGGTGCGATCCCCGAGCGTGCCGCATCCTTCACACTTCGTCGCCTACAGCTTCATCGCGTCCTGGACCCGGGCAAGGGTCTCCTTCGCGATGACGCGCGCTTTTGCAGAACCGGCAGCGATGATCTCGGCAACCTTTTTCGGATCGGCAATGAGCGCCTGCCGTCGTTCCTGCAGGGGCCGGAGATATTCGAGGAGGTGCTTCAGGAGTTCCCGTTTATCATCGACGCATCCGATGCCGGCCTTGGGACACTCGCGCTTCACGTGGGCGCACCATTCCTTCGGCGCGAAGATCTGGTCGAGCGTATAGAGCGGGCAGATATCGGGATTGCCCGGGTCCTGCCGGCGCACGCGGGCGGGATCGGTGATCATGGCCATGACCTTTTTCGTGATCTCTTCGGGCGTGTCCGAGAGATAGAGGCAGTTGTTGTAGCTCTTGCTCATCTTGCGGCCGTCGGTGCCGAGAAGCTTGGGGTACTGCGTGAGCAGGGGCTGCGGCTCGGGAAGGACGTCCCCGTAGAAGGCGTTGAACCTGCGTCCGATCTCGCGGGTCAGTTCCAGGTGGGGCAGCTGGTCGACGCCCACGGGCACATAGTCGGCCTTGTAAATGAGGATGTCGGCCGCCTGGAGCACGGGGTAGCCCAGGAACCCGTAGGTGTAGAGGTCCCGGTCGTCGATCTGCTCCAATTTCTCCTTGTAGGTCGGGACGCGTTCGAGCCAGGGAAGCGGCGTGATCATGGAGAACAGGACGTGCAGTACCGCGTGTTCGGGAAGCTGGGACTGCTGGAACAGAACGCACTTCTCCGGGTCGAGCCCCGCGGCGAGCCAGTCGATGACCATCTCGTGGACGTAGGTGCGCATCTTCGAGGTGTCGGCGTACTGGGTGGTGAGGGCATGCCAGTCGGCGATGAAGTAGTAGCACTCGTACTCGTCCTGGAGCTTCCGCCAGTTTTCCAGGGCGCCCATGAGGTTGCCGAGATGGAGCAGCCCGCTGGGCTGCATGCCGCTGAGAACTCTTTTTTTAGCCATGAAAGACCCTCTTAAGAACAGAACATCAACATCGTTATCACGAATCTCACGAATGGGACGAATGTCACGAATGAATAGAGTGCGGTGAAAATATTAGAACCCGCCATTGCCCAACAACAGCCCCAGCAGGGGGCGGATGAGCGGCGTCATGATCTTGCCGAGCACGCCGAGCATGATAAGACCCATGAGGATGAAGGTCCCGTATGGCTCCAGGCGGTAATACAGTGCCGCCTGCCGGTCCGGCAGGAGCCAGTACACGACGCGGCTGCCGTCGAGCGGCGGGATCGGGATCATATTCAGCACGGCCAGCACCACGTTGATGATGATCCCGTAACCCAGCATCAGCGTTACGGGTGTCGCAAACCAGCTCCAGACCGTTTCCGGTATCATTCCTTCAAGTCCTGCCATCACCACGCGCAGCAGGAAGGAGCATATGACAGCCATGACGATGTTCACGCCCGGGCCGGCCAGTGACGAAAGCGCCATGCCCTTTTTCGGGTCCTTGAAGTTATAAGGATTGATAGGCACGGGTTTGGCATAGCCGAACAGCATCCGCCCGTCGGTAAGCACGAAAAGCATTAACGGCATGATGATGGTCCCGATCAGGTCGATGTGCGGGATCGGATTCAGCGTGAGCCTCCCCAGGTCCCGGGCCGTGGGATCGCCAAGCCTGTTCGCGACCCAGCCGTGGGCTACCTCGTGGAACACGATGGCGAACACGAGCGGCATGGCCATGACGGCGATCTTCTGTATGGTTGAAAGTTCTTCCATTATGTTAGTCAGTTACGAATTAAATTCTACGCAAAATGGCAAGGAAATTATCGCCACGAAGGCACAACCAGAAGTAGGCGCTTCTAAGCGAGACACAAAGAACGTCTTAAATATTATCGAGTTAATCAAGCCCCAAAGACACTCAGGCATCTCTTCGTGCCTTCGTGTCTTCGCGGCAAATTTATTCCGGCTTGTCCGGGATAGGTGTCTCGGTGGTGTCGTTTGGAGCGAAGTTGATAGTAAAGGAAAGGGGGTGGATGTGTCAAGGGAAAAGGCCGGGGGAAGGCGTGCTATTCTTTCACGAGCGTGAACTTGCCGTCCTCGATCAGGATGAGGAAGAGCTTCTTCTGTGACTCGCCGCTTCCGGTGAACGAGGTCTGGCCGGAGATGCCGGGGAAATCCTTCAGGTTCAGGAGCCCTTCCTTGATCGCCGCGGGGGTGTCCTTTTTCGCCGCGAGGAGCGAGAGGACCATGGCAGCGGCGTCGTAGGCCTGGGCGGAAAGACTGTCAGGCTCATCCTGATACGCGGAGCGGTACGCGTCCACAACGGCTTTTACCGCGGGATCCGGATTCTCGGGATAAAAGCCGTCCACGATCACGGCGCCTTCGGCATGGCGGCCGGCGCGCTCGATGAGATCGGGCGTGTGCCAGTTGTTGGAACCGATGATCGGTTTTCCGGTTATGTTGTAGAACGCAAGCTGGGGGATCAACAGTCCCACTTTTTCCGCGTAGCCGGGCAGGTAGAGGGCATCGAAGGTCGGTACGTACGCCTGGAACAACTTCTTCCGTTCCTTGTCGTCGTCGGGAATGGGGATCTTCTGGGAGCGGAAGTCGATCTCGATGAGCTTCCGGATATACGGACCGAAGTCATTGGTCTCCGGCGGGTAGGTGATGGTCGCCAGGATCTCGGCTTTTCTGGCGAGTTCCTGGGTGAAGACGCGGGTCAGGTCCCTGCCGTAAGGATCTTCGGGAGCGAAGATCACGAACTTCCTGAGGTTCTGTTTGAGCCCGTATGCGGCGGCGGCGGCGGCCTGGCTCGCGTTCGTCAGGGCGTTCCGGAATATCCACGGACTCAGCTCGGTCAGACCCGCGCCCGGAGCGGTTGGCGTGAAGATGGGCAGTTGGACCTTCGCGAGCAACGGTGCCAGGGCCTCGACCTCACGGGAAAGAAGCGGCCCGATAACGGCCACGACGTTCTTTGCCGCAAGCTCGTTCAGTCCGGCAACGGCCTTGTCGGTCGAACCCTCAGTATCTTTCACGACGAGCTCGAGACGGTTCTCGGGGTTCTTGGTATTATAGGACAGGACCGCGAGCTGGATCCCCTTGAGCACCCGGTCGCCGAAGTAGGAGGCCGGTCCCGTCTGCGGGACCAGGACGCCGAGGCGGTACCGCGGAGCCGTGAGCCCGGCCGTGGCCTCGGCCAACAGCAGCTCAGCCCGTGTCTTTTCCGGATGGGCGGGGAACCGCTCCAGGAACGCTTTTGCTTCCTTGATGGCGTCCGTGAAGTTCCGCTGCTCGATCTGGAGGCCGGCAAGCCGCAGGTGCGCGATGTCCGAAGGATAGGTCGTACCGGCGGTGAGCGTTCTCAGCTCGGCTTCGACCAGGTTCTTCTCCACGATCTCGCGGACGCGGTCCCGGTAACCGGGCCGCTGCTTCTCGGGAGCGTTGTCGGTGAGGTAGACGAATTCCTTGATCGCTGCGGGATAGTTCTTTTTTTCAAGGTAGGCGGTGGAAAGCATTTCGGAGATGCGCCGGAGCTTTGCCGGCTCGGCGATCCTGCTCCGGTCCTCCAGGTTGTCGACGGCGGGGCCGTACTCCTTCAATTCGAAGTAGCACAGTCCGATCTTGTATTTCGCCTCGCCGATGAGCGAAGAAGCCGGATATCTCTCGATGAGCTTTGTGTAATAGTTGAGCGCCTGCTTGTAGTTCCGGGTGGTGAGCTGGATCTCTCCCATGAGGGAGAGTGCCCGGTCGGTATGCCTGCTCTCGGGGTAGGTGGTGAAGAAGCCCTCTATCGCCTTGCCTGCCTGTTCATACTGCTTTTTGGCGAAACGGGCTTCTGCGTGGTCGATGAGCGCCTGGGCATCCTTTTCCCATTGCGGCTCCGGGGCGAGCGCGGGGGCGCAGCCCAGCGAGGCGGTCAGGGCGATGAGCAGGAGCAACGCCGACAGGACGATGACTGGCCTCAACAGCATCAGGTTATTTCGCCTTTGTTGCCGCAGCCGCTGCTTTGGCCGCCTTGTTGCGCGTTCTCAGGGTCTCAGCTTTCCGTTTACGCCTGCGGCGCAATTCTCTCTCTCGTTCACGCACGGTATGGTTCTCCTTTTCATGAAAATCGCCGATGAAATCAGTCTGCACACTATAGCGAAGACGGGCTGATTTGTCAATACGTTCGAGACGGCAGGGGCCGGCTGCCAGGAGCCGGAAGCCAGAAGGGGAGCGCCGGGACTTTACTCCTGACTCCTGAATTCTGGCTCCTGTCTCCTGATTTGCTCTTTTTCCCTTGATTTATTCAGGCTGATAGATTAGATTATGTCCTGTCGTTCAGCCTGTATGGGCGAGTAGCTCAGCTGGGAGAGCGCCGCGTTCGCAATGCGGAGGCCGAGGGTTCGATCCCCTTCTCGTCCACCAATTTATACTGAAAAGAACAAAGCCCTGCAGGATGAACCATGCAGGGCTTTTTGTTTAGACTATAACAACGGAGCACATTGATCGCTTATTCAGCAGGATTGACCAGTCTCAGTTTTATGAGTTTTTTTGCCAGGTTGTAAATATCCGTACTACTTCCTTCCTTGCGGATCCCTACGGCGACAATATGAACAATGATCTTTTCGTTGAGTACGCGATAAACGATCCGGTAACGTTGCCCTGCGGCCCGCAGGCTCCGATATCCGGATAATTCAGCAACGAGCGGTTTTCCCTGCTTCTCCGGTTCTTCTGTGAGATCGTCGATTCGCTTGACAATTAGATCACGCACACGCCTGTCGGTAATGCCCATGAGCATCTTCAGTGCCGTCGGTGCAATGATGATCTTGTAGATCATGCCGCCAGTTCCCGCTTCGCCTTTTCCCAGGCAACTCCCTTTCCGGCGGCGATCTCTTCAATGCCTTTGTGCAGGGCTGCGGTCGTTTCCTCGTCACCGAGTATTTCCAGCGTTTCCATGATGGACTCGTAAAGGTCCCAGGGCATGACGGCAAGCACCGGCTTGCCCCGTCGCGTAATGGCTGCTGCGCCGTGCTGCTTCTCAAGCTTCTCAGGCATGGCGGTCAACGCGTTCCGAGCTTCGCTCATGGAATAGTTTTTCATCTCTTTCAGCATGGTTCATCCTCCTGTACTTATAATTGTACAGATGCATGTGCAGAATGTCAACACGAAAAGCAAGAAAGAGCCTTGCAGGATGCAAGGCTCTTTCTTAAGGAACGTATTTCCCTCCTGGGGCGTTCAGACGCGCTTTTATGGATTGATTAGAAACTCATCGCCGGCGGTCTTCCCGCCGGTGACTAGGACGCGCCTGCCTTCTACCTTCAATTTTCCTTCCGCATAAAGCTGGATGGCCCGGGAGTAGATCTTGTGCTCCTGCTTCAGGATGCGCGCGGAAAGGGAATCCTCGGTGTCATTGTCCAGGACCGGCACCACGGCCTGGATGATGATGGGGCCTGTATCCATGCCCTCATCCACGAAGTGCACGGTGCAGCCGGAGAACTTGGCGCCATGCTCCAGCGCGGTCTTCTGCACATGGAGGCCCGGGAAGGCGGGCAGCAGGGCGGGGTGGATGTTCATGACCCGGTTGGGGAATGCCTTGAGCAGGGTCGGCGTGATGATGCGCATGAAGCCTGCCAGGACAACAAGCTCCACGTTGTGCTTCTGCAGTTCCTTGACGAGCAAGGCATCATATCCGTCCCGCTTTCCCGTATAATCCTTGGCGCTCACATGGACAGCGGAAATGTTGTGCTTCTTCGCCCGTTCGAGGGAATAGGCATCCGCCTGGTCGCTTATGACCACGGCGAGCTCAGCGGAAAGCGAACCGCTCTCAATGTTATCGATGATGGCCTGGAGGTTGGAACCGCGGCCGGAGACGAGGACGCCCAGCTTGACTTTTTTCATGGAAGCCTTCTCAAGGACAGCGGGTCAAGGGGCAGGGGGCAAGGGTCAAGGAGATCCTGATCGCAAAGCCGGTCCATGACCCCTGACCCCTGACCCGTGACCCTATTTTTCCACATACTTCACGACCTGCCTGCCTTTCACGATCTCGCCGATGTGAAAGGCTTTCTCGCCCAGCTTCGCGGCTTTTTTGATGACGGCCTCCACCTGTTTCTTCGGCACGACGACGACCATGCCGATGCCCATGTTGAACGCGCGGTACATCTCTGCGTCGTCGACGCCGGATTTTTTCTGGAGGAGCTTGAAGATGGGAGGCATGTCCCAGGTCTTTTTCCGGATGAGGGCCTGGACGCCCTTGGGAAGCATGCGGGGTGTGTTCTCGGTGATGCCGCCGCCGGTGATGTGCGCCATGCCGCGGATATCGAAGTCCTTCAGGAGCGCCATGATCGTCTTTGCGTAGATCCTCGTGGGAGTGAGCAGCACTTCTCCGAGAGTGCCTTTCCCGAGCTCCGTCAGGGTATCGTCCACACCGTATCCGGCCCTCTCGAGCAGGACCTTTCTGACGAGCGAGTATCCGTTGCTGTGAAGCCCCGAGGACGCAAGGCCGATGAGCTGGTCGCCGGCCTTTATCCGCGACCCGTCAATGATGTTCTTCTTTTCCACCACGCCTACGGCGAAACCCGCGAGGTCGTATTCATCCTCTCCGTAGAACGACGGCATCTCGGCGGTCTCGCCGCCGATGAGCGCGCAGCCCGCCTGTTTGCAGCCGTCGGCGATGCCCTTAACGATCCCGGCGTGGTCCTCGGGTTTCAGCTTGCCCGTGGCGAAGTAGTCAAGGAAAAAGAGGGGCTCCGCTCCCTGGACGACGATATCGTTGACGCACATTGCCACCAGGTCGATGCCCACCGTGTCGTGCCTGTTCATCAGGAAGGCGATCTTGAGCTTGGTCCCCACCCCGTCGGTGCCCGATACGAGAACGGGGTTCTTGTACTTCTTCAGGGCGAAGAGACCGCCGAAACCGCCGATGTCCGTCAGGACCTCAGGCCGCATCGTGGATTTGACGAAGGGTTTGATCTTCTGGACAAAGAGGTCGCCGGCATCGATATCAACCCCGGCATCCTTATAGGTTATGGCCATTGCTCTCCCCTAACTGATTGAAATAAAATGACAAAATGCTATGTATCGCAGACCCGGTTTTTCGGCCAAAATCGGTACGATACTACCTGCAACCCCGCGGAATGTCAACAGGTTTTCGCTGAGACAGAAAGAAATGGGGTTTCGGGTGGTAAGGTTTATTTTGAAACTTTTTTCTGAATGTCACGTACGGTTGGATTGTGCAGCAGTTGGAGGAACTTGGGATTGGCCATGAGAGCTGCCGTATCGCCCGAGTTAACGGCGTTCATGATCTCCGGGTCTTCGAGGATCTTCGTGAACTGCGGATCATCCTTGAGCGACTGGATCATGCTCATGACGTCCTTGTCGCTCATCATCTTGTCCTGGAGGGACCGTGTGTCACTGCCCGGGGCGGAAAGCCGGGAGGATGATGTTGAACCTGGTGTGCGGATCGTACGGACCTTCGTGTCCTCGATCTTGAGCATACCAAGGGATCCCGTCCTGATGGTATAGACGCCGCTATTGAGCGATAGAACCTCGCCCGTGATGACGCTTCCGTCGGTCAGTTCGATCTCCTTGATCTCCCCGGCAAGGAGGCCGCCGGAAAGAGGGAGCATAAGCAGCATGACCATGATGACCGGGAATTTCATGACGGTACTATAGCCCATTTTACGCAGGGATGCAACGGCTGATCGTGCCCGGCTGGACCCGGGCGTCCGCCAGGACCTTCACGACCAGGCCGTATCGGACCTTGACCGCGTCGATATTCCCGCGCTTTTGGCCGATGACCGTGGAGAGGTCCGCGGGGTTCACATAGAGGGTGACCGTTCCGGCCTGATCGCGCGTGGAGAGGAGCGAACACATCTTTTTCAGGAACCGTGACGACTCTACGAGCTGGCGGAATGCCGGATGCCAGGGACCGGCGAGGATCGTGCCGGGACGTTCCAATTCCGCGGTCGGCTGGAGCCCGATCCGGATGACCTCGATACCAGCCTGCTCGAACCGATCCAGGGCTTGATGGCACTGCAGAACAGCGTCATCGAGGGACAGGGGAGCATATCTGCCGGTGCGATAGAGCCCTGCGAGGGGGGTGTCCCTGATCACGAGAGCCGGATATATCCGGACGAAGTCGGGTTTCAGAAAAATGACCTGCTCCACCGTTTGCTGGAACGCTTCTGGTGTATCGCCCGGGAGACCGGGCATGAGCTGGAGGCCGACGACGAAGTGGTGTTCTCTGAGCAGAGCAACGGCCTTCACCGTGTCCGCGGCAGAATGTCCCCGTCCGGAGAGCAGAAGTACCTCGTCGTCCATGGACTGCGCGCCGAGCTCGATGGTGGCAACGCCGTGCTGTTTCAGAACGTCAAGGATATCAGGTGTGATGGAGTCAGGCCGAGTCGACAGGCGGATGCTCTCGATGTTTCCCGACCTGATGAACGGCCGGACCGCCTCTAAATACGTCGTTTGCGCGGTAAGGGGAAGCGCGGTGAAGCTTCCGCCGTAGAACGCGACCTGGACAACTTCGTCATCCCGGTGCGCTTCGAGGTAGTGGCTGATGGAAGCGTGGATGGATGAAGCGTCAGGTGGCTCGTTCTTTCCCGTGATGTTCTTCTGGTTGCAGAACACGCACTGGTGCGGACAACCTGCGTGGGTGATGAAGAACGGGATGATCATGATCCAGAAGAAAGATGTCAGACATCAGACGTCAGACTAAGGCAACAGAAAACTGCGTGCGGCACCATAGTCTGTCATCTGTACTCTGTCATCTGTTGTCTGAGAGACGCTGAAGCGCTTCTCTTGCCGCTTTCTGTTCCGCTTCTTTTTTGCTCCTGCCGGTCCCGCGTCCGTAGACCTCGCCCTTGACGGAAAGTTCTACTTCGAACTGCTTCTGGTGGTCGGGGCCGGATTCCGATACGACCGTGTACTCCGGGAGGGTCTTGAGCCGCTCCTGACAGAGCTCCTGGACCTCCGTCTTGAAATCCGACGTGCCGCCGGTGGTCTGGGCCTTCTTGATCGTTTCGTCGAAGAACCGGGTGATGAACGCGCCAGCGGGCCCGATGCCGCCGTCAAGATAAAGCGATGCGACGAGGGCCTCGAGGCTGTCGGCGAGGAGCGAGTCCTTGTCCCGGCCGCCGGTCTGCTCTTCGCCTCTTCCCAGCAGCAGGTAATCGCCGAGGCCGATCTCCCGCGCCACGGCGGCAAGGGAGGGCTCGCTTACGACGGCGGCACGGATGCGGGACAGATCTCCCTCGGAGGAGACGGGAAGGGCGTTCATCAGATGCTCGCTCACCACGAGGTTCAGGACGGAGTCCCCGAGGAACTCCATCCGCTCATTGTGTTCGGAGAGGCGGTTCTCGTTCGCGTAGGACCGGTGGGTGAGGGCGCGCTCCAGCAGACCGGCGTTGCTGAACGTGTAGCCGATATGCTGCTGGAGCTCCGGGGCGGGCCGCATGTTACGACCGGTATTTTCTGAAGATGAGGGTGGCATTGGTGCCGCCGAACCCGAAGGAGTTCGACATGGCGATCTCTACCGATGTCTTCCGCGCCGTGTTGGGGATGTAGTCGAGGTCGCACTCGGGATCGGGGTTCTCCAGGTTGATCGTCGGCGGCAGGATGCCGTGCACCAGCGCGAGGATGCTGATGACCGCTTCGACGCCGCCGGCCGCGCCCAGGAGGTGTCCGGTCATGGATTTCGTGGAACTGACCGGGACCTTGCGGGCATGGTCTCCGAACACGGTCTTGATGGCCATGGTCTCGAGCTCATCGCCGTACTTGGTTGATGTGCCGTGAGCGTTGATATAGCCGACCTCGCCGGGCGAGATGCCCGCGTCCTTGATGGCCATGTTCATGCAACGGGCAGCGCCTTCGCCGTTCGGCGCCGGGGAGGTGATGTGGTAGGCGTCCCCCGAAAGTCCGTAGCCGATGACCTCGGCAAGAATGGTCGCCCCGCGTTTCCGCGCGGATTCCAGTTCCTCCAGGACGACGATGCCCGCGCCTTCGCCCATGACGAAGCCGTCGCGTTCCGCGTCAAAAGGGCGGCTCGCGCGGGCGGGTTCGCTGTTCCTGGTCGAGAGCGCTTTCATGGCATTGAACCCGCCGACACCCAGCGGGCAGACGCAGGATTCCGCGCCGCCGGCGAACATGGCATCGGCGTCTCCGCGCTGGATGATCTTGTAGGCGTCGCCGATGGAGTGCGTGCCCGTGGCGCATGCCGTGACCACGCTGACGTTCGGTCCCTTGGCGCCAAAGCGCATGGAGATGTGGCCGGCCATCTCATTGATGATCGACATGGGAATGAAAAAGGGCGTGATCCTCCGGTACCCTTTTTCCATGTAGGCCCGGTAGGACCGCTCGATGGCGGGGAGGCCGCCGATGCCCGCGCCGGCAATGACACCGACGCGCTCGGCGTTCTCCGGCGTGATCGGAAGCCGGGCGCTGTCCATCGCCAGCTGGCTGGCGGCGATCGCCAGGTGGATGAACCGGTCCATCTTCTTGATCTCTTTCGGCTCGATGTACTTGGCCGCTTCGAAACCCTTCACCTCACCCGCGATCTGGGTGGGGATCTCCTTGTCATCGAACTGGGTGATGGGGCCGATGCCGCTTCTGCCCGCGATCAAACCTTCCCAGCTCGTTTCCGTATCGAGTCCGACAGGGGTGACCATGCCGATACCGGTGACCACGACTCTGCGATTCAATGTAGACCTCCTGCTCATAAAATCCGAAAAGCCAAAAAACCCTCCTCACAGGACAGGGGAGCGGCTTTCTGGCTTTCGGAACGTGCTGAAATCAACGACGGGGACAATGCCTCGCCGTTATTTTGCTTTTGCCTTGATGTAATCGATGGCGTTCTGGACCGTCGCGATCTTCTCGGCGTCCTCATCGGGGATCTCGACGCTGAATTCCTCTTCGAGGGCCATCACCAGTTCCACGGTGTCCAGGGAATCTGCGCCAAGGTCGTTGACGAAGGAAGCCTCGGGCTTCACATCGCTCTCCGGTACACCGAGCTGCTCGGATATGATCTTTTTCACTTTTGCTTCTACATCAGCCATAGTCCACCTCCTCTGATTGTGTTCTTCCGCGAATCGCGAACGTTGAAATTTGGTTAACGGATATTGGTTACATGTACATCCCGCCGTTCACATGGATCACCTGGCCGGTGATGTATGCGGCGGAAGGCGATGCCAGGAAACGGACGGCGTTCGCCACGTCTTCGGACGACCCGAGCCTTCCCAGGGGGATCTGTTTTGCCAGGTCGGTCCGGACCTGCTCCGTGAGGGCCTGGGTCATTGCGGTGTCGATGAACCCCGGTGCCACGGCATTCGCCGTGACGTTCCGGTTGGCATACTCCCGGGCGATGGTCTTGGTGAGACCGATAAGGCCGGCCTTGGATGCGACATAATTTGCCTGGCCGGCATTGCCCATGGCGCCGACGATGGACGCTATGTTGATGATGGTGCCCGAGCGCTGCTTGGTCATGTACTTGAGCGCCGACTTCGTGCAGAGAAACGAGCCCTTGAGGTTGATGGACAGCACCAGGTCCCAGTCCTCGTCCTTCATCCTGAGGATGAGGCCGTCCCGGGTGATGCCGGCGTTGTTCACCAGGATATCGATCCTGCCGAACGTTTCGATCACCTGGTCGATCATGGCGGTCACGTCGGCTGACGACGCCACGTTCGCCTTGAGGGCCAGGGACTTCCGGCCCATTGCCTCGATATCGACGGCTGTCTTCTGGGCCGCTTCAAGATTGACATCGCAGATGGCGACGTCGGCACCGTCCTTCGCAAGACCCAGGGCGATGTCCCTGCCGATGCCCTGCGCTGCGCCGGTGACCAGTGCTATTTTGCCGTTCAAGCTCATGTCTGTTCCTTACATCCCGAGAGCAGTGAGCGTTTCTGTCATGCTCTTTTGATCTTCAACGTTCAGGACCTTTGCGTCCTTGGCGATCCGCTTCACGAGGCCCGAGAGGACCTTGCCGGGGCCAATCTCAATGAAGGTGTCGAATCCGTCCGCCGTCAACCGGTTGATCGAATCTTCCCAGTAGAGCGGGGAACTGATCTGCCGCACGAGCGACGGTTTGAGCTCTGCCGCGGTCCGCAGGAACTTCGCATCGGCGTTGTTCACGATGGGGAAGCGAACATCGCTGATGCTCACCGTATCCAATTCCAGGGCAAGACGTTCGCCCGCCTGTTTCATCAGAGAGCAATGGGACGGCACACTTACCATGAGCGGTACGACTTTCTTCGCGCCCGCGGCCTTTGCCAGTTCCATGGCCTTTTCCACGGCCATTTTCTCGCCCGCAATGACGATCTGGCCCGGTGAGTTGTAATTTGCAGGGGCAACTATACCATTTTTGGCCGCGTCAAGGCAAGTTTTTTCTAGGGCGGTCCGGTCCATGCCGAGAATTGCGGCCATGAGTCCCGCTCCTTCAGGCACCGCCTCCTGCATATACCTGCCGCGCTTCTGGACAAGGGCGACGACGTCCTTCAACTCGAAGCCGCCTGCCGCGGTGATCGCCGTGTACTCGCCCAGGCTGTGGCCGGCTGCGGCCACTGCGGAGAGACCCCGCCTCTCCAGGGGGCGGAGGATCGCAATGCTTGCCGCGAGAATGGCCGGCTGGGTGTTCTCCGTTCTGTTCAGCGTCTCCGACGGGCCATGCATGCAGAGCTGCGCGAGGTCGGATCCCAGAGCGGCGCTGGCAATGTCGAATACCTCTTTGGACTCAGCGAAGTTCTCGATGAATTCTTTGGCCATGCCGACATATTGTGAACCCTGGCCGGGAAAGATGAATGCAACTTTCAAGGTAAACTCCTGATGTTCGTATGGTATTGAGCAACGGCGATGCACGCTGCATCAAGTCCGTCAACGTCTAACGGTTACGGTCACGAAGTCCGTTTCGTCGCTCGGTTGCGTCGTCCGTCCTATGACGTAGCCCATGAACGATTACCGTTACGGGCCTCGTTGCCGACGAGCGAAGGTACATCATCCCCGTATCTCCCGGAACTTCTTGATCATGGCCGTTAGTACCTCGGTCACATCACCTACGATGCCATAAGTCGCCACGTTGAAGATGGGCGCGTCGGGGTCCTTGTTGATGGCAATGATGGTCTCGGACGACTGCATGCCTGCTACATGCTGGATGGCGCCGGAGATCCCGGCGGCGATGTAGAGCTTCGGGCAGACGGTCTTGCCTGTCTGGCCGACCTGGTGTGAATAGGGGATCCATCCTTCGTCCACGGCGCCCCGTGTCGCGGCTACGGCGCCCCCGAGCACTTTTGCCAGTTCCTCGAGCAGCAGGAAGTTCTTTTGGCTGCCCAGTCCGCGGCCGCCCGCCACGATGATGTCGGCTTCGCAGATGTTCACGGTCTCGGTCAGTTCGTCGACGGTCTTGAGGACCTTTGTGCGGACGGCTCCCGCCTGGGTGAACTTCACGTCGATGATCTCGCCCTTTCGCGCGACATTTCGCAGCGCCGGCTTCATGACCTTGTGACGCACCGTGGCCATCTGGGGCCGGTGGTTGGGCGTGACGATCGTGGCCATGATGTTCCCGCCGAAGGCGGGACGGGTCTGGTGCAGATTGCCCGTGGCACTGTCGATATCGAGCACCGTGCAGTCGGCGGTGAGGCCGGCGTACAATGTCGAGGCGACCTTGGGGAAGAAGGACCGGCCGATCGCGGTCGCGCCGGCAAGGATGATCTCGGGCTTGTGCTGGGTCGCGAGCATGGTCAGGACCGCAGCGTAGGAATCGTCGTTAAAGTCCTTGAGGACAGGATCGTCGGCGACGTACACGGTGTCCGCGCCGTAGGCGATCAGGTCCTTTGCTTTGTCCTTGATGCCGGAACCGATGAACACGGCAGAGAGCTTGGAGCCCCGCTTGTCGGCAAGCTTGCGGCCCTCTCCCAGGAGCTCCAGCGAAACGCTCGCGATCTCGCCCTTGTGCTGTTCGGCAAAGACCCATACACCTTTGTAGGCCGAGAGGTCCTTGGCGGGGCCGGCATCTTCGATGTCCTTCTCGATGGCCTTGAACTCGCATGCCTCGACGCAGGCGCCGCACAGGGTGCAGGCGTCGGTGATGAACGCCTTGCCGTCCTTCATCTCGATGGCGCCGAAGGGGCAGACCGATACGCAGGATTCGCAGCCGGTGCAGATATCGGGTTTTACTTTCACGCTCACTTCTTGCTCCTTTTGAGAACCAGGAAGGTGAGAAGGTGGGAAGATGGGAAGGTAGGCGGTTTTTCTCACCCTCGCAACTTCTCAACCTCTCACCATCGTGTTTATATCAGCGACTGTGCTTTCAGCTTCTTTGCCAGGTGTGCGACCTGCTCCTCGACGCTGCCCGAGAGGATCTCTCGCTGGCCGCGGGGCGAGGGCGGGAATATCCGGACGACCTGGGTGGGCGAGCCCCGCAGGCCGATCTTGTTCTCGTCGGCGCCGATGTCGGCTGCCGACCAGGCGGCGACCTTGAGACTTTTGGCTTTCATTTTTCCCTTGAGGGACGGGACGCGGGGTTCGTTGATCTCCTTGACGACGGTGATGAGGGCGGGGAGGGAGGTCTCGACCACGTCGTAGCCCTCGTCCATGAGCCGTTCCGCCACCATCTTTTTGCCCTCGACCTGCTCGATCTTCCTTATATATGCCACGAAGGGGATGCCGAGCATGTCGGCCGTTTCGGGGCCCACCTGGGCCGTGTCCCCGTCGATGGCCTGCTTGCCCGCGATCACGAGATCGAAATCGCCGATCTTCCTGATCCCTTGCGACAACGCATACGAGGTCGCCCAGGTATCAGCACCGGCAAAGGCGCGGTCCGACAGCAGGACGACATCATCGACGCCGAGCGAGACAGCTTCTTTCAACGCTTCGACCGCCTGGGGAGGACCCATCGTGACAGCGGTCACCTTTCCGCCATGTTTCTCGCGGAGCCTGAGGGCCTCCTCAATGGCGTACCGGTCATAGGGATTGATGATGCTGGGCACACCGTCCCGGATGAGGGTGTTCGTCTCCCGGTTGATCTTGACCTCGGAGGTGTCCGGGACCTGTTTAACCAATACGATGATATTCATGCAATTACTCCCTGCACAGATGCTCAGGACAACAGACAGCAGACTTGCAGACAACAGACCGGATCTTGCTTCAGTCTGACATCTGTCCTCTGAAAGTCTGTCTTCTGAATTATTTCGCCCTCGTCGCTTCCCGGACCATGTCCAGGGCGATGACGTTCCGCTGGATCTGGTTCGCGCCTTCGAAGATCTGGAGGATCTTGGCGTCGCGCATCATTTTCTCTGCGGGATATTCCTTCATATAGCCCGAGCCGCCCATGATCTGGACCGCGTCGGTCGTCACCTTCATGGAGACATCGGTGCCGAAGAGCTTTGCCATGGCGGAGGCGCGGGAGAAGTCCTTGGCGCCGCTGTCAATAAAGCGTGCGACGGAATAGACCAGGGCGCGCGCCGCCTCGGTCTGGGTCTGCATGTCCGCGAACATATGCTGGATGGCCTGGAAGGAGGTGATGGGCTGTCCGAACTGGACGCGGTTCTTGGCGAAGGAGATCGACTCGTCGATGGCGCCCTGTGCCACGCCCACGCCCATGGCCCCCACACCCGTGCGGGAACTGTCGAGGGTCTTCATGGCGATGATGAAGCCCATGCCCTGCTTGGAGATAAGGTTCTCCTTGGGGATCCGGCAGTTGTTGAAGATAAGCTCGGTGGTGGATGAGGCCCGGATGCCCATCTTGTTCTCTTTCTTGCCGAAGGTGAATCCCGGGGTGCCTTTCTCCACAATGAAGGCCGAGGCCCCGCGGGGGCCCTTGGACTTGTCGGTGATGGCGATGATCGTGTAGAGCTCCGCCTCGCCGCCGTTGGTGATCCACTGCTTCGTGCCGTTGAGCACGTATTCATTGCCCTCGAGCTTCGCGGTGGTCTGGATGCCGCTGGCGTCGCTGCCCGCGTTGGCCTCGGTGAGGCCGAAGGCCACGAGGCTCTTGCCCGAGGCAACGTCGGGGAGGAACTTTTTCTTCTGCTCCTCGGACCCGTAGAGCAGGATGGGATAGGTCCCCAGGGCGCTCGAGGCATAGGTCGTCGCGACGCCCAGGCAGGCCTTGGACAGTTCCTCAACGACGATGCAGAGCTCAAGGCTCTTCTTTCCCAGGCCGCCGTACGCTTCGGGGATGAAAAGGGCGTAGAGATCGGCCTGCGCGATCGACTTCATGATGTCCCGGGGGAACTTGTTCTGCTCATCCAGTTCGGCGCGGACGGGAACGATCTTTTCCACCGCGATCTGACGCGCCAGGTCGCGGATCATTATCTGTTCTTCTGTCAGCAGGTAATCCATGAATCCTCCAGGAAAAGCAAATATCAAATTTCAGTCTTCAAATAACAAATAAATCTCAACACTTAAAATTTCAAATAGTGACGTCTGGAATTTGTGGTTTGGAGTTTATTTGTGCTTTGGTGCTTGTCATTCTACCAGCGTATCAGCGCCGAGGCCCAGGTGAGGCCGCCGCCGAAGGCCTCGAGCAGAATGAGCTTGTTCTCCTTCACCCGCCCGTCACGCACGGCTTCGTCGAGCGCCATAGGGATCGATGCCGCGGAAGTGTTCCCGTACTTGTGAATGGTAAGGATGACCTTCTCCATCGGCATGTTCAGCCGCTTGGCCATGGCCTGGATGATGCGGAGGTTTGCCTGGTGCGGTACGAGAAGATCGATGTCCTCGGCCTTCACCTTGTTATGGTCAAGGGCCTCCTGTACCACGTCCTCGAGGGCGCGCACGGCGATCTTGAACGTCTCGTTGCCCTTCATTTTGATGAAGTGCATCCGCTTGTCCACGGTATCGTGCGTCGCCGGGTGCGCTGCGCCTCCTCCGGGTATGTGCAGCACGTCGCCATAGGAACCGTCGGAGTGGAGGTGCGTCGAGAGGATGCCGCGTTTGCCGGCATGTCGCTGGACGACCGCGGCGCCGGCGCCATCGCCCCAGAGCACGCAAGTCGTGCGGTCCTCCCAGTCCGTGTAGCGGGACAGCGCTTCGGCACCGACAACCAGGATGGTCTCGTGCACACCGCTGCGGATGAAAGCGTCGGCAACGGAAAGGCCGTAGATGAATCCGGAGCAGGCAGCGTAGATATCGAAGGCCGCTGCTTTCTTTGCGTGGAGCTTGGCCTGGAGCACGCATCCGAGACTCGGCATCGCCGAGTCCGGTGTAAGCGTTCCCACAATGATCAGGTCGAGGTCCTGCGCCGTGATCCCGGCTGCTTTGATGGCCCGGTGGGCCGCTTCGTAAGCGAGGTCGGACGTGGTCTGGCCCTTTTCGCAGATCCGACGCTCCCGGATGCCGGTGCGTTCGAAGATCCACTCATCGCTCGTGTCGACCATCTTTTCGAGGTCATGGTTCGTGAGAACCTTTTTCGGGGCGAAGGACCCGGTGCCGGTGATGCGTGCGTGGATCATTTCGTTTTCGATAGCTCCATGTTCTTTACGATGTCTTCGTGAAGGTGCATGTTGACCTCGCTCCTGGCCAGTTCCGCCGCCACGCGGATGGCGTTCTTGATGGCTCGGTCCGACGAACGGCCGTGACTGATGATGCTGATGCCGTTGATGCCGATGAGCGGGGCGCCTCCGTACTCCGCGTAATCGATGCGCCGCTTGAGCGCGCGGAAGGCCGGTCGCATCATATAGTAGCCGAGCTTGCGGATCAGGTTGTCGCCGATGTTCTCCCGGATCATGAAGGCGATGGTGTCGGCGACCGCCTCGGACAGTTTGAGCACGACGTTGCCGATGAACCCGTCGCAGACGACGACGTCAGCCTTGCCGCTCATTACATCGCGGCCCTCGACATTCCCGATGAAGTTGAGCGAGGTCTCGGCCAGAAGCTTAAAAGCCTCCTTGGTGAGCTCGTTGCCCTTGGTCTCCTCCTCGCCGATGGACAGGAGACCCACCTTGGGATTCGGGTTCTTCAGGAGGTATTTCGCGTACACCTCGCCCATAATGGCGAACTGGAGCAGGTGGTTCGGCTTGCAGTCGACGTTGGCGCCCACATCGAGCACGATGCAGGTCCCCTTGACGGTCGGCATGAAGGTCGCGATGGCCGGGCGCTCGACCCCTTCGATCTTGCCCAGGACGAAGAGGGACGTTGCCATGGCCGCTCCGGTATGGCCGGCGCTGATAACGGCAACTGCATCGCCGCTCTTCACCAGATCATTGGCGACGCGGATCGAAGAGTCCTTCTTCCGCCGGAAGACCGTGGAGGGAGAGTCGAGCATATCGACGACCTCAGTGGCGTTCCGGACCTCGATAGGCAGGGACCTGGCGGTGGGGTGCTTCTTGAGCTCGGCCTGGATCGATTGCTCGATCCCGACGAGGATGATGCCGACGCCGTATTCCTTTGCAGCGTGCACAGCCCCGGCCACAATAGCCTGAGGCGCATAATCCCCACCCATGGCATCAACTGCGATCTTCATCAACGCGATTGCTCCCGGCAAGACAAAAGGCAAAGGGGAGACCCGCAGAGGGCGGGGTCCGTACTTTGCCTTCCTTGAATGTGCGTGGTTAGATCTGCTGGACGGTCACGACTTCCCGGCTATTGTAGGTGCCGCAGGACATGCAGGCATGGTGCGGCTTTTTGACCTCCTGGCACTGCGGGCAGAGCGTGAGGCTGGGTGCATTGAGGTGCTTGTGGGTGCGCCGCTTGTCCCTGCGGGACTTGGAATGTCTGCGTTTTGGATTAGGCATGGTAGTACTACTCCTTTTCTGGTTTAATGATCTTTTTGAGCACGGCGAACGGGTTTGTTCCGCCTTCTATTGCTTCGATCCGGCAGCCGCAGGTCGTTTCGTTCCGGTCGGCGCCGCATACCGGGCAGAGCCCCTTGCAGTCCGGATTGTGGACCGGCACCATGGGGATGCCGAGGAGCAGCTGCTCCCGGATGAACTCCTTGGGTTCGATCTCGTCGCCGCGGTAGAACTCGGTGTCCAGCTCGCCCCTGCCCAATTCGTGTTCCGCCGCCTGTCCCAGAGATCCCTCGGGGACCAGCTCGAAGTCCATGGCGGCTTCTTTGATGGGAAAGGAGAACCGTTCCAGGCACCGGCTGCATTCCAGTTCGGTCGTCGCTTCGACGGTCCCGTTCACATGGAATATCCCCGCGCCTTCCGGTTTGAAATTCACCGTCGCCGTGAACGGTGTGGTGGCGGTCCCTTCATCGAACAGGTCAAGCTTGTCCACGAGCTTGACCGTCAAACCTTCAGGAGGTATATCGTTGATCTTAAAGGCCATTTAAATACCTCCGAGGCCAAGAGTCACGAATTATATAAGGAAGCCCGCGTTTTGTCAAGGGAAAAGACCGGTGAAACGAGGATCAGGAGACAGAAGTCGGCAGACAGTAAACAGTAGACAGGAGACAGGAGGCAGATAGATTTGCGTATAACTAACCTCTTATGCTGTTCCTGACCCCTGACCCTGGACTTTGCGTTACATTCGGCCCCCCTCCGTTCACGCGCCTGAGCAGGATGAGTCCTATGACAAAGAAAGCGGCAATGGAGAGGATGGCCGGCCGCTGGCTCCCGAAGGCCGCGGATACCTGGCCGAAGACAAGAGGTCCGATAACTGCCGATGACTTCCCGACGAGGGAGTAGACCCCGAAATACTCGGCCTCCTTGCCTTCGGGGATGAACTGGGTAAAGAAGGCGCGCGTACTCGCCTGTACCGAGCCGAGCCCGAGGCCGGCGGTGCAGGCGACGGCCCAGAACTGGACCTTGCTCTGGACGAAGAACGCCGAAACGGCGACAAGCGACCAGAGCAGGAGCGAGACGGTCACGATCCTCTTCGGCCCCCACAGGTCCGTCGGTTTGGAGAGAAGAAAGGCTCCCGTAAGCGCAGTGACCTGCACGACGAGGAACAACCCGATGAGCTCGCCCTGGCCGAAGGCGAAGGTCGTTGCCGCCAGGCTGCTCGAGAACACGATCACCGTATTCACGCCGTCTTCATATATAAGGTAGGAAAGAAGGAACTTCCGCGGTTCCTTGCGGGACCATATTTCCCGCAGTGTCGCAACCGCGTTCCTGAAGCCCATGATCCCCGCCGACGAGGCCGTCACCCCCGTCCGGGTGTCCCGCGGCAGGACCAGGAACGCGGGGAGGGAGAAGAGGGCGAAGAATGCCGCCACCATGAACCAGATGCTTTCGTACCGGCCGGCGTTCGCAAGCGGGAGCGCGATCAGGAGCGACAGGATGGATCCCGCGTATCCGACACCGAAGCCCCATCCGGAGACACGGCCCTGGAACTCGATCGGGGCGATCCGGGGGAGAAAGGAATTGTAAAATACCAGCCCGCCCTCCATGCCGATGTTCGCGATGACGATGAGGATGAACCCGAAGAGGGCCTCGCCCGGCGTGAGGAGGGAGAATCCGGCCACGGCCAGGACGCATATATATGTATAGAAGGCAAGGAGCCGCTTCCGGAGCCCGGCGTAGTCGGCGATGCCGCCGAGGAAGGGGGAGGACAGGGAGACGAACAGCATGCTGGCAGAGATTGCCGCTCCCCACCAGAGATCGCCCTTGCTCCCGCTGTTGCCCACGATGCGGTTGATATAATACACCTGGAAGACCACGGCCGCGATGACCGCGGAATAGCTCGAGTTCGCGAAGTCGAAAAGGCACCAGGACAGGACCTGCTTCTTGTTCATGACGGCATTATGGGATAAACGGGGAGGGATTGCAAGAGGGGGATGTATGGACCGGTGAATGCGTTTTGCGTCCTCTAACTATCGACCGTCATCCCTGAGAGTTTCTATCGGGGAGCCAGAATGTCTAATGGCGAGGACTGGACTCTCGCTCAGAACCGCTGCGGGAATGACGATAGTGATGCCGCAACAATATGGATTCTGCAATGAGACCGTATTCAGTGGGCTTTCGGATGATAATTCCTTATGTCTAACCTACCCGAACGGGTAGTAGCATACCCGAAAAATACCCCGCAATTTCCCCGAATATCTGTTGATTTCGTGTTCGTCCAATGCTATTCTTTGCGCCACTGCATCACCGCATTCCAATAAATCACTTCGCTTCAATTCTTGACCCGTATTACAACTGAACACTTTAGGCCTCGGAGCAGCGCTTCGGAGTAAGTTCTGATCTGATAATTTCCAATGATTTAGAAAGGTGAGATTATGATCACCGCATCCTGGTTGAACGCTTTTTCTGTCCGCAGACGGAGCTATTGTTTATATCTCTTACCGCTAATCCTCTTAGCGGGGCTTTGCGGCAATGCCTGGGCGGTGGAGCCGCCTGATCTCATCATGACCACAATATCGGCCCCAGCCAGCGCGTCGACCGGCAGCACGTTTACGGTAGCGACCACGGCAAAGAACCAGGGGACAGGGTCGGCCGGTTATTTTGTTGTCGGCATCTATCTATCCACGGACAATGAGATCACGACCGGCGATACCTACCTTGGAGGCCGTGTCATCAGCAGCTTGGCTGCCGGTGCGGAAAGCTCCGTGAACACATCAGGAACCATCCCGGTGGGTATCGCACCCGGTACGTACTATATAGGGGCAATTGCTGATCTCAATAGCCAGGTGGCCGAATCCAACGAAACGAACAACGTCCTTGTGGGCAATCAGATCCCGGTGACGATAGGTGCCGATCTTGTGATGACCACAATATCGGCGCCAGCCAGCGCGTCGACCGGCAGCACGATCACGGTAGCGACCACGGCGAAGAACCAGGGGACAGGGTCGGCCGGTTACTTTGTTGTCGGCATCTATCTGTCCACGGACAATGTGATCACGACCAGCGATACCTACCTTGGAGCCCGTGCCATCAGCAGCTTGGCTGCCGGTGCGGAAAGCTCCGTGAACACATCAGGAACCATC
>ERZ1292630.231-Hain-H41-02um-R3-231-length-61198-cov-7_pt1 | contig 61198 bp, 55 predicted proteins | sample MGYA00564408_ERZ1292630 | MGnify/ENA primary metagenome ERZ1292630 (study PRJEB36523, sample SAMEA6512641) | groundwater metagenome | collected 2019-01-08 | study: AquaDiva: Metagenomics assemblies of 32 groundwater samples
AGAACACCGAGTTGTCGCAGGACATCTACCGCAAGCTCAAGGCCGCGGGCCTCATTTACGCCAAACCGGTCGAGCAGTTCCACGACCCGGTGAAGGGCATGTTCCTTGCCGACCGCTACATCAAGGGCGAGTGCCCCAAGTGCGGCGCCAAGGATCAATACGGCGACGCCTGCGAGAACTGCAGTTCGGTCTATTCGCCCACCGACCTGAAGAATCCCTATTCGACGCTATCCGGCGCCGCGCCGGTGCTGAAGACCTCGGAGCATTACTTCTTCAGGCTGTCCGATCCCCAGTGTGTCGCGTTCCTGCGCGAGTGGACCGGCAACGACCGCCTGCAATCGCAGGTCGCGAACAAGGCGAAAGAATGGCTCGAAGGCAAGGAGGACAAGGCGCTCGGCGACTGGGACATCTCGCGCGACGCGCCCTATTTCGGCATTCCCATTCCCGATGCGCCGGGAAAGTATTTCTACGTCTGGCTGGATGCGCCGGTGGGCTATCTCGCCAGCTTCAAGAATTACTGCGCGAAGAAGGGCATCGACTTCGAGGGCTTTCTCGCCGACCCGGACACCGAGCAGATTCATTTCATCGGCAAGGACATCATTTATTTTCACACCCTGTTCTGGCCGGCGATGCTGAAGTTTGCGGGCCAGCCCTACAAGGTGCCGGACAACGTCTTTGTGCACGGCTTCATCACCGTCTCGGGCGAGAAGATGTCCAAGAGCCGCGGCACCGGGATTTCGCCGCTGCGCTACCTCGACATCGGCATGAACCCGGAATGGCTGCGCTACTACATCGCGGCCAAGCTGAATGCCAACGTAGAGGACTTGGACTTCAATCCCGACGATTTCGTGGCGCGGGTGAACAGTGACTTGATCGGCAAGTACGTGAATATTGCGAGCCGGATCGCCCCATTCCTCGCTCGGAACTTCGACAACAAGATGCCTGATCTAGAAATGACGCAACTAGCCGGCGTGCCTATACCCAGGCACTCGACTGCACTCGCCGTAGCAGTGCAAGCTAGCACCAAGATTCGAGCAAGTTTTGAGGAACGCGAATTCGGGAAAGCTGCAAGGTTAATCATGGACGTCGCGGATGCCATCAATGTCGAAATTGATGGCTACAAACCGTGGCTGCTCGCCAAAGCCGTAGATGCCGATGCTCGCGAGAAGCTCTCGCAAATCTGTGCATCTTCGATTGTCGGTTTCAAGCTTCTGACCTTATTTTTAAAGCCGATACTTCCAAAGCTTGCAGAGAACGCCGAAGAATTCTTGAGATGCGGCAACCTATCCTGGGAGGATGCTGGCTTACCCTTGGATATCAAAACGTTTCTACCTGCGGGACACTCGTTTGGAAACTTCAAGTCACTCATGACCCGCGTCGAAGAAAAGCAGCTCGACGCGCTATTCGACCTCCCCGCGTCAGCGCCGGCCAAGGAGCAGAAAAAAGTGACTGAAACATCAAAGAATGGCTTCCAGAGCCGATCTACGGCCACCCCCTCCCCTTCCACGCCGCATCCGACCTCCCCCGGACCCGCAGCCCCGACCGCCGCGGCCGCGACCATATCCATCGACGACTTCGCCAAAATCGATCTGCGCGTCGCGAAAATCGTGAAGGCCGAGCACGTCGAAGGCGCGGACAAGCTGTTGAAACTCACGCTCGATATCGGCACCGAGCAGCGCACGGTGTTCGCCGGCATCAAGTCGGCCTATGACCCGGCCGCACTGGAAGGACGGCTGACGGTGATGGTGGCCAACCTCGCGCCGCGCAAAATGAAATTCGGCCTGTCGCAGGGGATGATCCTCGCCGCCAGCGGCGACCAACAACGGGCGAGCGGCGACCAAAAACAGGTATCCGCTGATGCCACCGGCATCTATCTGCTTGCGCCCGATAGCGGCGCGCAACCGGGCATGAAAGTCAAGTAATGCCGGGATCCGGTTTGGCCTTGCAACTGATCCTGGGCGTGATCCTGCTGTGGCTCGCACTTGGTCTTGCCGACGTGTTCTTTCCGCGTAACCTGTACTTGGTAAGCCGTATGTTGTTTCCAGCGGGCGCCGCGACTGCTGAATGCCGCACATGGCCATCCCGACGCTGCCGCTAGCCTTCATCGGCTGGTTTTTTGCGCTCGTGTCCTTCGCCGCGCTGGCGCTCGGCGTGCTGCTCCTGCACCAGCTTTTCCGCAGCGGAAAAATTCCGCCCGAATACCTGCAATCGCGCATCATCGGCGATTTCGCGCTGCTGCTCGTCTGGCTGATCGGCCTCGCGTCGGCGTTCGGCATGCTCAACGGCTTTTCCTGGGGACGCACCGGCATGGAATATTTTTGCTGGGTGCTGATCGCGCTGACGCTGCTCTCCGGCGGCACGCGCCTCGCCGCTTATCATCAGCATCCCGCGGAACACAGGCTGACGCCGCGCGCCTGGGTCGTCGCGGTCGCGGGCGTGATGCTGGTCGCGCTGCCGCTGATAGGAATTTGTGCCATCAGCATCCAAACGCTGCGTGGCGGCGCGATGTCTTAGCATCGCCCCCGGTCGCAAGCGCCGAGCGTCACCTCGATTATTGAAGCGTTCGTGCCGAGGTGCCCTGGTCCCCTCCCTTGTCGCAGGCTTCCTGCGCGCCCATTTTGCAACTCAGTATATAGTCCCACCGGGCAGACTCGGGGTTGCCCATGGCCTCGAGGACCCGGGCCCGGCCCAGATAGGGATTGTAGAAACCCTGGTCGAGCCCGATGGCCCGATTGAAATCGTTCAGCGCCTCCCGATATCTTCCGGTTGACAGGTAGGCGACCGCCCGGTCGTTGTACAGGTACATATGCTTTGGCCGGAGCTTGATCCCTTTGGTGAAATCCCGGATCGCCTCCTCATAGAGATACTTGTTCAAATACGCCAGTCCGCGGTTGTGATAAATCCGGCCCAGCCGTACAGGGTCGTTCTTGTCCCGGGCCAGCAGCAGGGCGTCGCTCCAAAACAGCAGCGGATCGGAAAAGCTGGTCAGACGGCTCCAGCTCGCGGGAATCAGCGCCAGGATGATCGCGGTCAGGAGCGCGGCCGATTGCCTGGCCGTCAGCGCTTGCAACAGGAACGGCAAGGCGGCAAACAGGCATGGCATCCACAGATAGCTTCGATAAATCACGAATATTTCCTGGATCCTGACCGTCGACAGCTCGGTCGCGAACAGGAGCCACGGGCCGAGCAGGGCGAATCCCAGAAGACCTTTTGTCCCGCGCTGCCACAGCAGGCGGATGGTCACCGCCGGATACAGGACGAAGGCCATCAGCCCCGCCGTTTCCGGCCACGCCCAGAAGCGCGGCGCGAACCTCTCCGCCATGTCCGCCGACATCCAGGCCGGGTTGGGCACTAGCCACAACAACAGGTATTTGAAATACAGGTAGCACTGGGTCAGTACCGACAACGGGTAGGCGTTCCTCGGGTCGATCTTCCCCATCGCCAACAGATCAGCCGCGTAGGGTTCATAAGCGCTCCCTACGGCCCCGGGACCGTGCATCCGGAACAAGACGAGGACGCAGCCGGCGGCCGCCCCGAACAGCAGCAAAACCGGCCCGATCCGCGCGAATAATTGCTTGTCTGGCCTGCGCACCAGCATGATCAAGGCCAAGGTCACGGCGGGCACCATGACAATGTGTTCCTTGGACAACACCGCCAGCAGATACGCAAGGCCTGAAGCCCATAACCAGCGGCGCCGGTTCCGTATCAAGCCTTCGAGGAACAGGATCCAGCTCGTCAAGGCGAAAAACGTCGCCATCAGGATGGTGCGCTGGATCAGGTAGGCAACGCCATAAACGGCGGCAGGATGCAGGGCAAAAAGCATCGCGCCTGAAAAAGCCAGCCAGGACAGGGGCAGCCTGCCGCCGGAGGAAGGAGCATCGGGAGAGGACGTTTCCTGCGCGAGCACGGCATCGAACAACCGGCTCAGGAACAAAAACAGCAACAAAACATTGGCGCCGTGCAGCGCCAGATTTCCCAGGCGCAGCCAGAGCATGCGCTCACCCAGAAAATACCGCGTCCATTCGATGCTGGCATACGGCAGCCAGCGCAGCTTGAATCTGAAAAGCGCCCGCAGATATTCGGGATTACGCACTTCGAGGCTACCGAAGTCATCAAATACCAGAGGACTTGTCAGAAAATTGCCATAAAGGGCAGCGACCGCGATAACCAGAATTGCAATCTGAATAAGACGGGCGCCGAGAGAAGATTGATTGGCAGAGCGCTGCATGATGATCGTCGACAACCCGGTGCAATGTGCGAAAGGCGTCGCACAATTGCGCAGGATGCTAGCAGAAGCGCGGAGCCGGCGCTTCCGCTTCCGATCCTACGCCTGTTACCGCAGCCGTGGCAACGAGCGCGCCGCGCTCGTCATCGATACGGATTGCGCGGCTTATTGCAGTAATCCCCGCTTTCGGATATAAACGCTTGAGGTCGCAACGACCTCAAGACAAGAGAGAAAAGCTTGAGCATGCAAAAAAAACACGCCGCTTTCTCAGGCAGGATACTGATAGTGGGTTTCGGCGCCGTGGGACAGGGCTCACTGCCCCTGATCCTGCGCCATATCGACATCAGCCCGCGGCGGATCACCATCGTTACGGCCAATGAGTTCGGAAAAGACATCGCGGCCGAATACGGCGTCGAGTTCCGGGTCGAGCCCCTGACGCGGGATAACTACGCCGCCATCCTCGCGCGCGAACTCGGCCACGGCGATTTCCTGGTCAATGTCTCCATCGACGTGTCCAGCGTCGCCCTCATCGATTGGTGCCAGCAGCACGACGTGTTCTACATCGACGCCTGCATCGAGCCCTGGCCCGGCGGCCATACCGACGCCTCGGTTCCGGCCAGCCGCCGCTCCAACTACGCCTACCGCGAAGCGGCGCTGGCGCTGCGCGCGAAATATCCCTCGGGACCCGCCTGCGTGCTCATGCATGGAGCCAATCCCGGCCTGGTTTCGCATCTGGTCAAGCAGGCGCTGCTCAATCTCGCCGCCGAGCTTGGCCTGGATGCCAAGGCACCGACCAACCGCGACGGCTGGGCCCGGCTCGCCGCGCAGTTGCAGGTGAAAGTGATCCACATTTCGGAGCGCGACCACCAGACCAGCCGCGTGCACAAGCGCAACGACGAATTCGTCAACACCTGGTCGAGCGAAGCGTTCTGCGGCGAATCGCTGCAGCCGGCGGAGCTGGGCTGGGGCACGCATGAGCGCAACTGGCCGCACGACGCTCGCGAATACGGCTTTGGCGGCGGCGCCGCGATCTATCTCGACCGCCCCGGGGTGGCGACCAAGGTGCGCTCCTGGGTCCCGTTCGAGGGCCCCTTCCACGGCTGGCTGATCTCCCATGGCGAGGCTATTTCCATACCCGATTACCTGAGCGTGCGGGAAGACGGCAAAGTCGTCTACCGGCCGACCTGCCACTACGCTTACCACCCGTGCGACGACGCAGTGCTGTCGTTGCAGGAATTCGCCGGCAACGGCTGGCGTTTCCCGCCGCGACAGCGTTTGCTGCGAGACGAGATCGATGCCGGGTTTGACGAGCTGGGTGTATTGCTCATGGGCCACAAAAAAGGCGCGTACTGGTATGGCTCACAGTTAAGCATCGACGAGGCGCGCGAGCTCTGCCCGTATAACAACGCCACCAGCCTGCAGGTGAACGCCCCCTACGTGGCAGCGATGGTTTGGGCACTGCGCAACCCGCGCGCCGGCATTGTCGAGCCGGACGAACTCGACTATCAGGCCCTCATCGATCTGTCTTCGCCCTATCTCGGAAAGCTGGTCGGCGTGTACACCGACTGGACGCCGCTCGCGGGCCGCGGCAGCCTGTACCCGGAGGACATCGATGCTTCCGATCCGTGGCAGTTCCGCAATTTCCGGGTGACGTAGCGCGTACTACGGTTTAGCCTTCTTCCCGCGCCCAGATTTGGAACTCATGTCGAGCGTTGCGGGCCGATGCGCCTTTATCGGCTTTCCTCCGGGCTCGGGCGCGGCGGAACGAATTTCCAGGAGTTGCCCGGCGCTAAGCGGCGGACAAGGCGCTTCGCCCTCGGCCGCTCCGGCTTCCCTTCCGGTTGGCTGATCGCGTCAAACGAGAACTTGATGGGCGGCGATGTCCGCAGCGGGACTTTCCCCTACAATTCACGCCGACAGCTCACAGTCGGCGCACAAACTCGGCCGGCGTCTCGATCGGGTAGTTGTCCCGCAGAGCGAGCAAATCGCCGTCGCCGGTCACCAGAACATCGGCTTTAGCGGTTGCGAGTGTCGCGAGAATCGGCGCGTCGCTGGGATCTCGCGGGACTTCGACCGATATCGAGCCGAGTTCCACCACCTCGGCCCGGATGTAAAGTTGCTTGATGAACAACTCGATCTGCTGATCGTCCCATCCAAGTTTGCGGCGGATCTTCGGATATTCGAGAACCCTGCCGATCTCAGCCAGCTGATCCAGTGAGAACGCCACCTCGAACCGGGCTTCGACCCATGCCGCGATAATCCGACCGGGTGCTCCCTCGGGGAACATCAGCCCCGAGAGCAGGACGTTGGTATCGAGTACGACCTTCACTTCTTCCTGCGCCGCGCGCGCACGTCCTTCACCGCCTCATCGACGAGAGCTTCGACTGCCTTTTCCGTCATGCCTGCGAACGCCTGCGCGAGCGCGGCGCGCATCCGATCGAACTCTTCATCCAGCTTGCGCAGGCGCGTGAACATGGCGATATCGACCAGGGCGGCCACGGGTTTGCCGGCTTTGGTGATCAGCACTTTCCCATGCCGATACTGGACCTCATTGAGCAACTCGCCGAGGTTTTGCCGGACCGTCATGGCAGGGGCTTCGCGGATCATGGTATTCACCTCAATTGATATGATTGATGCAATCATATCAATCAACGCGCGGCAATACAATGCCTCCTCGATCCGCCGCCGTCGCCGCGCTTACCCCACGAGCTTATTCAAGCCGTTCAACAATTCCCGCAGGCGGCGCGGATCGCCGGCCCCCGACAGCTCGGCATCCAGCCCGGCTGTCTGTTCGCGGATCACGGCAAGGCGCAGCCGCTCGCGCGCTCTCTGGGTCCCGGCCAGTTCGAGCAGCCTGTGCCGCCCGCTCGTTTCCGGATCGGCGGAAAAATCCAGCCGGCCGGTCTTGCCGACCAAGGCCATGAAACTGCGCAGCAGGGAATTGATAGTGCCGCGCCAGATGCCGTCCGCGACCAGCAGGGCAATCACGTTTGCCAATATGAAAATGCCCAACAGGAGAGGCGTTTCCTGCATGAGCTGGTTCAATAGGGGCGCGGCCTTGGCCAGGTGCACGCGGTAAAGGTTTTCCTCGATGATCTGGCTCAGGCGCCAGTGCATCATCCAGACCATCGCCGCGACCAGCCCTGCTTCGAGGATGACCAAGGCCGCCAGCAACCACTTCTGCAGGGTCTTGTCCACATAGTGGATCTTGCGCCGGTGGGCGGCGCGTTGCGGCAGCGGCATCATAGGTTGTGGCATTGAAAGCACAAGGCGGAGCCTCGATTGGACAGAACGAGCTTGCCGTGGTCCTTCTTGTAAGCCTGATGACACGACACGCAACTGACCTTGCCATCAGGCAACAAGATTTTCTTCGATAGCGTGTTCTCGGGGTGAAAACCGCCGGACTGAAACGCCTTCCGATAACTTCGCCCGATGGGATGGTTGGCCGAACCGCTCGCATGGCGCACGATGCCGTTCCGGCCCACGCTGACCCCTTCAGAGCCGGCCTGGCCGCCGTGGCAGCCCAGACATTGCAGAGAATAGGGATCGAGTTCGATGTTCCCCAGCGCGATCCCCGGATGCAAGTGTCCCGACTGTTCGATCGAGCCTCCGGCGTCCTTCATGTTGGTGAAGAATCCGGGGTGGTGGCAGGAAAGGCACATTTCCTTGCCACGTTTGCCACCGCGCGGCAAACCGTGCCCGGTCCCGTGTACCTGATGGCAGGAACTACAGGTCAAGTCCCCTTTCCAATCCAGCGGATACTCCGCCGGCAACGCAGCCTTCGGCGCAAAACCGCTGGGGTGACTGACGCGCACCGAATCCGGATGGCATCCGGCGCACAGCGCCTCCTGCGAAGCCACCAGTTTGGACGCTTGCTCCGGCCTCACTTCTTGGCCCGACCGATGGCAGGTGCCGCAGTCAATTCCGCTCAGATGGGGTTTGCCGCCAAGAGCGGCATAAAGCATCAGCGCCGCGCCGAACAGGGCCACAGCGCCGCCGACGGCGACTATCCATCTATAGCTTGGCACGGCGCTCGATGTCCCGCAAACGGGCGACGGCTTGTCGCAAAGCCACCGGGTCCGATTCCGCGCCCGCCTGCAAGGTCTGCTCGGTCCGCGCCAGTGCCTGTCTCAAGTCGCCGAAATGACTATGCAGCGCGGCCATGCTCGCTTCAAATTCCTTCCACTCGCGCTGCAACTGATCGCCCCGGCGAATGGCGACCGGCACGGCAGGCCCCTGTTCGATTTCCAGTTCCAGGTTCTGCGCCAACCGGTACAAGGGTCCGGCAATGCGAAAACTGCTGTAGAGCGCAATCAGCAAGGTGACGATGCCCGCAAATGCAAGCAGCGCCAACCCGAATACGAGCAGGGCCGTTCCCAGATTCTGGCTGGCGAGACTGTGTACGCGGATGATCTGATCATAGCTGTCCCCCCTTTGGTCCGTGAGCAGGAACAGCACCGACAACAGACCGGCGCAGGCAACCGCGCTGACGCTCAAGGCGATTTTCGCCACCATCTTGAGATGAAACAGCACCGGCGCTTCGCCGCGCTCGCTATTCCTGCGATTGAGAGAGAGGTTCAAGATACGGGAAATTTCATGGCGTTCGTGGCGACCAGCTTCACCTCTTTATAAACGCTCGCGGGCATCGGCGTCAAATCGATCAATTCCATTTCTTGGACGAATGCCATCGCGAAAGCGCATGCCGACCGCGCGCAATCCCGATCCGGCGATTCGGTTTCGCGCCGTTTCCCCAGCCTGCGGGAAAACTGGCACGAAGCATGCTTGCGGTATAATGGCTGTGAAAATCGAAGCGCGGAATCGATTCGGTCATCCGGGCGCCGATCGCCGTTGCTTCAGGTCGCGCTCGAAACCAAGTCCCGGCCTCGCCTTCGCCTGTTGACCTGAGCGTGACGCTTAACCTATGATCGCCAAAATCGTCGTATTCTCGTCAAGATAGTCATATTATCGGCAGAGTCGTCGAATAGTTTAGTGTAATCATCGAGACTTGCCGTCAACCGTAAGCGGAATCAGCCCAGAGGGTGGAAAAGTGAAGACCTCAGATCACATCCCGAATGCGCGATCGGGCAGCATATTCCAGCAGGAACCGAAGCCCGCACGCGTCCGCGCGATCGGCCGGACGGGAGGCCTCGCGCGGCTGCTGACGGCCTGCGCGCTGCTGGCGCTCGCCGCCTGCGGTGTAGTGCCGGTGGCGCCGGAACGAAAAGCGCCGGAAGTGCAAGTGGTGTTCCCGTCGCCGCCCGACGAACCCCGGTTCTATTACGAACGCTCGCTCTACGGCAGTACCGATGTGGTTCGCGGGGAAGCCAATTCGACCATGCGCCAGTTGCTGACCGGCGAAGGGCCGAAGGCCGGCGAGGGCATGGGCAAGCCCTACGCCGTCGCCGTGCACCGGGGCCGGGTGTACGTGTCCGACTCGGTACAGCGCTGGGTGACCGTGTTCGATATTCCCAACCAGCGCTTCTACCGCATCGGCGACGAGGGCCCCGGGCAGTTGACCAAACCGCTGGGCCTGGACGTGGACCGCGCGGGCAATCTGTACGTGGCCGACGCGACCACAAAATCGGTGGTGATCTTCGACCAGGAGGGCAACTTCCTGCGCAAGCTCGGCGGCGACAAATGGTTCGACCGCCTGAGCAGCGTCACCATCGATCCCCGCGGCGACCGTCTCTACGTGGTGGACATCGGCGGCGTCAAATCGAACGAGCACCGGGTGCGGGTATTCGACCCGGTCAAGGGCACGCATCTGTTCGATTTCGGAACGCGCGGCGGCGGCCCCGGCGAGTTCAACCTTCCCTACGACCTCGCCGTGGGCAAGGACGGCAAGCTCTATGTCGTCGACTCGGGGAATTTCCGCGTGCAGGTATTCGACCGCGACGGCAAATACCTCAGCAGCTTCGGCAGCATCGGCAGTCAGGTCGGCAGTTTCGCGCGGCCGAAGGAAATCGCGGCGGATGCGGACGGCAACCTGTACGTGATCGACGCGGTATTGGGCAATTTCCAGATATTCAGCCCTGCGGGGGAGTTGCTCCTGGCCATCGGCCAGCGCGCCGAACAGGACGCCCCGGCGAAATTCATGCTGCCTTCGGGCATACACGTGGACGAGGATGGCCGGGTTTACGTCGTGGACCAGTGGTTCCGGAAAATCGACGTATTCCGCCCGGCGAAGCTGAAACCGGACGAAGGCTTTCTGGCGGTAAAACCGCCGCCTGCAACGGCGAAAAGATAATGCGCCGCGGGGCGCACCCAAAGAAGATTTCCCGATAACGGGAAGCAGCACTCTCGCATTCAGGAGCGTTTTCACGATGCCAGGGGAATTTGGCCTGGATTCGGCATAGAGTTTGATTTAGCTCAAGTTCCGGAATTGCCTTTTGGATGTAGCATCTACCTATGCAAATTTCAGTAGGAAACGATACACGGCATGTTTCTTGCTCAGATGGAGATAGCATAAGGGCAGGAACTTGATTCACAGGTTTGGTTCACTTTTTTTCACACTTTGGAGCAAAAAATGAAATCGAGTAAAATTCTACTGGGGGCGGCCTTAGTCCTCGCATCCTTGGTGGCGCAGCAGGCAGTCGCCGCCATCGCTTTTAACGCTACCACTGCCAGCATCCGGAACTCGAAGCACGATTTGAGTTTTTCGAGCACCGCCACGGTTAGGGCGTTATCAACGGCAGCAGCAGCGGATGAAGTGTGCGTGTTCTGCCATACGCCGCACGGCGGGGATTACGCCAAGGGCCCGCTATGGAACCGGGGAGGGGTGCCGGCGCTCACCAACCCGTACGCCAATGGGGACACCATGGACAGCGCGGTGCTGGCCGCCTTCGCGACTTCTTCGGCCGCGTGCATGACCTGCCATGACGGCGTGATCGCGCTGGACAACCTGATCAACGCCTCGGGCAGCGGCGGCTATACCGCCAGCGGCACGACGCGCCTCTATGGCAACGCCGGCGGGACCATCTCGATGGGCCAGATTGCGGCAGGAGTGACGCGCATTGGTGCCGACCTGCGCGATGACCACCCGATCGGCGTGGCCTATTGCGGCGGCTTCACAGTTGCCGCCGGCTGCGTGGATGGCGATTTCGTGCTTGCCACAAACAGTGGACAGACCGTTGCGGCGCTGGTCAAGAACGGTACCGCCGGCTCGGGCGCGGCGGTCAATTCCGGGGCTGCCACCGACAAGTACTGGATCGATACCGACGGCACTACCGCCACCCGGTCGAAGCAGGATCTGACGCTGTTTGTCCGCGCTTTCACCCAGACCGTCAATTCCGGCAACCAGCCCTCGGTGGAATGCGCGAGCTGTCACGACGTGCATAACTCGGGCAACGGCACGTTCCTGCGGGTGGCCAACCTCAAGAGCGCGCTGTGCTTCGCCTGCCATATTAAGTAAATAGTCCTGGCCGCAGCAGGGCCAACAAGGGCCAGGCGCAAGCGCTGGCCCTTTTTTTTAAGGTGTATCGCTTCCATGAAAAAACCGGGTAGAAAGTGGATTGCCGCCTTTGCTTTGTTCGCCGCGGCCGGGGCCGCCGGCGGCGCCGAACCACCGCCGGGAACGGGCGGGAGCGCGGAACCCGTGTTCGCGGTGGTCGACGGGACGCCTGTCACGGTTGCGCATTACGACGCGCAGCTCAACCGCACCATCCGCGAAAAGTTCTATCACCGCAGGCCCCCCGAGGAGCAGATGGGCAGGCTGCGGCGCGAGGTGGGCGACCTCCTGATCGAGCGCATCCTGCTGCTCGCCGAGGCAAAACGCCGCGGCCTGCAGCCGGAGCCGGAAAAGCTGCGCAAGGCAATGGAGCAGTTCGAACAGCGCAACAGCACCAATGCCGTCTGGCAGAAACAGCGCGAGCTGCTGCTGCCCGCCCTGGAGCAGGAACTGGGCGAAAACGAACTGTTGGAGCAGATCGAGAAGGGCGCGCGCCAGGCGCCGCAGCCGCAGCCGGAGCAGTTGCGCCAATACTACGAGGGCCACCATGACGCGTTCACCGAGCCCGAGCGCGTGCGGCTGTCGATCATCCTGCTGAAGGTGGATCCGGGTCTGTCGCAGCCGGAGAAGGCGAAAATCCTGGAGCAGGCGAAAGCGCTGCACGCGCGCCTGGTAGCGGGCGCGGATTTCGCCGCGCTGGCGAAAGAACATTCGGGCGACGAGACGGCGTCCAGCGGCGGCGACATGGGTTACGTTCACCGGGGCATGCTGGGCGAGGAGGTGCACAAGAAACTCGAAGGACTTGCGCTCGGCGGCATTTCCGAACCGGTCGTGCTGATGGAGGGCGTGGCCATCCTCCGTCTCGACGAGCGCATCGCGCCGCAACTGAAAAGCCTGGAGGATTCGCGCGAGCGGGCCGTGACACTATGGCAGCGCGAGGAGTCGGACCGGCAATGGCTGCAATTGAAAGCGTCCTTGCGCCAATCGGCCAAAATGGAGATCATCGACGCCACGCGCTACCCGGAGGCGGAGGCGCCGAAACCATGAACCTGTGCGGTCGCATTTCAGTCGAAGGCTGATGGCGGAAAAAATGCGCATGCCGCGTGAGCCCGCCTTGTTTCGCCGCACGCCGCTTGCCGTGGCATGTGCCATGGCCATTTCCGGGAATTGCTTTGCCGAGCCCGCGGATCTCGCGCCCTCCCTCGCGCTTCGCATCGCCAGCGAAATTGCGCCACCATCGAGGCACACCGGGCGCATAGCGCGCGACGAAGGCCCGTTACTGCTGGCGCAGGCCGGGATTCCAGGACCGCGGCCCGATTCCACGCCCTTCCTCGCGCTGCGCATGGCGCGCGAACTCGCGCCGGCGTTGAAGATCGCCGGGTTCACGCCGCGCGCGGAAGGCCCGTTATTGCCGGCGCAGGCCGGGGTTGCGGAAACGCGTTCCGATGTGTCTCCCGCCGCCGCGCCGCGCCCCGGAAGCGGGAACTCGGCGCTGAAGGCCCTCATGCCGGCCGCGCCGGGACCGGTGCTCCTGGCGCAGGCCGAGGGGGCGCCGGCGAGCATACGGGTCGCCGCGGCCGCCGCGCCACTGCCGGGACAGGGGGAATCGGCACTGGTCCCGGGCTCGTCCCCGGATGCGCCGCGGCCGAAGAAAAACCGCGCCTCGGCCACCGCCAACATGGCGGCCCAGGTGGCGCAGGGACCGAACGGCAACGGGGAGGCGAAGGAAGCGGGAGGAACCGGGCTCAGCACCTGGAAAATTCCGCCGATCCGCTGGGGGGGCGACATGTCGTTCAACCTGAGCTCGTCCGGAGCGCAGGGCTCGCCCCGCACCACGCAGGTATTCGAATCGACCGGGATCCGCGCGGACAGCTATGTTTTCCAGCCCTGGTTCGCGCGGGTGAACGCGGCGCTGCGCGTGACGCAGATGAACTCGGGCCTGAGCAAACAGCTCGCCACCAGCAATGCCGGCTCCACCACGTTCAGCGGCAACGGCAACCTGGCGCTGTTTCCGGTCAGCCGGTTTCCGTTCACCGCTTCCTACGACGTGAGCGACAGCCGCTCCACCGGAGAACTGGTGCCCAGCGGCTATACCAGCCGGCGGCTCGGCCTGCGCCAGAGCTACACGCCGCTCACCGGCAATGCAAATTACGCGCTCAGCTTCGACCGCAGCGCCGTCACTTCGGATGCCGGCGGCGCCGACATCGCCAACTCGCTGGTCGGGAACATGAACAACCGCATCGGTTTCCACAACTACAACCTCAACGCCAGCCGTTACAGCAACACGCACAACAACACCGGCGACAATTCGCAGATCAACCGCATCAACGCCAACCATAGTTACCGGCCCGGTTCCACCTTTTCCCTGGACAACCTGGTAAATCTGGGTACCAGCGATTACCACTATTCGGGCAGCGGTACTACATCGGACAGCCGCGACCGGTACCTGCAGATGAATTCCTTCGCCACCTGGCGTCCGGGGGAAACCTCGCCGCTGATGGTGACCGGCGGGGCGAGGCTGTTCCAGGCGAAGTCCGGCGCCAACGGCGCCGAAACCGAGGCCCGCACCGTTTCCGCCAATGCCGCGGCGAGCTATGCGCTTAATCGCAACACCTCGCTGTCCGGTGGGGGAACGGTTACCCAGGCGAGCAGTGCCGGCCGCGACACCACGCTGACCAACCTGTCGGCCGGGGCCAATTACACCGGGGATCCGATCCGCTTCGGCGAATACAACTACGGCTGGGGCGGGGGCGCGAACGTATCCCGCCAGGGCGGGACCGATCAGGCAAGCACGAGCACCATCGGGACGCAAATCGGTCATAGCCTCAACCGCGGTTTCCGGCTGGCGGAGAATTCGAACGTGCTGGTCAATGCGAGCCAGTCCTTCAGCAAGACGACCGGTTCCCAGGCCTACCAGACGCTGGCAAGCACCGGCGGCGCGTCGTGGAGCCTCAGGCCGAGCGATGCCACCAGCACCCTGCTGGCGCTCAACGCGAGCGATTCGCGCAGCACGGGCGCCGGGTCGTCGCAACATTTCCAGATGATCAACCTGCAGGCGAACGGGCAGATGCAGATAAACCGGTACTCCTCCGGCGGCGCCAACATGACCATCCAGGGCACGCGCCAGACGATGAATATCTTCTCGAATCTCGGCACGCCCGCGGCGCCGACCGGCGGCTTCAACTGGACCACCAACGGCGGCCTGAATTACCAGCATATGCGGGCGTTCGGCGTGCCGCGCCTGCGCTACACGGCGATGTTCAACGCCAACCAGTTCCAGAACCGGACCCGGTTCGAGGGTGACATCAACGCGCCCATCGCGCGCATCAACAAGTCCTTCGAACAGCGCCTGGACTACAACATCGGCCGCGTCGAAACGCAGTTGCTGCTGCGCTTCGCCGAAATGGAAGGCAGGAGCAGCAACTCGATATTCTTCCGGATAATTCGGCCGTTCGGGGCGTATTGAGGGTTACGCGGAATGATACATTTACACGGGAGAGGGGAATGAGCATGTGGAAAAATGGCGGAATCGGCAGTTGGGTGGCGCTGGCCGCGTTCGCGGCGACGCTGGCGCTGGGGGCCGGAGGCGCGGGCGAGGCGCGCGCGGAATTCGGCGACATCGTGATGAACCAGTATTCGGACGCGGCCGGCATACGCCCGGTGGTGTTCCCGCACTGGTTTCACCGCGTGCGTTTCAGTTGCAAGGCCTGCCACAGCGACCTTGGCATCAAATTCAAGGCCGGGGGCAATGACATCACCATGGTGAAAATCATGGACGGCTTGTATTGCGGCGCCTGCCACAACGGCAAGATGGCGTGGACGGTCGAGAACTGCGACCTGTGCCATACCGGCAAGCAGGGCACCCCGACCCAGGCGCACGAAAACACCATCCAAAGGCTGCCGGGGTCCGCGGGCACCGGCGCCGGCAAACGATAAGGGGACACAGCCATGACCAAAATCTTCGCGTTAGCCGCTCTCATCGCCGTCGTTCTGACCGGCACGTCGCCCGAGGTCCGGGCGCAGGCATCGGCTCCCGCCGCGCAGCCTGTAGCCGGCGCGAACTCGTTCAACCGCCTGTTCCGTCCGCCCCCCAGAGGCAACCTGCCGCCGGCCGAGGACGGAATCCACGATCCGTCCAGCCCCGGCACGCGCGAGCTGCAGGCGCCGCTGGAAGCCTTCGGGCCGCTGCAAAAAAGCGGCACCGGCAACCGCGTCGACTGGGCCGCGTCGCTGCAAACCGGAAAGATCGCGCCGCGTTGGGATATCGCCAAGCCCGATGCCAAGCCGGAAGCCCTGGACCTCAACATCGTGCGCGAGGTCAAGGGTTCGACCCCGGACGTCGTTTTCTCCCACGCACGACACGGCCAAATACTCGATTGCGCCAACTGCCATCCGACAATTTTTGAGGCGAAAAAGGGCGCGAACCCGATGAGCATGGCATCACTTGCGCTGGGCCAGAGCTGCGGCGTATGCCACGGGCGGGTGGCCTTCCCGAATGCCGAATGCCGGGCGTGCCATTCCAAGCCCAAAGCCGGCGCCGGCCCGGCGGCGGCCGCGAAAACCGGCGCCGGCAAATAAGCGCCGCGGCGAGACGACGGTGGACCAATGCTTAGCGTAACTCGGATCCTGGGGGCTGGATTGTCGTGGCTGTTCGCCGCGGCGGCGCTGGCGCAGCCGGCGATCCTGCCCAACCGCGGGACGCGTCCGGAGCAGCCGGTCCTGGACCGGGTTCAACTCGAGCGGCGCATGGCTGGCGTCGGTTTTCTGCTGGAGAAGTCCTCCGCCGCGCGTCAGATCGAGGCGAGCGGCGACCCCGGCGCGCAGGAGCGCCGCGCGCAGGCGCTGGAGCGTCACCGCCAGGCGCAGGAAGCATTCAAGGCGGGGGACCTTGCCGGGACGGCGCGGCTGTTGTCGGAAGCGAGCGTCCTGATCATGGAAGGAGCGCGCCTCGCCGCGCCCGCGCAGGTGACCGGGGAGAAGCAGCGATCCGAGTTCGAGGCGCGGCTGGCGAGCGTGAAAGCGCTGCTGGCTGCGGACCGGCGCGTGATCGCGGAAAAGCACGCGGCGCCGGATGTGGTAGAGGCGAGCCGCACCGTCGAGAACATGATAGCCGAAGCCACTCAGCTTGCGGCCGCGGGCAAGCTGCCCGAGGGGCGCGCGCTGCTCGACCGGGCGTATCTGGCGGCCAGAGCCGCGCTCAGCTCGATGCGCAGCGGCGACACCCTCACCCGCTCGGTGCATTTCGCGAGCAAGCAGGAGGAATACGAATACGAGATCGAGCGCAACAACACGCATCGGACCCTGATCGAATCCTTGCTCGCCGACAAACGCGGCGCGCAGGCGGGCGCGGTACAGGCGTCGGTGGAAACCGCGGCGCGGCTGCGCGGCGAGGCCGAGCGCAGATCGGCGACGGGTGATTACGCCGCCGCCATCGAGCAACTCGAGGAGTCGACACGCGAACTGCTGCGCGCGATCCGCGGCCTCGGGATTTTTGTACCAGGCTAAGCGAAACGATGACCCGCACCCCGCACGCCGAACAAAAAAGCCGACCCTGGCGATGGCCCCGCGCCGCCGCGCTGCTGCTTTGCGGTATGGGCGCGGGTAGCGCGGTGCTGGCGCAGCCCGCGCTTGCGCCCAGCCGCGGGGCGCATCCGGACCAACCGGTGCCGGACAAGAAGCAGCTCGAACAACGCCTGGCCTCGGTGGGCTTCCTGCTGGAGAAATCCTCCGCGGCGCGCCAGATCGAGGCGAGCGGCGACGCCGGCGCGCTGGAGCGCCGCGCGCGGGCACGGGAGAGCTACCAGCGGGCGCAGCAGGCGTTCCAGGCCGAGGATCTGGCCAAGGCGTCGCGGCTGCTGGCGGAGGCCAGCGCCCTGATGATGGAGGGGGCGCGCATCGCCGCGCCCGCGCAGGTGACCGGAGAGAAGCAGCGCGCCGATTTCGAGGCGCGCCTGGCGAGCGTGAAAGCGCTGCTGGCGGCCGACCAGCGCATCATTGCCGAAAAGCATGCCGCGCCGGAAGCGGCGGAGACGAGCCGCATCATCGGGAACATGATCGCCGAGGCCACCGGGCTTGCGGCCGCGGGCAAGCTGCCGGAAGGGCGCGCGCTGCTGGATCGGGCGTACCTGGTGGCCAGGGCGGCACTCAGTTCGATGCGCCGCGGCGATACGCTCACCCGCTCGGTGCATTTCGCGAACAAGCAGGAGGAATATCGATACGAGATCGCGCGCAACGACACGCATCGGACGCTGATACACTCCCTGCTCGCCGACCAGCGCGGCGCGCAGGCAGCCGGGGGCGCGGCGCGGGAGTCGGTGGAAACAGCGGCGCGGCGGCGCAACGAGGCGGAGCGCGGAGCCGCGGCGGGCGATTACGCCGCCGCCATCGAGCAACTCGAGCAGTCGACACGCGAACTGTTGCGCGCGATCCGCGGCCTCGGTATTTTTGTTCCGGGCTGAGCGAAACCATGACCCGCACCCCGCACGCCGAAGAAAAAAGCCGACCTTGGCAATGGGCCGGCGCGCTGCTGCTTGGCTGCCTGGCCGCGGGCGTGGCGGCGCAGGACGCCCGCACCTGGCTGCCGCTCGCGCAAGACGGAATACACGATCCGAAAAGCCCGGCGATCAAACTGCTGCAGGAGCCGGGCGAGGCGCTGTCGAAGCTGCCCGGGAGCAGCGCCGGCGACAAGGTTCTCTGGGGGGAGGCGATCGAGAAGGGTTTTGTCAGCCCGCGCACCAACCTGTATCCGGAAACCAAGTTCAATCTTCGCGACACCGACATCCTGCTCAACCTGAATGGCGGCGCGGGCATCGTGCGCTTCCCGCACAAGGACCACACCTTCTGGCTCGATTGCGGCAACTGCCACGACAAGCTGTTCAAGAAGGAAGCCGGAGCCAACAAGTACTCCATGCTGGCGATCCTGGAGGGCGAACAGTGCGGAGTCTGCCACGGCGCGGTCGCATTTCCGCTCACCGAGTGCAAACGCTGCCACAGCGTTTCCAGAAAATCGCTTCGGCCCGCCGCAGGGGCCGCGCGTTAAGCACACTATGATGCCGACACGACTTTTTCTCGCCGCGGGTTTGGTTCTCTCGCTGATGTTGCCGCTCGCGCCGGCGCGGGCCGAATACGGCGACGTGGTCCTGAACAAGCGCGCGGAAAAGAACGGGCAGCGCCCGGTGGTGTTTCCGCACTGGTTCCATCGCATCCGTTACCAATGCAAGATCTGCCATTCCGAACTCGATTTCACCATGCGCGCCACCGACAACGACGTGCTGATGTCGGACATCATCGACGGGAAATTTTGCGGCAAATGCCACAACGGCACCATCGCCTGGGGCGCCGACCGCTGCGACCTGTGCCACTCGGGCAAGCCGGGCCTGAAAAGCGGCATCATCGGCGGCGACTCGACCGGGGGCCCCGGAAAATGGTAGGAGCATTGGACATGATGATGACCCCCGAACGCGGCAGATGTGCGTGTACGCCCGCCCGAACCGGCAGCCTGGTCGCGATCGTCATGGCGGCGGCGCTGTGGCTGGGCGCAGCCCTTGCCGCCGAGCCGGCGCCTAAGACTGCGCCTGAGCAGCCTGGCGCGATCACCCGGGCGGCGCAACTCATGACGCCCGCGATGTCGCTCACCGGCGCACAGGTCGCCGCGGGCCTCGACCGCAGCGGCATGCCGTCGGTGTTTGCGCCGATGCAGGGGTATCAGCGTTTCGTCCGCCCCGCCGCAGTGGCGGCGCAGGGAGCGGACACCTATATTGCCGATGTCGGATCGGGGGCGATCTTCCGCTTCGACTCCACGCTCCAGGTCATGGCGGTGCTGCCGGGGATCCGGGCGGTGGTCGGCACGCGGCTGTTTGTCGCGGGCGATCGCTCCCTCTACGTGCTGGATCCGCCCGGACGCCGGGTGCTGCACTATGCCCGAAACGGCCAGCAACTGGGCATTTTCGCCGATTCCATGAACCTGGGACGCCCGGTCGGCATCGCCTTCGACGAGGCGCGGGGCCGGATCCTGGTGGCCGACGGCATGTTCAACCAACTGGTCGCGTTTCATTCCATGGGCAGGTTGCCCTTCGTGATTCCGTTGAAGGCTTCTGACGGAGACCGGGTGATGGGCATCGCGGGCATGGCCATGGACGCGGATTGGATTTATCTGTCCGACCCGGTCTGCCGCTGCGTGGTTCGGGTGTCTCCGGAGGGCGTGGTGCGGGGGCGCTTCGGGCAGGACGAAGTCGCGCTCCCCGGACCGATCGCGGCCGATCGCAGCGGGCGGGTGTATGTCGTGGATACCTTCGATGGCAGCCTGAAGATTTTTTCCAGGGGCGAATTGATCTATAATTTGCGGCCCGGTGAAATCGGCCTGCAGCAGATCAACGACGTATGGGTCAGTGAAGGCTTTATCACCCTTTCCGACGGAGCCGCCGCGCGTGTCGATGTCCTGCGCCTTGTGCCGCCTCCCGCCCGCTGAGCGCGCCGCTCGCGCGGCACGGCCGGCGAAAACGCTTGCCTTCGGCCTGGCGCTGGTTGCGCTGCTCGGCGGCTGCGCCGCCCCCGTCCCCAAGGTCATGCAATTGCACGCGGTGGACAGCGCCGAGGAACGGAAACTGTTTTTTCCGCCGCTGCCGGAGGTGCCGCGCTACCTCTATGCGGGACAGCTTCTGGGGGAAGTGAATTTCCAGGCGCAGAAAGAGGAGAGCAACGCCGCCCGGAACTTCTTTCGCTGGCTGGTCGGGCTCGGCGGAGAACGGGGCCAGTTGGAGCTGCAGCGTCCGCTGACGGGCGTGGTGGACGAGGCCGGACGCATCTACGTCACCGATATGGGACGCGCCGCCGTATATGTGTTCGACCCGGTGGCGGGCGAATTGAATGTCTGGGACAAGGCCGTGGGCCTGATGAATTTCTCCGCCCCGGCCGGCATAGCCGTCGGGCCGGGAGGCGACATCCTGGTTGCCGATGCCCAGTTGGGACTGGTGGCGCGGCTGGACCGCAAGGGCGAGACCCGCGGCGCCATCGGCAAGGGGCTGCTGAAGCGGCCCACCGGGCTCGCCTACGATCCGCGGGGCCGGCATATTTACGTTGCCGACACCACTGCGCACGACATCAAGATTTTCGACGAACAGGGAAAACTGCTGAAAACCGTGGGCCGCCGGGGCGAAGCGCCGGGCGAATTCAATTTCCCCACGCATCTGGCCTTCGCCAACGGCGAGCTGTACGTCACCGACACCATGAATTCGCGCATCCAGGTGCTCGACGCGGCGGGCGAGGCGGTGAAACTGCGTTTGGGTGAGCGCGGCTTGTACCTCGGCAACCTGGTGCGCCCCAAGGGCGTGGCGGTGGACGGCGAAGGCAACATCTACGTCGTCGAGTCCTACCACGACCACCTGCTGGTGTTCGACCGCGGCGGCCGGCTGCTGCTCGCCCTCGGCGGAACCGGCGGGGAAATCGGGCAGTTCTACCTGCCCGCGGGCGTGTGGGTGGACCGGGGCAACCGGGTATTCGTAGCGGACATGTTCAACGCAAGAGTGATGGTGTTCCAGTTTCTGGGCGGGAGCGGCGATGGCAAGTAACAAGCACGGATCTGCGCGGGTGTTGCTGGTGGTGGCGGCGCTGGCGCTATACGCAACCACGGCCGGCGCCGTGAGGAAATCCGACGTACTCAACAGCAAGCACAATCTTTCCGCGACGGCTACCACCCAGCCTTACGCGCCGGCGCGCACGGTGACGGCAGTATCGGAGACCCAGATCTGCGTCTTCTGCCACACGCCGCATGGCGCCACCACGGCCGATGCGGGCGGCGGCGCCGTCATCGGGCAACTCTGGAATCGCCGGGTGCCTGCCACTACCAGCTATACGGGATACACCTCCTCTTCGCTCGATGCCGCCACCATCCAGGCCGGATACAGCGGCCAGCCGGGCGGCAGTTCCAAGCTGTGTCTGTCCTGCCACGACGGCACCCTGTCGGTGGCCACCGTCAACGTGATCAACGGCGCCACCGGATCACCCGGCGTCAACATCCCGATGACGGGGGGAATCACGACCCTGCCGGCGGGCACCTACGGCGCCACCAGCGGATTCACGCCGGTCATCGGCGCCGACCTGCGCAACGACCATCCGATTTCGGTGGATTTCACCAGCACCCTCGCCGCGCGCGACGGCGAGCTGCGCCCGGTGAACAACAATGCCCTGCAGAACTGGCAGTCGGGCGGCGTCGATATCATCGGCAAGCGCGGCCCCGGATATCGGCCGGTGCTGCCGCTGGAAGGCACCGGCGCCGGCGGCACCGGCCAGGTGCAGTGCTCGGCCTGCCACAATCCGCACATCGTCGAGACCGATACCACCAAGGGCAACCAGATGTTCCTGCGCACCAACCGCTTCCAGGAAGCCACACCGACGGGGACCTACAGCCAGGCCAACGACATCATCTGCCTGGGCTGCCATGAAAAGAATAACGGCGCCGTCGGCGTCTGGGCCTACTCGGCCCATGCCAATCCGCTGGTGGCGCCGACCCAGACCTACACCGCCGCGGCGGTCGCGCCGCGCGGATTTCCGGCGAATCTCCCGGTGTGGAAAGCCGCCTGCCTGAACTGCCACAATGGGCACACCACGCAGGGCGCATATCACCTGCTGGCCGAAGGCACCGACGGCGCGCTGGTGAGCGGCGCGCGCCAGGGCGGCAACCGGGCGCTGGAGAATACCTGCTACCAGTGCCACGACGGCACCGCCACCGTGATCGGCACGGCCCTGGAAAACATCAAGGGCGATTTCGCGCTGGCGCGGCGCATGCCGATCGCCTCGACCGACCAGCCGGCTGCTGCCGAAGTCCATGACATCGGCGGCAACTTCAACGACACGGGTTTCGTCGATTGCACCACCACCACCAACAAGTGCGGCGCCGACGGCATCGAGCAGCGCAGCAAGCTGGGTGTCGCGGCGGCGACCAACCGGCACGCCGAATGCAGCGACTGCCACAACCCGCACCGCGTGGTGAAGTTCCAGAAGTTCTACGGCGCCGCCGGCAGCCTCTCCGGCGCGCCGGACGCGAGCGCCACGCACGTTCATACCGACACCGCCGGCTACACCCACGACAACATCGCCTCGGGCGCGCTGCGCGGCACCTGGGGCGTGGAGCCGACCTACCCCAACGCCTCGTTCCAGAACCTGCCCTCGGGTTATATCGTCAAGCGCGGCGACCCGGGCAGCAATGCGGTGACCACCGTGGGGCAGTCCTATGTCACGCGCGAATACCAGGTGTGCCTGAAATGCCATTCGGACTACGGCTATTCCGACAACAACGTCTATCCGACCGGCACCCGGCCCAATCTGGGCAGCTTCACCGGCGGCACACCGACCAACACCAATGGCCTCGCGCAGTACACCAACCAGGCCAAGGAATTCCAGGCGCCGGCGGCGCACCAGAACTGCGAGAATCCCGCATGTAACCTGGGCACGGCCGCCGGGGCAAACGTCAACACCAACAACCACCGCTCCTGGCATCCGGTGATGGGCGCGACCGGCCGCACCCAGGCCGCGCGCCGCGTGGTCACCGCCGGCGCCTTCCTCAACCCGTGGAACACCGGCCAGGGCACGCAGACCATGTATTGTATTGACTGTCACGGCTCAGCCACGACGTCAACCACGTCCGTGATCCCCAACGCGGGCAATTCGTGGGGTCCGCATGGCTCGGCCAACGATTTTCTCCTCAAGGGACGTTGGACCAACAGCACGGCTGTCACTTCCGCGGTGTCCTCCGAGATTTGCCTGAAGTGTCACAACGCCAACATGTACAACTCTAGCGCCAACCAGAATACCCAGGACACCGGATTTTGGGCAGCAGGCAGGGGCGAGGGGCATGGCTTCCACTACGCCCAATTGGGCCGAATGCGCTGCAATTGGTGCCATGTCGCGGTGCCGCACGGCTGGAAGAACAAGGCGCTGCTGGTGAACCTCAACGACGTCGGCGCGGAGGTGGGCCTGGCGGCCGGGACCAACGTCGGCACTGGCCCCTACACCAGGGGACCTTACTACATGAATGCCTACCTCAAGATCAATAGTTTCAAGGCGAGCGGGCAGTGGTCACCAAACAAGAACATGGGCGACTGCAACCATGGGCACGGGAACCCGCCTTGATCCCGTGGTGAGGGCGTGGCGGCATTGGCGACCTTGGCAAAATGGCTCGGCGTGACGGAAATTTCTCCCGAGCCCGCCGCACCGATTCGCCCAGTGACGCTATGGCTGCAGCGTCTCGCTTCGCTCAAGCTGACGCTGGTGATCATCGCGCTGCTGCTGGCAGGATCGGCGGTGGCCCTGCAAAGCCGCGAGCAGATGACCTGGCCGCTGGTGCTGCCGCTCTCGTTATTTGCCGCAAACCTGGCCGGCGCAGTGTTGACCAATGCGGTATTCAGGCGCCAGTCGGCGCTGCTGGTGTTTCACCTGGCGCTGATCGCGATTCTGCTGCTCGTCGCCGCGGCGCGGCTCACCTATCTCAGGGGCGGGTTCGAACTCGCCGAAGGCGAGGTGTTCGACGGCCAGTTGACCGGCTTCGAGGCCGGTCCCTGGCATTGGTCGCGACTCGACAAGGCGTCGTTCCAGAACCTGGGTTTCACCATCGACTACGCGCCGGGCATCCGCCGCGGCCAGACCCGCAACCGGGTGCGCTGGGTCGGGGACGATGGCACGCCGCGTGAGACGATCGTCAGCGACATGGATCCGCTGGTGCGCCATGGCTACCGCTTCTCCACCACCGTCAACAAGGGCTACGCGCCCGTTTTCCTGTGGCGGCCGGTGAACGGAACGCCTGTGCGCGGCGGCGTGCATCTGCCGGCGTATCCGGCCAACGAGAACAATCAGGTGCAGGAGTGGACGCCGCCGGGCAGCGATCTCAAGCTCTCGATCGCGCTGCGCATCGACGAGGTGATTCTCGATCCGGCGCGGCCCTCGGAATTCCGCGTTCCGCGGCGGCACGCGATCCTCCTGCGCGCGGGCACTGTCACGCACGAACTGTCCCCGGGCACGCGGGTCCAACTCGCCGGGGGCACGCTGGTGTACGAGGGTCTGCGCACCTGGATGGGCTACGAGGTGTTCTACGACTGGACCATGCCGTGGCTGCTCGCCGCGTGCATCGTGGCAGTGATGAGCCTGGCGTGGCACTTCTGGCGCAAGTTCGCGGCCCAGCCCTGGCTGGAAAGCGGGTAGGCGGCCGGATGGCGCCATCCCGCCCATTGTATATACTTTGACATATACAACAGAGGGCGTATACTCACACCTCCCGCTGAGCAGGAGCGCACCATGGACCGTACCGCCAGAATTTTTCTCAACAACCGCAGCCAGGCTGTACGCCTGCCCAAGGACTTTCAATTCGGCGTGGATGAGGTGTTCATTCGCAAGCAGGGCAACGAGGTGGTGCTGTCGCCGCGCCCGCCGAACTGGGACGCCTACCTGGCGGATGGCCCGGTGGCTGCCGCCGATTTCATGGATGGGGTCGAGGATTTGCCGCTGCAGGAGCGGGATTTCTGATGCCGCGTTACATGCTGGACACCGATATCTGCTCCTACATCATGAAGCGTTCCCATCCGGCCCTGCTGGACCGGATTCGCTCGGTGCCCATCGCGGACCAGGCCGTATCCGTGGTGACCGTGGCCGAATTGCTGTATGGCGTCAAGCTGTCGGCCCGGCCAAAACGGGTGCGCGCCGCATTCGATGCCTTCATCCGGCATCTGGAAGTCGTCGACTGGTCGGCGGAGGCCGCCGAACACTATGCCGACATCCGCGCAAACCTCAAACTCCGTGGTGAAATGATCGGCGCCAACGACCTGTTGATCGCGGCCCACGCGCGCAGCCTCAAGGCGGTTCTGGTGACGAACAATGTGCGCGAGTTCCGCCGGGTCAAGGCATTGAAAGTGGAGAACTGGTCCGCGTAAGGCGATGGCCGCCTGACGCGCCCGGCGTCCCGGCGGTTGAAGGTTCAAGGCGATTTCAAAATCGATATGACCAAATTCAAGGATTGTTGATGGCTTTCGAGATGCAACTGTTGTGGGCGGCGGTGGTCGCCTACGTCGTCGCCGGGGCGGTGGCGATTTTCGGCGTGGTGCTCGGCAAGCGGCCCGAGCGCACGGTGCTCGTGCTGCTCGCGCTCGCCCTCGCGCTGCACGGCGGCTCGATCGGCCTCAGATGGGAACGGCTCGGCCATGGCCCTTACATCACCATGTTCGAATTCCTGTCGAGCAACGTCTGGAGCCTGGCCTGTGTGTTCACACTCGCCTACTGGCGCTACAAACCGGTGCGGCCGATCGCCGCCATCGTCATGCCGATCCTGTTCGTCATGCTGGGCTGGATGCTGATGAACGATCCGGAAAAAGGCCATCTTCCGGCGACTTTCCATACCGTATGGCTGTTCATCCACATCGGCTTCGCCAAGCTCTTTTCCGGGACGGTGCTCGTGGCCGTGGGCATCGCGGGGGTAATCCTGCTGCGCGGCGCCGGCATCGGCACGGCGCGCTTTGCGCGGCTGCCTGAGGACGAGCGGCTGGACGATCTCGCCTACCGCTTCATGGCGCTGGGAATTATTTTCGAGACCCTGATGCTGATCACCGGCGCGATCTGGGCGCAGGATGCCTGGGGCCGCTACTGGGCCTGGGATCCGCTGGAGACCTGGTCCTTCATCACCTGGCTCACGCTCGCGTTCGCGCTGCACTGGCGCTACGCGATGAAGTCCACGCCCAGAGCGGCCGCGATGATGATCATGGTGGTATTCGTGCTGGCTTTCTTCACCTTTTTCGGCGTGCCTTTCGTCACCACGGCCGCGCACCAGGGCGCGGTGTAGCGCCATGAGCGGGCAGTACGCGCTGGAAATTCCGCCGGGACAGGCGCGACGCTTGGTCACCGCCTGGCTCGCGCTGGCGGTGACCTCGCTCGCGCTGTCCACCGTGTTTGCGCTGTCCTTATCGATCGCGCGCACCCCCTTTGTCGGACGGCTGCTGCCCGGCGTCGATCTGTACCGCACCGCGCTGGTGCTGCATGTGGACCTCGCCGTGCTGATCCTGTTCCTCGCGCATGCAGCGCTGCTGTGGAGCGCGATCACCCGGCGCACCAGTGCCTACCTCCAGTGGGCGGCCTTCGGATTCGCCGCCGCCGGCACCGTGGCGATGGTGCTGTCGCCCTTCGTTGCCAGAGGGCCTGCGCTGATGAGCAATTACGTGCCGATCCTCGGTAACCCGGTATTCCTCGCCGGCATCGGCGGCTTCGCCCTCGCGCTGCTGCTCGCCGGGGTCACAGCGCTGGTGCGCGGCCGGCCGTGGCTGGCCGCGTCCGGGTCCGACGCCGCGCTGCGCTGGGGCATTTACCTGTCGGTACTGCCCATGCTGCTCGCGCTCGCGTCGCTCGCATGGATGCTCGGCGCTTTGCCGCGCCTTGCGCCGGAGACTTATTTCGAGAAACTGTCGTGGGCGCCGGGACATCTGATGCAGTTCAGCTACGTGCTGATCATGATGGTGTCCTGGCTGATACTCGCCGCCGCCGGCCGGGTCGCGGTGCCGGTGTCGCCGCGCGCGGTGCTCGCGTGTTTCGCGCTCACCGCGGCGCCGGTGCTGCTCGCCCCCCTCATCCATCTCGTGTTTGCGGCCGACGGCGGCGAGTTGCGCGACGCCTATACCGGGCTGATGGCCTTCGCCTCCTGGCCGGCGGCGGCCTGGCTGGGCCTGCATCTGCTCGTCAGCGCGCTGCGGACCCAGCGCATGACCGGCGCTTACGATTCGGCGCGCGCCAGCCTGATGCTGTCGGTGACGCTGTTCATTTTCGGCTGCATCGCGGGCGCGGCGATCTCAAGCAACAACGTGATGATCACCGGGCACTACCATGGCACGGTCGGCGCCGTGGCGCTGGCGCTGATGGGCATTGCGATCCATCTGCTGCCGCAACTGGGGTTCGAGCTGCCTAGCTCGCGCCTCGCGCGCTGGCAGCCGGTGGTCTATGGCGGCGGGCTGCTGCTGATGGCGCTGGGCCTGGTCTGGTCCGGCCTGTATAACGTGCAGCGCAAAGTCCCCGGCAGCGGCTTGCTCAGCGCCGATCCGGCCACCCTGGTGACGCTCGCCGTGGTCGGCGCGGGCGGATTGATCGCTTTCGTCGGAACGCTGGGCTGCGCCCTGCCGGTGCTGGCTTCTCTACTGGGCGGGAAGCCGCGCGCGCACGGCGCACCGAACCGGATGATCGACAACCGCCTGCGGGCACTGCTCGTGCTGCTGGTTGCGGTGGTGTTCGGCGGTCTGGCGATCACTTGGGTGCCGCGCGGCGGCGAATCGACAGCGCCGCAGCCGGTGGCCAATCCGAAGCTCGATCCGGGGGGGCACGCGGATCAACAGCGCAAAGCCGAAATCGAACTGCGTTTCCAGCAGGGCGTGGTCATGCTGCACGCGAAACAGTACGAGCACGCGCTGACCGCGTTTCACCGCGTGCTCAAGCTGGCGCCGGACATGCCCGAAGCCCATGTCAACATGGGCTATGCCCTGCTCGGCCTCGAGCGCTTCGACGCCGCCGCCGATTTTTTCGACAGCGCGACCACGCTGCGTCCGGATCAGATCAACGCCTACTGGGGCCTGGCGGTCGCGCTCGAAGGTAGGGGCAACCTGCGCGGCGCGCTCGAGGCGATGCGCACCTTTGTCCACCGCACCAAACCCGAGGACCCGTTCCGGCGCAAGGCGGAGGCGGCGATCTGGGAATGGGAAGCCAAACTCGCCCAGCAGGCAGCGCCCGACGCCGAGCGCGGCAAGCCGAAGGCGCGCTAAAATAGCGATGGCATTTATGACCGACACAACGGGAAAACACAGGATCGCAGTTTGGAGAAACCAGATGAACACCAAGCGAATTGTGCTGGCGCAACTGACCTGCGCCTTGGTCCTTGCCCTGGCATACGTGCTGCCGGCGCAAGCCCAGGACAACCCCTGCCTTTTATGCCACGCCGCGCTCGTGGACAAAAAAGTGGTGCACCCTGCGGTGCAGATGGGCTGCGCGAGCTGCCATGCCGACCTCGACACGAGCGTCATGCCGCACAAGGCGAAGGGCAAGATTGCAAAAGGGCTCTCGGCCGAGGCCCCCGGGCTGTGCATCAACTGCCATGACAAGAAGCTGTTCGAAGGCAAGGTCGTCCACGTTCCGGCCGCGGCCGGCATGTGCCTCGGCTGTCACAACCCGCATGCTTCGGACAACATCGGACTATTGAATAAAGAGCCCGCGACGCTGTGCCTGGACTGCCATCCCGACATCAAGACCAAGGCGCATGGCGGTTTTTCGCGCGGCCAGCATCCCCTGGGCTTCGACAGCGTGAAGAGAGCGGACCCGCTGCGTCCGGGGAAGCAATTCTACTGCGCCGCTTGTCATGAACCCCACCGGTCGGAACGCCCGAAACTGAACCGGTTCGCCAAGGGCATGGCTGCCTGCCAGCAATGCCACAAGATGTGAGGCGCGCGCCGGCTATTGCCGACCGGGGGATGAACAGCGCGCCGCGCAACCAGCGCTGGTTCGGCTACTACCTCGTCGCCACCACCGTACTCTGCGGCGCGCTGGTGATGGTGATCGAAGTGCTGGGTTCCAGAGTGCTGGGGCCGTTTTTCGGGGTCAGCCTGTTCGTCTGGACTTCGCTCATCACGGTAACGCTGGTGGCGCTGGCGGCAGGCTACGCCATCGGCGGGCGCTGGTCCGACCGCCACGATTCGCCGGACTGGCTCTACCTGATCCTGCTCGCGGCCGGCTTGATGGTGCTGCTCGTCCCCTGGCTGAAACCACTGGTGCTCAAGGCCGCGATTCCGCTGGGGCTGCGCTGGGGCGCGCTCGCAAGCGCGCTGCTGCTGTTCGGGCCGGCGCTGTTTCTGCTCGGCTGCGTTTCTCCCTACGTGATCAAGCTCGCGGCGCGGGAAATGCAGCACCTCGGAAAAACCGTAGGCGCGTATTACGCGGCTTCGACCGCCGGCAGCGTGGCGGGCACCATCGTCACCGGATTCTTTCTCATCCCTTACCTCGGCGTGGACCGGATTTTCTGGCTCTCCGGCGCCTTGCTGCTCGCTCTGGGCGCGGCCTACTTCGCGCTATGGCGCGGCAAATGGCTCGCGCTCGCCGCATTCCTGCCCTTGATGGCGCTGCCGCCGGCGAGCCTGCCGCAGGCGACCCTGCCCGGCGGCACCCGCGCCAGCGTGGTCCACAGCCGCGACTCCTTTTACGGCAATCTCAAGGTGGTCGAATATCGGTATGGCGCCAAGCGTACGCGCGAACTCGTCATCGACGGCCTGGTGCAGGGCGGGATCGACCTGGCAAACGCGCTTTCAGTCTACGAATACCCTTACCTGCTGCAGGCGCTGCCCGTGGCCATGCACGCAGAGGGCCGGCGCTGCCTGGTGATCGGGCTGGGCGCGGGCATTATTCCGCGCTGGTACCAGGCACGCGGCATCGCCACCGACGTCGTCGATATCGATCCGGACGTGGTTGCGCTGGCGCAAAAATACTTTGGTCTGGATCAGCGCACACGCGTGTTCGTGGAGGATGCGCGCGCGTTTCTTGGCCGCGGCTTTGATCGCTACGACTACCTGATCCTCGACGTATTCAACGGCGACACCACGCCGGGGCACCTGCTCAGCCTGGAGGCGATGCGTCTGGCCAAAGCGCGGCTGAATGACCAGGGCGTGGTCGCGATTAACCTGATCGGAAGCCTGGGGGAGCACGCGCTCATGACCCATTCCGTGATCAATACCCTGCGCGCGGTGTTCTCCAACGTCGTAATTTATCCGCTGTTCCCGCCGGGCGAGGGCGATGCCGCCGGCAACCTGGTGCTGATCGCCTATGACGGCGAGCCGCGCTCGCCGGATGCGGGCGAACTCGAGCGGCTGGCGATACACCCCATGGCCGAGACCGTGGCGCGGCATGCGCTACACCATCCCCTGCACCTGCCCGGCGCTTTGCCCGGCGCTATCCTGACCGATGACTACAACCCGATCGACGTGCGCGACCTGTGGCTGAAAGAATGGGTGCGCAGAAACATCCTGGCTTCCACCCATCTCGATATTCTGCTCCGATAGCGCGAGAGGGAGAGCGGCTTCCTCCCTCTCCCCCGGAACGGGCCGGGGCGAGGAGACAATCATCCGCGAACCTGTCGTGCAATTACGTAATGCTCAATAGCGCCGGGCTTCACTCGTTTCGAAACGCATACGTCCCGATGTCGATGCCGGCTTTGGCGGCCGCGTCGAAAACGCTCTGGTAGTCCTCCACCTTGGTTTCGATGAAGCGCTTGAAGCGGAGTGCTTCCAGGACCTTCAGGCCCCGCGGGCTGTCGTGCAGATGCAGCAGGGTCGATTTCAGCTTCGCCTTCAGGGTTTCGTCCATGTCTTTTCTCACTCCGAGCCCGTTGGAAGTGAATTCCCCGGACCTGGCCAGAATCACGAGTTCCTTGTCGATCCGCGGATCCTTGGTCTGAACCCAGTCATAGACCGAGTCCTTCGCCGCGCCGATGTTCGCTTTGCCGTCCAGCACCGCATACATGCTGGCATCATGGCTGCCCGCAAAGTAGGATTCGCCCAGAAAAGCGTCCACGTCCTTGACCCCCTGAGCATGGAGGTAGGCGAGCGGGAAGATGTAGCCGGCGGAGGTGGCTTTCTCGACGAAGGCGAAGCGCTTGCCGCGCATGGCGGCGACATTTCGGATGCCGCTGTCCTTGCGCACAAAAATCAATCCGGCATAAGTAGACCTGCCGTTGAGGTTGATCGGCCGCGCGAGCGGCACCATGCCCAGCTTCCGAATCGCCAACGCTCCGGTAAAGGAGCCGAAAAACGCGCCATCGAGACGATGCTGCTCGAAATTCTCGATGATGTTCCCGTAGCGCGTGAGAACCGTGAACCTGACCGTCCTGCCGACCTGCTCCGACAGGTACTTGGAAAGAGGTCTGAATCGCTCCATCTGTTGGAAGATGTTGATTTCCGGAATCAGACCGATGACGATCTCGTCGCGTTGCGCATGCGACGCGCTGGCAGCGCGGGCTGCGACGAGAACGAGAACGAGAAAAATACTAAGCGCCCGGCAGAGAAGTTTCAATGCGGCCTCCTGGTGCGGCGTTGGTCTTGCCGACCAGCGTGAACGCACATTTGGTATCAAGAATGTCCACCATCTCCAGGGGTTTCCCTATCAGGAATCCCTGAACGAAGCGGCAACCCATTTCCTGCAACATGGTCATTTGCTCCTGCGATTCGACGCCCTCGGCGATCACCTCCATGTTCAGTATCTTCGCCAGTCCCATGATGGCTCTGACGATTTCGAGGTTTTCCGCGCTCGTGGCCGCCGTATCGACAAAGCTCTTGTCGATCTTGAGCATGTCGACCGGGAAACGGTGCAAATAGCTCAGCGACGAGTAACCCGTGCCGAAATCGTCGATATGTATGCCGACGCCCAACCCTCTGAGTTCCTGCAGCAGCGACTCGGTGGTGTCGCCATCGGTCATGATGACGCTTTCGGTGATCTCCAGCCCCAGGCTTTGCGGCGCCACGCCCGTCTCGCGCAGAACTTCCTTGACCTGCTCGATCAGCAGCGGCGTAAGCTGCTTGCTGGAGACATTGACGTTCATGGTCAGCGCGGGGTCCGAGCCGTTGCTGGCCGTGTAATGACTGAGCTTTCCGCACGCCTCGCGCAGCACCCATTCCCCGATGCGGCCGATCAGCCCGCATTCCTCCGCGATCGGAATGAACTCCTCCGGAGCAATCAGACCGCGCTCCGGATGTTGCCAGCGAAGCAATGCCTCAAAGCCGGTAATCGCGTTCTGGTGAAGGTCGAAAATCGGCTGGTAATACACACACAGTTCTCCGCGCTCCAGCGCGCCGCGCAAGTCGGTTTCCAGGCGCAGATGATCGAGCGTACGCGAACGCATGGAGGAATCGAACACTTCGTAGCGCGCCTTGCCGTTGGCCTTGGCCTGGTATAGCGCGAGATCGGCGTCGCGCAGGAGCTGGTCGGGCCCATCGTGTTCATCGTGTTGCAACGAGGCGAGGGCGATGCCCACGCTGGCGCTGGCGAAATGCTCCTGCTCTTCGATGAGGAAAGGCAGCCGCAGCCCCTCCAGCACGCGCTCGGCCACCAGCACGGCGTCGGAGACATCACCGACCTGGCCCAGCAAAATGGCGAATTCGTCGCCGCCGAAACGGGCGACGGTATCGCCTGGCCGCAGCGATTCGGCCAGGCGCGCCGCGAACGCGCGCAGGAGCTGGTCGCCCACCGCGTGGCCGTAGCTGTCGTTGACGAACTTGAACCGATCCAGGTCGAGGAACAGCACGGCAAACGAGCCGGCTTTGTGCCTCGGCGCGGCGCTGAACGCGTGCTCCAGCCGGTTGACGAAAAGAGCGCGATTCGGCAGATCGGTGAGCACGTCGTGAAATGCGTCGTGCAACAACTGCTGTTCCGCCAGCTTGCGATCGGTGACGTCCGTCTGGGAGCCCGCCATTCGAGTGGCCTTCCCCGCGGCGTCGCGGATCGCGATTCCCCGGGTCAGCACCCAGCGATAGGTCCCGTCTTTGTGCCGCATGCGGTGCTCGGCCGAAAAATGCTCGACTTCCCCGCTGAAATGCGCCGCCAGACGCCCCTGCAGCTTGGGTAAATCGTCGGCATGCACCAGATCGAACCAGTCCCCGGGCGCCGAGCCTATCGCCTGATCGGCGTATCCGAGCATCGCTTTCCAGCGCGGCGAGAAGTAAATCCTGTCGACGCCGAGATCCCAGTCCCATAGCCCGTCGTTTGCGCCGCGTTCGGCCAGGGCGTAACGATCCTCGCTCTCGCGCAGGGCCGATTCGACCTTGTACCGCTCGGCCATCTCCCGCAACAGGCTGTCCTGGTCGGTTTTCAACGACAAGCTCATCGAGTTGAACGCGCGCGCGAGTTCGCCGAATTCGGCCTTGTAGGAATGCGACAAGGTGTAGCCGAGCTTGCCCTCGGCAATGACTCTGGTGGCCTCGACGATGTCGTTCACCGGCTTTGTGATGGACCGCGTCAGGTGCATCGCAACGAACACGCCGGCGAGACAGGTCAACAGAAACATCGCCGCGAGCAGTACTTTGCCCCGCCTCGCCTCGGCCGCGGCGGAGGCGCTCACCAGCGACAGGTTTGCGCTGGCCGCGGAGGACATGGTCTCGATTTTCGACAGCACCGAGTTTCCGATCAGGGCGGCGTCATGCTTCAACTGGACGGTGCGGTCCCTGTTGGCGGAAGCCGTCATGTAGAAGCTCAGCCCGTTCTGGAAATCGATAATGCCACGCTGGAGGTCTGCGAGGCGCGCGGCTATGGCGGGTGCGTGATGACAGCCGCCGCATTTGCTGACAAGGGTGTTCATCTCGATGGCATCGTCAACGGTGGCGGTCAAATCCGTCTGATCCGCGGTGGCGAAGGTGAACAGACTCGCTTGAACCTTGAGAAGCTTTGCCAGGAGTTCGCGCCGAAGGTCTTCGATCTGATGCAGCTTGACGACACGCCCGTAGAGGTCGGTGGCGCTGCCGAACGTGAGCAGGGCCAGAACGGACCCGCTCGTAAACAGCGCGAACAGCAGGGCCAGCGAAATGATGATTCGCGCTTTCATGACATTTTGTTAGGGTATCATCACCATTTACCAACCAACGTCCGGCAACCGGCTCCGCAACGGCCAAACCCTCATCGGAGGGCGACAAAAACTCGGCGCCGACACGGGGCGGGACTGCGCAGGATCGTATAAGCAATTTTTGCGCCATACGCTGCCGGATGCGCCTGTGCCTGGAAAAAGAAACTCAACTCCTCAGTATCCGAGCCCGCCCTCATACTACACGCTTTACGCCGCGGCCTGCGGCGAAGACACCCGCGTCGGACGCGAAAACGTCGAACGCTTCGCAGACCCGACACCGGCCGCGCCGCGCACCGCAGGTGGCCAAAAAGCAGGTTTTAAGTCCCGATTTAGAGAACGGTTTCCCCGTTTTGCGAACTGTACGGGCTGCGACCGCGCCGGTGCCGCTCGACGTAGCACCTTGGGCTACGCCAGAAGGCAGGCCCGTGAGCCAATCGCCGGTTTGGCCGGGCTCCGCCGGCGCAATTTGGACCAAAGTACGCCGGCTGCGATAAGGAGCTTGCCGCGTACGCGAATGGGGTGTTGGGCACGTTTCGTGGTTTCGTGCTGGATAGTTGACAGCATGCCCCGCAGACGCAAGAATGCGCGTCTTATGGACGCCGCTGACAACTTTAAGGAACGCGCATGAAATGGAAGCAAGAGCTCTCGGTCGGCATTGAGGAGATCGACGAACAGCATCAGACGCTCGCGGACTGCGTTGCTTCCGTAGAGCACGCCGTGATCGGACGGGAACGCTGGTTGGCGGTGCATTCCGCGCTCATTCGCGCGGCTGATTTTGCCCGCATTCATTTTGCGGTCGAGGAAAGCCTGATGCGTATCCACGCCTTCCCCGGGCTGGAAGAACATATCGCTGCACACCGGCGGTTTTCGGACCATTTGGAGGAGCTGCAACATAAATCTCTCACCGTCGATGTGTCGGAGGAAATGATTTCCTTCATTCGGGGCTGGCTGGAAATACACGTCCCGACGCAGGACCAGCAGTACGCAGCGCACTTTCTGATGCAAACGGCGTGAAGCAACTCGTGGTCACCGGGCCAAGGCGCCCGGCTTTTATATAAAACGCGGGGCAGCGGGCGCGAAATTCAATCGATTTCAGCCAGCGGCATAGGCGAGGATATGCCAATCCCTTGCGCGTAGTCGATCCCGATTTCCTGCAGCTTCGCGATGATGTCGTCGCTTTCGACGAACTCCGCGATGGTCTTGATCCCTACCGTGTGTGCCACGCGGTTGATTGCGACGAGCTTGGCCAGCGCCGATCGGTCGCGCAGGATCTGAAGAATGATGCTGCTGTCGATCTTGAGAAAACCGACGCGAAGCTCCTTCAGGATGGTAAAGGATACCTTGTCGTGGCCGAAGCCGCAGAGCACGGATGCGCAGCCCAGGCGCGCGAGTTCCTGCACCATGTGGGCGGCGTCCACCGGCTCGGCGCACACATCCCGCTCTTCGATTTCGAAGCATAGCGCTTCGCCTGGCACGTCGAACAACGCCAGCTTCGCGCGCACGAAGTCGGGGAAATAAGGATCGCGGATGGTGTCGATCGACAAATTGACGCAGTAGCCAATCATGCCCCAGGCCGGATCAGCCCGCATGCGCGCCGAAACATGCTTGAGCACATTGGTCACGACCCAGCGATCGATTTCGGGCATCAGACCGTTTTGCTCCGCGAGCGGCAGGAATGCGCCCGGGGGCATGAGGTTCTCCTCTTCTTCGACCATGCGAATATAAATCTCGCATAGAGCGTATTCATCGCGCTGCACTGCCTTGATGGTTTGCCCGTACAGGCGGAATTCGTCGTGCTGGATCGCGGACCTGAGCCGATCGGCCGCGTTTTTCCATTCGCTCAGTTCGCCCACGAGCGAATCGTCGTACAGCGTCTGGAAGGTCTCATCGACGTCCTGCTCTTCATCCTGCCCGCCGGGTTCAACTTCACTGCCGGCCGGAGAAATCGGGGCGTCCGCATCCGCGACAGACTGGAGTTCGGTCTCGTCGACCATCAGCGCGTAGACGCCTAGAACCGTTCCGGCATCACCAAAATGGGGGATCAGATAGACAAAATACCGGGCCGTCCCGCCGTTTGCCGTCTTCTGCGTGCGATCATATCGCCGCGGCCGGCCGGTCAACGCCTCCCTTAGCGGCGCCGCGATCTCGGCATAGACGGTTTCCCCCAGCACTTCCCGCATCGTGCGTCCGTCGATTTCCTCGGCTTTCAATCCAAGCCATTCGCGATACTCCCGATTGTGGTAGCGATAGCATTCCTTGGCATCGATGTACGCCATATGGGCCGGGAAGAACTCGTCGACAAAACTCAGCCGCGAGCGCGCCGCATCGAGTTCCTGTTCGCACTGTCGCAGCATAGCTTCCTGCTGCGTCAGTTGATCCCGCAAAGACAGTTCGGAACACACGGTTGCTTCGGCGCGATTTCCGCCGGCATGGGTGCCGGGTTCTACCATTCGACCCACGCCAGGCAAGCCGTCAACGCCCCCCGCAGGCGAGCGCTGTGCTGGCCCCGGCGCGGGCACGTTTCGATCAAGCCGCGCTACTTTGAACGAATTGGAGGGCATGGCCTAATTGTCGGAAGAAGTCCAGATTGTGGGTGTTGCCGGCAGTAACGCGCCGCTCGTTGTTCTCGAACCGATCTAATCGGGCGCGCCGGAACTGCGCAGGCAAGAATTGTACCCGCATTTGGTTCAATGATTGCCCGCCTCCATTGTACCCTGCGTGGCAGGTTAGCATTCGGCGGCAGCACTGCCTGGGACTTCTCATCGATGCGAATCCATCCCGCTTTCGGGAAAGCAACGGCGCCAGAGGCTCCGGTGTCGACCAGGGAATATCAGTCCGTCACATCATCGAGAGCGACAAACCATTTGCCCAGTACTTGGCCGGCGGGTATGGCAATCCGGCAGCCACCTCTGCTACATAGAGGTGCGCCTTGACCGCGAACAATGCCTCATGCTTAAATCGAATGCGCCGATGTCGGCGATGTCGGCGATGTCGCTTGTCTGTCGCGCCGGGAATAGTGGCAATGGCGGACGCCATCGCCACCAACAAGGAAGAAAGGGACGTCCATGAAAACGCTGATCCTGTTTGCCCCAATTGCGCTGATCTCGGCAGTGTTTGGCGTAACACTACCCGCCCAGGCTGCCGACATCACCAAGGGCGCACAGTTATATGCCATGCATTGCACGAGCTGCCATGGCCGTAGCGGCGTCCCCGTGATGCCGGGGTCACCCAACTTTGCCCGCGGCGAGGGGCTCATGCAGCCCGATCTCGCGCTCATGGCGTCGATCCGGACCGGAAAAAACGCGATGCCGGGGTATGTCGGCATACTCAGGGACCCCGAAATCCTCGACGTGATCGCCTATATGCGCACATTGCGGCAATAATCTCGTCACAGCGGCATACGGATTACACGGGGGCGATGCCCCCTTGCGGCTTGCCGAGCCTTCGCCAGGCCCTATCCTGGCCGATTCCTGCCACCCCTATCGACGTGCGCGCCCTGCGCCCTGCTCCGATGGCATGGGAATTGCTTTCTCTCCGCTCTGTCATCATGATCGCCGGGCGGCACCCATGCTGTTTTCGGAAAACCTCCTGATCCAAAGGATTTGCAGGGATCTCGAAAACAAGGATTGGCACAGGCATTGTTCGCCCCAGGGGTTCTATCCGCTCGCGGGCGCGCTGATTCCCTGGCTCGCCGCCGCGGCCCTGATAGCTTGCACCGCGGGGCTGTACCTGGGATTTTTCGTCGCGGCAGTGGACGCGCATCAAGGGGAAGTCGCGCGCATCGCTTTCATCCATATGCCCGCTTCCTGGTCATCGATGCTCATCTATCTGGCCACGGCGGCCTCGGCCGGCATCGGCCTGGCTTTCAATGCGCGGCTTGCGGCGATGGCGGCGCAGGCGCTGGCCCCGACCGGGCTGATGTTTACTTTTCTTAGCCTGTGGACCGGTTGCCTCTGGGGCAAACCGATCTGGGGAAGCTGGTGGGTATGGGATCTGCGGATGTATTCGGAATTGGCCCTGGCGTGTCTCTATATCGGATTCATCGGACTGCATACTGCGATAGAGGATCTGCATCGTGCCAACAAAGCCGGCGCCTTACTGCTGCTCGCGGGCGTACTCAGCATACCGGTCAACTTTGCCGCGGTGCCGTCCTGGACTGTTCAGCATCAGGGCATGCTGTCCGGCACTATGGGCACAACCGGCCCCGGCGCCGGCGAACTGGCGAGCCTGCTGGCAATGAGCATGGGATTCCTGATGTACACCGGCGCAGCGGCGTTGCTGCGCCTGCGCTGTATCATCCTGGAAAGAGAGCGCCAAAGCGACTGGGTGGCACGGCGCGGGAGTGGCGCGCCGTGAGCTGGGACCGATGGCTGGAGTTCCTGCAGATGGGGGGCTACGCCCTGCACGTCTGGGGCTCTTACCTGGTGGTGCCGGCGCTGGTGCTGATCGAACTCGTGCTGCTGCGGCTCAGAAAACGCGAGATCCTTGGACATCTGGGGTGGCGGCGCGACGAGTTGATGCGCAGCTGATGCAAGCTCGCGACGGGGCTGCGCTCGTCCCAACCGGCTGCGATCCGTCTGGCGCAAGCGCCAGCCCGGGTTGCCTTGACTGAGTGCCCCCCCCATGCTTAAATCGGTAGTCAAGCCCATCGTCGTTCCCGATGCTGTTCCTGATTTCGGCACCGATTTTGCGCGCGCCTCCCGAAATCGGGAACTCGGGCGCCGGAAACACAAGGAATTAGGACAAGGAGTTACGGTGAGACGGTGATAAATCGGACTCCATACCTGCGTCCGCTGACGAGTTGAATGAAGCTGAATTTTATGATGCGTTTTCTGGCTGCAGTGGGGATCACGGTGAGCTTGGCGGCTTTTGTCATGGCCGCGCCCGCGCAGGAAAACACGCTAAAACAATCGACCGAGGAGAGCCGCAAGGTTGCGCTCCAGGTGGCGCAGGCGTTGCGCACCCAGTTGATCCGGGAAATGCAATTGAGCGGCCCGGTACGCTCGCTCCTGGTGTGCAAGTACACTTGCCCGGAGATAACTTCCTCGCAGTCGCGCAAAACCGGCTGGAAAGTCGCGGCGGTAAGCCTGAAGCCGCGCAATTCGGCGCTGGGCATGGCCGATGCATGGGAGCAGACAGTGCTAGCCGATTTCGGCCGCCGCGCGGCCAAAGGCGAAAAGGCGGACGCGCTTGAATTCGCCGAGATCGTGAGCGAGCCGCAAGGCAGGTATTTCCGCTACGCCAGGGCGATGATGATGGAGCCCCTGTGCCTGCCCTGCCATAGCTCGCGCGACAAGCTGCCGGACTCGGTGAAAGCGCAGTTGGCGATCGACTATCCGTTTGATAAAGCCGTCGGCTTCAGCGTGGGCCAGGTGTACGGCATTGTCTCGATCAAACGCGGTTTGTGATCGAGTGCGGCGCGGTGCGCCAGCGCGGAACGGGAGCTGGCGCCCATGGCTCTGGCTGTGGAATGGCCAAAGACCGCAGTTTTATACCAGCGCGGCGCAACACACGAATGCACATGATGACATTTCAGCGGGGTCCGGCCCTGCCCGGACCCCGGTGAAGCTCACGCTACGCGCGAAGGGCATTCTCGCGTTCATGGCGCTGGTGACTTACGTGGGAACAGTCGGATTCATCCTGTCGCAGGAACAGTCCAAGCTGTTGCACTACTCCATGGAGCTGGAACGAGTCTATGCGGAGGAAAGCGCGCTCGCCAAAGCCAGCTATGCCGTGTCGCACTCCTTGCTCAAGTTGCAGGAAAAGTTCTTCTCCCCCGATCTGGCTCCTGCGTTCGAGGAGCAGACTGCGCTCGATGTGGAACTGGTCCAGGCGGGGCTGCTCGGATTGCTGGAGTTTTATCCGCAACTCACGGAGGAAATCGACCGCCTGAACCGGGATGTAACCAGGCTGCGCGCCGCGCCCTCCCGCAGCAGCATGATCTGGCTGCGAGACCACGGGCAGGAACTGAACGAGCACCTGGACCAGGTGACGCGGCAGGTGCGCGCGCGCAGGAACATGCTGTGGGACCGCTACCGCGGAGTGTATGACACGATGTCGGTGATTGCGGTGATCATGGGCCTCCTGGGTGCGGTATTTTTCGGCGTGGTGATGACGCTGTTCCTGACGCGGCTGGCCTGGGATATCAGGAAGCTCGCGGCGCGCTCTCTGGACATCGTATCCGGCTATCGCGGACCGCCGGTGGAGGTCACGCGCCACGACGAAGTAGGCGATCTGATGGAGGCGGTCAACCGCATGCAATCCGAATTGCGCCACCGGGAACGACAACTGGAAGTCTCGCGCGAGCAGCACTTTCACAAGGAGAAAATGGCGGCAATCGGCTCACTCGCCGCAGCCGTTGCGCACGAGATCAACAACCCGATTGCGGCGATTGCGGGAATCGCCCAATCCCTGAAAGATGCCGGCCGGCACGCGCCCGGCGGCGAGGCAGGCGTCGACCCGTCCGAATTGATCCTCGAGCAGGCCAGGCGCATCGCCACCATTTCGCGCCAGATCGCCGAGCTCACCGCGCCTCACTCGCCCGAGCAAGAGCTGCTCGATCTGAACGCGCTGGTGCGCAATACCTGCAGTTTTATCGGCTACGACAAGCGCTTTCGCCGCATTGACCTGGTGCTTGAACTCGATTCTCAAATACCCGCGATCAACGCCGTCGCCGATCATCTGACGCAAGTGCTGATGAACTTGTTGATCAACGCGGCCGATGCGCTGGAGGACTTGGCGGAGCGCAAGCCGACGATACGCGTGGCGACGCAGGCGGCGGAATGCGAGGTGATGATGACGGTGAAGGACAACGGCATGGGCATGGACAGCGCCGTGCTCGCGCGTGCGTTCGAGGAATCCTATACGACCAAACCGCCGGACAAAGGCCGCGGCCTCGGCCTGTTCTTGTGCAAAACCCTGATCGAAGCCGGCGGCAACCGCATCGAGCTGGAATCGACGCCCGGCGTCGGCACCACGGCGCGAATCCATCTGACGCCGGCGCAGCCCAACGGAGCCTGAGCGACCATGTCATCCCTGCACGTATTAGTTGTCGACGACGAACCGGCGCTGCGCCAGATTCTTGCCGCCGCGGTAACCAAGGCCGGTTATTCGGTGGATCAGGCCTCAGGCGTAGCCGAAGCCGCGGCCAAGCTTGCGCGCGGGGACATCGACGTGGCGCTGTGCGACATCAAGATGAACGACGGCAACGGTATCGATCTGGTGCGCAACAGCCGCGCCGCCGGGATCGAAACGACATTCATCATGGTTACCGGATTTGCGTCACTCGAAACCGCCGTCGAAGCGCTGCGGGCAGGGGCGTCGGACTATATCACCAAGCCCGTGCATTACGAAGAGGTGCTGCACCGGCTGTCGCAAATAGACGCGCTGCGCGGCTTGCGCGAGGAAAACAAGGCCTTGCGCAAGGCGGTGAGCGACAGTGCGCCCAAGTTGTACCGCTTCACCTCGCCCGGGATGCTCGAAGTGGAGCGGCTGGTGGGCAAAGTCGCTCCCACCGACAGCACGGTTCTGATCACCGGAGAAAGCGGTACCGGCAAAGGCATAGCGGCGCGCCTGATACACGATCAGAGCCGGCGGCGCGACGGCCCGTTTCTCCCGGTCAATTGCAGCGCCGTGCCCGAACACCTGCTGGAAAGCGAATTTTTCGGCCACACCAAAGGCGCGTTCACCGGCGCCGATCATGCGCGCAAGGGGCTTTTTCTGCAGGCAGACGGGGGCACCTTGTTCCTCGATGAGATCGGCGAACTGCCCCTGCACATGCAGACCAAGCTGCTGCACATGGTCGAGGACAAGGAGGTGAGGCCGCTCGGAAGCGAGCAGGTGCGCCGCGTCGATACCCGCATCATCGCGGCGACCAACTCCAATCTTGCCGAAAGGGTGCGCGAGGGCAAGTTTCGCGAGGACCTGTATTTCCGGCTGAGCATGTTCCAGATCCAGATGCCGCCCTTGCGCGAACGGCAGACGGACACTCCCGGACTGGTGCAGTTCCTGCTGCGCAATCTGCGCCCGGGCGGGAGCGGATCTGGCGCCATGGAGATCGATCCTCTGGCAAAGGAAATCCTGCTCGCGCACAACTGGCCGGGGAACGTGCGCGAATTGGAAAACGTGATCAACCGCGCGTGCATCCTTGCCGAAGACAACCGCATTTCGGTTGCCGACCTGCCTGTGGCGATCATCCAATCGACATCAGCGCAAACATCGGCCGGCGCGGCGATAGGCTCGGATGGGTACCTTCGCGATCAGATACGCAAGCTGGAACTCGAAATCTTGCGGCGCGCAATCGAAGGCGCCGGGGGAGATCGCAAGCTGGCCGCGCAAAGGCTGGGAATCGGACTGTCCAGCCTGTACCGCAAAATGGAGGAGCCGCAAAATCGCGACCTGACCGGCGGCGATGCCGCCGGGACTAAGCAAGCGTGAGTTATTTCGGCCCGCGCGTGGAAAAATGCACAGCCCCCCCTGGCGATCGAGGTGTCAATCGAGTTGCGCTCGGGTTACAGTTTGCACCTTGGAAGCGGTATTGTGCGCAACGCCCATCCCAGCGATACTGATCGCAATTCAGCATGACATATTCATCGAAATTCTGGCTGTTTGCCCTGATCGCCCTCGCCGCCTGCGAATCGCAGGCGGGAGGCTCCAACAGCAGCGTCACCCCGGGCGCGAAGACGGTTTCTGGAAACATTTCCGAATGGCCGGTGCCAACGCCAAAATATGCGCGCGACCCCACTATCGGACCCGACGGCAATGTCTATTTCGCCGTGAGGGCGGGCGACAAGATCGCGCGCTTCGACCCGAAGTCGAAGCGCTTCCAGGAGTGGGACGTTCCCGCCGGAATGCAGCCGCAGGGCCTGGTGGTCGCTCGCGACGGTAAAGTGATTTTCGGCGGTGCCGGGAACAGCGCAATCGGCGAACTCGATCCGTCCACCGGCAAGGTAAAGGTATACAAAATTCCTTCCAATGACAGCGATCCTTACGCGCTGGTATTCGACGCGGAGGACAACATCTGGTTCACCGAGAGAAAAGTCGGCAAACTGGGGAAGCTCGAGCGCGCTGGCGGCAAGATCACCGAATATCCGATCGGCGACAAACCGTATGCACTGTCCTTGGACAAGCGCGGCGTTGTCTGGGTCACGCGCAAGGACGCCGACCGGGTCGCCCGGTTCGATCCCAGGACCGGGCAGGTCACCGAGTTGTTGCTGGGGAAGGGATCGCAGCCGCGGCGGACCGCGGTGGCGCCCGACGGCATGCTGTGGGTCACGCTCTATGGCACGGGCAAGCTCGCGAAAATCGATCCGGCGGCAAACCGGGTAGTGAAGGAATATGAACTGCCCGGCGGCCCCAACGCCGGTCCCTATGCGGTGAACGCGGACGCCGACGGTCATATCTGGGTAAGCGAGATCCAGACCGACAACGTGATTATGCTCGACCCGCGCAGCGGGGCGATCCGGGTATTCAAGCTGCCCACCAGGGACGCCGGGGTGCGCAAAGCCGCCATCGATGCCGAGGGGCGCTACTGGTATGTGGGCAGCCACGCGGGGAGGCTAGGCGTCATCGAATGACGCCCGGTGCACCCCGGATTAAAAGGCCGGCTCGCGCAGGTGTTTTTTTCGCAGACGCCCTTTCCAGATTAATAAGGTCGACTTCACGATCTTCTGCAGCTCGTGGTCGCCCGCCTTGCCGTCGCAAGGCGCCGATATAAGCCAGTGCTGCTGCCCCTCGCCCGCAGCAGGTCCGGCCTTGCTCCCGGATCCAAGCGGGTAGCGACTATGTTCTTTCACGGCGCGGGTTGATGTACGTCAAATCGGGCACTTCGTGTTCGTTTAGTATCTTCATCAAAATAAAGGGGTTCGCCACCGCAGGCGAAAAATTCGAGAAAATAAGTTTGTCCTGCTCAAGACAGGACAGGGACGCTGTTTATATCTAACCGGGGAACGAAGGCCATGCGTGTTTCAAGACTTGCAACGTGGTTGATGGCGGGCGCCATGTGTTTGGCGGGAGCGTCGATTGTGTGGCAGGAGCACGCCCATGCCGCGAACACCGCCAAGAGCGGCAAAGCCGCCGAACCGGAGGTGGGCAACCCCGCCAACGACACCTGTCTCGCCTGTCACGGAAACGAAGGGTTTGCGATGCCCGGCGCAGACGGGAAACCGCACCAGTTGCACGTGATCAAGGACAAGTTCGGAAAAAGCGTGCACGGAAAGCGGCCTTGCGTCGAGTGCCATCTGGACATTACCGAAATTCCGCACAAGACAGGCGTAACGCACAAGGTCAGTTGCGTCACCTGCCATGAAGCCTTGTGGGACGCCGCAAAGGCGGAGAACAAGACCCTGGAGAACGCAAGACTTGGGGTGGTAGTACAGCAAATCGACAAATACATGAAATCCATCCATGCGCGGCCGAGCAAGGAAGACCAGTCGCGCACCAATGCAACCTGCTACAACTGCCACGCCCCCCATTATATCTATACCAACGGCAGCCCGGAACGCGCACAGTGGCGACTCAGCGTTCCGAACGCGTGCGGAAAGTGTCACGCCAAGGAACGCGAGCAGTACGCGACTTCGGTGCACGGCAAAGCCGTGCTGAACGACGCCAACCCGGTCGCGGCGATCTGCTCGGATTGCCATACCACCCACGACGTCGAAGACCCGGCAAGGGATTCGACCAGGCTCGCCATTACCAAGAACTGCGGCAACTGCCATCAGGAGAGCTTGAAATCCTATACCGAAACCTACCACGGCCAGGTCAACAAACTGGGCTACGCCTATACAGCCAAGTGTTTTGACTGCCACGGCAGCCATGGCATCCAGCGGGTAGCCGATCCGAAATCGACCATGCATCCGGATAACCGCCTCAAGACCTGCCAGAAGTGTCATACCGAGGCAACCAAGGGTTTTGTCACTTTCGAGCCCCATGGCACGCCCCACGACTTCGCCCGCTATCCCTATATCTGGATCGCCTCCAAGTCCATGTTGCAGCTGCTTGCCGGCACCTTTGCCTTCTTCTGGACGCATACGGCGCTGTGGTTTTACCGGGAATATAAGGAGCGCAAGGAGCGCAAGTCCCGGCCGCACGTGCTGACGGATGAATTGCTCGAAGGCAAAGCAAAGGGCAAGCATTACCAGCGCTTCCCGCTGATCTGGCGCATCGCACACCTGACTTTTGCCCTGACCCTGATGATATTGACCCTGACCGGCATGTCGGTGTTCTACGCGGACACGAACTGGGCGCCGGTGGTGATGCACGCGCTGGGCGGTCCCAAGGTCGCGGCTGTAATTCACCGAACATGCGCGGTGCTATTTGCGCTCGTCTTTTTCGCGCATCTGATTTATATGGTGATGCGCATAGCCCGCAACTGGAGAACCTTCGACTGGTTCGGACCCAACTCCCTGGTTCCGCGCTGGCAGGATCTGTGGGATATATTGGCGATGTTTAAATGGTTCTTCGGTCTGGGGCCGCGGCCGGTGTTCGATCGCTGGACTTACTGGGAGAAGTTCGACTACTGGGCGCCGTTCTGGGGCGTGACCATCATCGGCGCGACCGGTGTGATGCTATGGATTCCGAACGTGACCGCCTCGTTCCTGCCGGGCTGGGCGTTCAACGTGGCCACGATTTTCCACGGCGAGGAGGCGCTCCTGGCCGCACTGTTCCTGTTTACGGTGCATTTCTTCAACAACCATTTCAGACCGGACAAGTTCCCGCTTGACATCGTGATGTTCACCGGTACGATGCCCCTGGCAGAGTTCAAGCACGAGCACACGGTGGAATACAATCGACTGGTCGCTTCCGGGGAACTCGAAAAATACCTGGTGGATGCGCCTTCGCAACCGATGACCCTGGGATCGAAAATACTGGGCTTTACACTGATCGCGTTCGGCTTGCTGCTGCTGGTGTTCGTGCTGATCGGCGTATTTGGGGACGTGACCGGCACGTGATGCGCGGGCGCGGTACGCGCTTCGATATCAAGTGCATGGCTGACCCGGCATTGGCGGTGGATGTTCACCGCCAGCGCCGATTCATCTGTTACGTGTGCCGGATGCGCACCTGGCGACTATGTTTCCGGTCGATATGGGCCTATAATGATTATGCGGTTTCCGGCGCACTTGGCCGTACGGAAAACCGGCGCTCGGAAACGGCTGATGCGTTAACTAATCTTCGAGATTCTCCATGAAAAAATCGATTCTGGGCATTGTGGTTCTGTCATTGGCGCTGTTTGGTTGCGCGGAAAAAAAGGACACCGCCGTCAAGACGGTGAAGGGCGATGTGGCAGCCGGCAAAGCTCTGGCGGAGAAGACCTGCAAGGCCTGTCACGGCGCGGACGGCGGGGGCGTGGCGCCGGCTATTCCGCATCTGGCGGCGCAGCGCGAGCGCTACCTGCTCGCTTCCCTGAACGAATACAAGGACGGAAAACGCACCCACGCCGCCCTGCGGGACATCGCAACGAATATGAGCGAGGCGGATATGCGCAATGTGGCCGCATACTTTGCCGGCCTGCCACCCGTCCCGAGCACCGCGGCCAAGGACGTCAAGCACACCTCGCCTTACGAAAAGGGTAGGATGCTCGCGGCCGAGTGTGCCAAGTGTCACGGCGAAGACGGCAACGCCAAGACGCCCGGAACGCCCACGCTGGCCGGCCAGCAACCGCATTACCTGGTCGCCGCGATCCTCGAGTATCACCGCGACGATCGCAAGATGACCTCGATGAAATCGATCATGCGCGATTCCGACAGACTGGACTTGGAAAGCCTCGCCCTGTATTTCGCCGCGCAAACTCCGGTGCAGCGCGCGGCGCCGGCTCGCGGCGATCCGGCCGCTGGCGAGCCGCTCAGCGCCATGTGTGGCGGCTGCCACGGTGCGCGCGGGGTCAGCATTGACGCAGCAACACCGAGCCTCGCCGGACAGGATGCGCAATACCTGACCAAGGCGACCAAGTCCTATCGGACGACGCGCCAGAACTGGGGCATGCAACGCTATGTGGCCGGGTTGAGCGACAAGGACATCGACAACATCGTCGCGTTTTATGCTTCCCAGCAGCCCAAAGCCGGCGACCAGATACCGAGTTCAACCCAGGAGCTGGCGGCGAAGTGCAACCGCTGTCATGACCAGGACGACAGTTCTTCCATGGCTGCGCCGAAGATGAGAGGGCAGGACAAGGACTATCTGGTCATGGCCTTGAGAGCCTATCGTGACGGCAAGCGCGAAAGCTCGACCATGCACAACATGAGTTTTCCCTACAGCAATGCCATCATAGAAGGCCTCGCATCCTGGTACGCGAGTCAGCCGGCGAAATAAAGCTTGGAGCGACTGACGGAATTTGCGTCAGGCGGCTGATTCAGGGAAGCACGAGGGGGACTTCGCCTCCTCCCCACTGAAGACACGCCGTCGCGGCCGAAAGCCCGACGGCGTTTGTTTCTGGCGACTCGGTTAGTGTGTTCTTGGGCAGGTCGGCAGATACCTACCGTAGGTGATATATCTGGTAAAGCCGCGCACTGCAGCCGCCATATTGCGGCTGCAGTGCGCTTTTTCTTCAGCCAACGGCAATTTCATCCACTCCGTGCCGGTGCGCCACGGCTTCGGGAGGACCAGAGAACCACAGCTGATACATCGAAACGACCCACATGAAGGCAAAGCATAGGCCCTGAATCGCGCCGGCGCCCATGGTCACGAGGGCGAAAGGGTGATACAGCTTGACCAGGTACCAGGATATGACATCCAGAGCGAGGCACAGGAAAGGCAACCCGACGATAGAAGCCTTCAGCCAGACTGGCCGCCAATAGGCGTGACTGAAGATAGTACCCACCAGATAAAAGATGAAGGTCAGGCCAAACAGGTGAATGTGCGATACCCGAACCAGCGTGAAAATATCGGTACCCGTATCCTGCTCGGTCACTTTCTTCAGATTGTCCAAGCCATTCAAGTTCGCCAAGTGCGGATTGCTGCCGTCATGACAGGCCATGCAGCGCTTGTCTATCGTCGGTTTAATCGTGGTTTCGTACTTCGCCTTGTCGGCCCCCTGCTGAACCCAGGATACAAGCACGCTGAGTTCGTCGGGTGGGAGCATGTTCGACATCGGGCCGCGCAGCGCCGCCTCCAGGCGCGATCCCTTGCCGCTGCCTGAATAGGCAATGACGAGGTCGTCATAGGACATGTCGTTCGGATTTCCGTCGCGCCCGGAATAGGTATGGAACAAGTAAATCGCGGCAAACATGTAGGCAAGCCCTAAGACGAGCAGCACCGCCGTGTACATAACGCGCATGCTGGTGGGCAGCTCCGAGAAATGCAGGTAATGGCGATGCAGTGGCGTATCACTCATGATCTATCCGTTTATTGGGTGGGCTGAATGTTCTGAATACAATCCGGGCATTGCCAGCGTTCTGGCAAGCTTTCATTTGGGTGCAGGGGATGGGGGCAGAATCAGGTAGGCGAGGCCGCGCGCCTTCTGCCGCGCATAATGGGCGGCAAGACCATCGACCAGCGCGTCATCCAGGCCTTCGGACATCACCGCCATTTCCTTGCTCTTGCGCTCGCCCTTCTTGTACGCGCGCAGCACCCTTTCCAAATACTCCAAGCGCTGCGCGGCCAAAGCGGGTGAACGCGGATCGGTGCTATTGCCATTGACACCATGGCAGCGGTCGCAACGCTCAGCCCACTCCGCAACGGTCAGGGGCTTGCCGACCTTGGGCGCCTGCGGCGCCTGGCCGGCGTAGTAGGCGGCCAAATTCTTGGTGGTGGTTTCGTCAATCGAAGTTGCCGGACCTTTCATGGTCGCGTCGTTGCGCGATCCGTCCTTGTAAGCGCGCATCGCATCGACAAAATATTGCGCGTCCTGTCCGGCGAGGCTGGGTGTCGCCGGATTGCCGCTCACGCCGCCTTCCCCGTGACAACCAACGCAACCGGCGGCGGCGGTCTTGCCTGCGGCGGCGTTGCCCGGCGCGGGCGTCTGCGCCTTGCCCGGCTTTTGCAGCGCATAGTAAAGCGCGACGTTATTGAGTTCGGTCTCGCTCAAGCCCGATACCAGGGTTTTCATCATGTCATGCTTGCGCTGCCCGCCCTTGTAGGCATTGGTTGCCGCAATGAAATACTTCGGATCCATCCCGATCAGGCTGGGCATCCCGGGGGTCTTGCTGATCCCGGCCTCACCATGACATCCGCCGCAACCTGCGGCAGCCGATTTGCCGGCGCTGACAGCGCTCGGCTTGGCCGGGGCGGTTTTCGCGCTGCCGCCGCTCGCCGGCTCAGCGGGCTCCAGGCTCGCATAGTATGCGGACACTTTCATGATGGCATCGTCGTTCATGTACTTGACCGTATTGGCCATGATGTTGCTGCCGCGCCCGCCCGTCTGATAAATCTTCATCTCGAGGTGAAGATAGACCGGCCGCTGCCCCGCGATATGGGGCACGCCCTTCTGTTTGCTGATCCCGTTGATACCGTGGCAGCCGGCGCACATGGTATCGGCCACGCGCCTGCCTTCGGCCACGTCCTGGGCTGTCGCATAGACCACCTTGAAATCCGCACTATTGGCGGCACCCAGATTGATGGTTTGGGCCACCCCCGCGGTCGCCAGCAAGCCGCCAACCAGGCTGGCGCCGAACATCGTCAGAAAAACAATCCGCGCGCTTCGTTTCATCAACGTTTCCTCGACCAATCATCCGCATATGCAATAGTTTTCAACTGCGTGCCACTGCCGCACCATCGACAAGATCTGGGATCAAGTTCAACGGCATGCCCGGGATATTCTTGTATCAACTTATTCAAATATTTTACCACGAAGCAGCGACATGCGCGGATTCCCGGAGACAATCCGGCGCTGCGCAAACATCTTTGTTACGGCTCGCGCCGCGCGCCGCGCACCGCCAGCATTGCCGCCTCCATGCGGCTGCGCACGTGCAGTTTCTCCAGAATATTCGTAATGTAATGCTTGATGGTTTTCTCCGAGAGATGGAGGCGGTCGCCGATCTCGCGGTTGGTCAACCCTTCGACCACCAGCTTTAGAATTGCCGACTCGCGCTCGGTCAACCCTTCAAGGGGATCCTGCGGCGCGGGACCGCGGGTGAGCGTGACCAGAATCCCCGCCGCAAGCGACGGCGTGACGTAGACCTCACCTTGCGCAACCGAGCGGACCACGCGCGCCAGCTCGTGTGCGGAAACGCCTTTGAGCACATAGGCGCGAGCACCGGCCTTGAACGAAGCCAGCAATTTGCTCTCATCTTCCATCACCGTCAGCATCATTACCTTGGTGGTGGGACAGGCGGTCGTGATTTTCTCGGCGGTGACGATCCCGCCCCAGCCGGGCATCGTGATATCGAGCAGCACGACGTCGGGAACCAGGTCACATGCCATGCGCAGGGCGTCCTCGCCGGAGGAGGCCTCGCCAACGACCTCGAGATCGGCTTGAGCCGCCAGAGAATGCACTACGCCCTCGCGAAACAGCGGATGATCGTCGGCTACCAGTATGCTGATACGCTCAGTCATCAGTGTGCTCCAGTTGCGAAAGGGGCATCGAGACGCGAACCACGGTGCCCTGACCGACGGCACTGTCGACGTCGAAACTGCCTCCCATGAGTTCGACGCGTTCGCGCATCCAGTCCAGCCCGAAATGGCCGTCTGCTTTCAACGCATTGGGGTCGAAGCCTTTGCCGTTATCAGACACTTCGACACGAATATTGCCGACTGAACCCGCCACCGCTACGCGCTGATTGCAGCCGCCGCCGTGGCGAAATCCATTGGCCAGCGATTCCTGCAACACCCGGAACAGGGTGATCCGCACCGGCAGCGGAGCTTCCTCAGGGGCATGGTCAAACGCAAGCGGCGCGACAACGCCCGTCTTGCGCTGGTGATCGTCCACCGCGCGCTGCAAGGTCTCGGCCACCGAGAATTTTTCTATTTCCGGCAGCTGCAGACCGCGCAAGATGGCGCGCAGGTCCGCCAGCGCGGACTGCAGCGCCAGGTGGATGGTGCGGAAATCCTCGGTCACGGTTCTGTTGTCTCCAGCCGAATGGCCACAGTTGCCGCAGACTTCCGCCAGCGATTCGATGCGCATCGACGCCAGCGCCAATCCCTGCCCCGGTCCGTCATGCAAGTCCGTGGCGATATTGCGCAAGAACTGTTCATTCAGCGCCATGGTGCGCGCCGCGGCGCGATTGACCCGGTCGTGGAGGTGCTCGTTTTGAACCAGCAGGGCGGTAAGCTGGTTTACCTTTTCGCCCAGCTCCCGCTGCTGTGTCGCGATCGTGTTGTTTGCCTTCCTCACCAGGGTCGCCAATAGCACCAGCATCGCCAGCGTTACCGCGCCGTGCACGCCCCAGCTGCGCCATTGCGCGACACGCACGCCCTGCTCCAGGTCATCGGCTGCCTGGAAAAATCCCGCCACTGCCAGAACGGACCGGTCGTTTTCGGCGCGCAGCGGCGCATAGGTCTCGATCAGACGCGACCAGCGCAAGCTCTTGAACTCGTTTGCGAGCTCGTTTTTTTCCACGATACGCGAGCGCACCTCGCCCGCGAACGCCGACGCCAGCGGCCGCTCCATCGGATACACCTGCCCCACCAGTGAGGGATCGGCGCTGTTGTACATGATGCGACCATTGCGCCCCCAGATCTTGAGCGCGACGATATGCTCACCCAGGTGGCTGCCGCTGAGCATGCGGTCGAGCGCAAGTCGATCGGCGCCATCGAGCCTGTCGGCATTCGCCAGCGACTGCACGTGCGGGGTCACGGCGCCATCCAGGTACAGATTGGTCACGATCCCGGTGCCATTGACAACGCCGGTTTCGATTTGGCTGCCCACCCAGGTGCCGATCAGCGCCATTCCCGCAAGCAAAACCAGAAAACCGATCAGCAGGAACCGGTGTACGAGGCTGAGCTTGGATAACATGTTCATGGATGTGCGGCTCATTCTAACAGCCGCCGCCCGCAGCCACCATCGCCCATGGTCTCGGACCAAAGGCCCGAGCGTCCGATCAACATAGGATCCATGGTCCATTGCGCGGCCGTGCCCGACCCTGCACCATTGGCGGCATGGCTGCGGTTTCGCGCAAACAAACGATAAATCAGGGCGGCAACCGGATCTTGGCAGTCGCTCTGGTCGCGATAGCCGCATGGCTCGCCTGCGCGCCTGCGTTTGCGTCAAAGACGCGACCGAGCGTGTACGAAACTACGCTGGAGGAGCAAAACCAGAGGACTCCGGAGCTTGCGACCGACGAGCTCAAAGCGCTGCTGGCGAAAGGCAGCGCGGTCGTGTTCGACGCGCGGCCGGCCGAGGAATACGCCATCGCGCATATCCCGGGAAGCCTGCTTCTGGACGAGAAGCAGCTCGGGCGCTTCGCCCAGTCCTTTCCCGACCGCGGCATCAGCATCGTCGTGTATTCCAACGGTCCTTTCTGCGAGCGCGCCCGGGTTCGGTCGGAAGATCTGCTGCGGCTGGGATATACCAGGATAAGCCGCTATCAGCTCGGCCTGCCTGTGTGGCGGGCGCTGGGCAACATCGCGGAAACCAGCCTGCCCGGATTCCGCCAGGTCGCCCGCGACAGCAATACGGTCGTGGTCGACGCGCGCAGCCGCGCCGAATACACAGCCGGCACCGTGCCCGGGGCGCAGGCTATCCTCGCGGGTGAAGTGAGCAAGGCCGAGAAGGATCGCCGCCTTCGCTACGTGGACCACAGCACCCGCGTCGTCGTTTTCGCCAACAACGCGGACGAAGCGCGCGCGGTAGCGGAGGAGCTTGCCCGAAACGCCTACTCCAATGCCAGTTACTTCGGCGGTACCTACGCAGAATTGAAACGAGCCAAATTCTTTACCGAGCGCAAGCCATCTGCCTCGGATCTCGACGATTTAACGAAATGACCTGAAAGGCGAGCATGCCCAAACATATTTTTCGATTGCTGCTTTTGATCCTCGGCGTTGTCGTAGTGGCGGTCATCGCACCACAGTTTCTCACGGTGGACTCCTTCTACCGGTTCGGCCACTACCGCGCCAATTCCGTTCCCGAAATCGCGGCCAAGGAGCCGGTCCTGCAGACGGCGCGCTACTGCCAGGACTGCCACACCGAGCGCCACGCGCAATGGTCGGCCAGCAACCACAAGTCGGTGACCTGTGAAGTGTGCCACGGCGCGGCTCTGGGGCATCCGCAAAACGGCAAGCTGCCGATTCCGAAAGATGCGGCAAAACTGTGCACCCTGTGTCACGAGGCCATGCCGGGAAGGCCACGCACCCAGCCCCAGATCCAGGTGGCACAACACTCCGGCGGCCAGCAATGCACCGTCTGTCATAACCCGCATTCGCCCAAGATCGCCGCCGCCTTGGTTAAAGTCGCTGGCAACGACACAGCCGGAAAACAGAAGGCAGCCGACTGCGCCGCCTGTCACGGCGAGACCGGAATCAGCCCGAACGACACCTGGCCGAACCTCGCCGGGCAAAACGCTGCCTACCTGGTGCGGATACTGGCGGCGTACAAGTCCGGCGATCAAAAAGACGTGGCGATGACGCCGCTGGCACAGGCGCTGAGCGATGCCGACATCCAGAATCTCGCGACCTATTACGCCGGCTTGAACTGCAAAGGGGCGGCGAGCGGAAAAGCCGCGGGCGATGCCGCCGCCGGCAAAGTCTTGGCGAAGAACTGCGTGGCCTGTCACGGCGAGACCGGCATCGGCAGCAATCCTGCCTGGCCGCAACTGGCCGGGCAACAGCCGGGCTACCTGGTGAACGTGCTCAAGGCATTCAAGGCCGGATTGCGCAAGGACCCGATGATGGCGGGCATTAGCAGAGGCCTGAGCGACACCGACATCGCCAACCTGGCCGCGTACTACGCTGCGCAGAACTGTCAGTCCACTAAGTAAGGGAAGGCGAAACCATGAAGAAAGAAGATACAAAGCCTACGCTGGAGGCGCGGCGCGCGTTCCTCGCCAAGCTCGCCGGCGCCGCGACCTGCGCCGGCGCGGTGGTGGGCGCCGCAACTTTGGGTGTCGTCCCGGCGGCCTCTGCAAAAACCGAGGCGCCATCGGATGGCGCTTCGTTCCCGACCAAGGACTACGACTGGACCAAGCACCAATGGGGCTTCGGCGTGGATGCCACCAAATGCATCGGCTGCCTGCGCTGCGTCGAAGCGTGCAAGACCGAAAACGACGTTCCGCTCAACGCGCACCAATTCCGCACCTGGGTGGAGCGCTATGTCCACCTCGAGGGCGAGGAACAGGTGCGCATCGACAGCCAGCAGGACCCGGTCAACATCGAGGCCTCGGGTTCGGAAAAGACATTCCGGTTTGCCAACCGCTACAAGGACGCGAAGGTGGACAAGGCCTTCTTCGTGCCCAAGCTGTGCAACCACTGCACCCATCCGGCCTGCGTGCAGGTCTGCCCCACCGGCGCCACCTACAAGACCGAGGACGGAGTGGTGCTGGTCGACGAGACCTATTGCATCGGCTGCCGCTACTGCGTGCAGGCCTGTCCCTATGGCGCGCGTTTCCTGAACGAGGAAAAGGGTGTGGCGGACAAGTGCACCTGGTGCTATCACCGCATCACCAAGGGACTGCAGCCCGCCTGCGTGGAAGTATGCCCGGTGGGCGCCCGCGTTTTCGGCAACCTGAAGGACAAGCAGAGCCCGGTCAGCCTGTTCATACGCAATAATCGGGTGCAGGTGCTCAAGGCCGAAATGGGCAATGCGCCGAACGTTTTCTATGTTGGCATCGACAAAGAGGTGAACTAGTGGAATCGATTATTCATTTCTCCCCTTACACGGGCTGGGTCTATCCGAATGAAACGGTATTCGAGTGGTCGATACTCATCGCCGTCTATCCCTACATCACCGGCCTGGTTGCAGGGGCGTTTACCGTGTCCAGCCTGTATCAGGTGTTTGGCTTCGAGCGGCTGAAGCCGGTGGCGCACATAGCCTTGCTGACTTCACTCAGTTTCATGATCTTCGTGCCCACGCCGCTGCTCTTGCACCTCGGGCATCCGGAACGCGCATTCAACGCCACCATCACGCCGCATCTGACCTCGGCCATGGCGATGTTCGGCTTTTTCGCGAGTTTTTACGTTGCCCTGTTGATTGTGGAAGGCTGGTTCGCAAACCGCCCCTACATCGTCGAGCAGGCGCAAAAGAGGACGGACCTGCTGGGAAAGTTCTACCGCCTGCTGACCCTGGGCTCCTATGACGTGTCCGAGCATGCTCTGCGCTACGACAAGAAGTGGATTTTCGCACTGGCCGTCATCGGTATTCCGGGCGCCCACGGACTGCACGGTTATGTCGGCTTCATGTACGGCTCGGTCAAGGCGCGCGAATGGTGGTCCTCCGACTTGATGGCGGTGATTTTCCTGTTCTCCGCGATCATCTCCGGCGTTTCGCTGCTGGCGGTGCTCTATGTCGCGACGTGCAAAATGCGCAAGATACCGGTGGATCTGGCCTGCCTCAAAGGCCTCGCCTATACGATCTGGGCCTTCATCATGGTTGCACTGCTGCTCGAAGGCCTGGAATTCGCCAATATGGTCTATAAGAACCGCGAGGGCATGGACATGATCATGCAGTACGTGACCGGTCCGCTGCTAGTGCCGTATTTCATCCTGCAGTTTGCCATCGGCGCGATCACGCCGTTCCTCTGGCTGTCGTACATGATCTGGCGCGGCACCACCGGCAAGGCTTTGATAGTCGGCGTCACCGTGTGCGCCTGCCTGGTGCTGTTTTCGGTGTTCATGATGCGCTGGAACGTAGTCATCGGCGGGCAGGAAATCTCAAAAACCGGCAAGGGATTGTTGAGCTATCACCTGCCGCTTTGGGGCAAGGAAGGCGCGCTCATGGCGATTCTCCTCACCACGGCGCCGCTGGGCCTGCTGTATGTATTGACCCGGCTGTTTCCGCCCTGGTCGGATACGGCGACACACGCTCACTCTTGAACAATTTGAAGTTGTGGAAGCAGAGAGTGCCTGCTCGGCCAAACCATATTCCGTCGAAAGGCTTGTTTGATTGATTCGAAATGCAATATCAACCTGAAAGGAAAGCAACATGAAACGAGCATTATTCTTGGCTGGAGCTGTTGCGGCGCTGATGGCCGGTGGACAAGTTGCGGCCGCGGACGGCAAGGCGGTCTATGATAAGACGTGCAAGGCCTGCCATTCGGCGATGAAGCCGAAGATGGGGGACAAGGCTGCCTGGGCGCCCTTGATCGCGCAGGGCGCCGACGCCTTGACCGCTTCCGTCATCAAGGGCAAGAAACCCATGCCACCCAAGGGCGGAGCTGCCAATGAAGCCGACGTGAAGGCCGCGGTCGAATACATCATCAGCCAGTCGAAATAGGGCGGCGACCCCGGTCTGCTGCTTCGATCCCCGGCCTTCTGCGGCCGGGGACCAGCGGCTCGCTTCAAGGCGAGCCAAATCTCATTTTTCGCCAGAATTGCTTTGCTACCTGCCTTGGAGCGAGCGGCAAAAGTTCATCTGCTCCCGGCAAGATGAACTCTAAGCCTGGGGAGTTTCCGACGTCGCGCCACCCCGCGACTGCGTTGAAACGGAGTTGGCGCCCTGTGGGTCCGCGAACTGCTTTGCCAGTGCAGTGACGCCGGCCATTGCGCCCAGGCCCATCGTTTCCATGGCGCTTGAAGGGACAATAACGATGGTGGAATTCTGCCGCATTCCTTCCAACAGGATGTTCATCCCCCGAAGTTGAAGTGCGATGGGGTTGTTGGTGTAGGCTTTGGCGGACTCTTCAAAGACCCGGGAAACTTGGCGTTCCGAGTCGGCCAGAATCACCCTTGCTTGGCGCTCCCTGTCCGCTTGAGCCTGCATGGACATCGCATTTTGAAGGCCCTCCGGTATCTTTACGTCGCGGATTTCCACCGAAAGGGCCTTGATACCCCATGCTTCAGTCCTTTGGTCAATCATTTGGCAGAGGTCGTGGTCTATCTTTTCCCTGCCCCTCAGCATCTCGGCAAGGTCGGTTCTGCCTATCACGTCCCGGAGGGCGGTCTGGCTCGACCAGGCTATGGCGTGCCGGTAATTCTCAACTTCTATAGCCGCCTTTTTAGGATCAACAACCCGCCAGAAGAGGACGGCATCCACGTCCACAGGAACGCTGTCCTTGGTAAGAGTCTCTTCAGCATTGAAGGGTGTTGTAACCGTTCTCAGGTCTATCCAGTAAGGAACGGTATCAATAAATGGAAGAATATAAAAGAAGCCTGGGCCCTTTAAACCCTCATATCTTCCAAGCCTAAGAATCACCGCCTTTTGCCACTGACGCGCCACCCGGAAGGCAATAAGAAGCAAGACCGCAAGGGCGCTAACAGCGGCTCCGATAGCCACGCTCTCAAGCCCAACGCCCAACAAGAGGCCCGCGGCCAACACAACAACAAACACAAGTATCGTTACTGGATGAATACCCATTGCTTATCTCCTTAGATCGCTCTCTTCATTTTCACCCACTTCGTCTTGCGATTCAGCCGATGTGGGCGCGCTTCCTACAAGGCCGGACCCTCAGAATCCCAGCTCCTCGACCACGGCAACCAGATCCTCAAAACTGGCGGCTTCTAGTCTTGCCGCCAAGGCCTCCTTGTTCAGTCCTTCGCATTCGAATTCGGTCTGTCTCACCTCGAAAGGCAGTTCGCGGATTTCCTGCGGGGCCACGAAGCCGAAGTCGCAGACATGCGCGATGCAGGCGCGCTCGGCCTGCGACAGGTCGAGGCCGCGATGGTGCATGATCTCCAGGTAGCGTTCCGCCGTGCGGTTGATCTTTCCGCTGATCTCCAGCGTACCGGTCTGGGCCGCGGTGAGCAGAGCGAGCGGCGGGCCAAAAAAGATCCTGGTTTTCGGGTTCATCGGTCGACCACGAGGGCTTGATCTCGAATACCCGCGCCCCGGATTCCATCCCGAGGCGCAACGGCGGGGGCCGGGCTGAGCCGAGCTGCGCCCCGGCCCGCTTCAGTGGCGTGTCCGCGAGGCGCGGGCAGAACCGGATCGGGTTGCGCCACGTTTGTTATGCGCTGCAGCCATTGCATCAATCGCGCGAGCAATCCAGCTTCACCGGAAGGGCTCGCGCCGTGGTTGTCATGGCGCTCGTGATCGGCGCTCTTCAAACCCTTGGGCAGCACGGGCGCCTGTTCGGGCTCGATCTGGGCGAACCCGCTGTTCCTGGCGCCCTGCTGAACGTCATGCGGATTATGGCATTCGGTGCACACGTACCAGCGCTTCTTGCCGTTGCTCGCCCATTCACCGATGCGCTTGCCGTGGATGCCGTCACGCCAGTCCCGGTAAATCGGGCCATGGCACTTGCCGCACAGCTTCTGCGGTTCATTGAAGCTGATCGGCTTGCCGAAGTTGTCTATCAGCTTGTTACGCGTGGTCGGATGATGGCAGTCCAGACACCAGATGGCGCCGCGGCCATGCTGAAGATCGAGTGCGTCGGGCACAATATCCTGGTGCATTGTGAGCGCCCGCGGGTTCTTGTCTTTCGGCGGCGGCGGAAACGTTCCGTTATGGCAGGCCACCCCGCACACTGCGATGAGGCTGAGATTGTCCTCGCGCGGCCTGACTACGGCCGCGCCGCCGGAGTGATCCCCTGGCGTGGGCATCTCACCCATGCCGACCGTGCCGTCAAGGGGATCGCCCCACCACAGCACCGCGCCGGTCTTGGGCGAGCACTTCACGCTCGGCAGACCATCCTGGATCTTGTGCGGGGTCAGCTCCGAGGCGCCTTTTCGGCTTTCGAAACAGGGCTTGTCTTCCGCGAGGACAGGTGAAGCCGCCAGACAGGAAAGCGCCAGGACCACGCTGCCGAATGCATATCTGTTCATGAACGCCTTCCCGCCCCTATCCGACCGCGACGCGGCCTTGGCGGCGCGCGCGGCTGCCGCGCCTTGCTCCGCTGCCCACGTCCACCTTTGCGTCCGGATCACTCGAAAGCGCCCACGGTTGCATCGCTGTCGGTTCGAAGCTGGTTCGGAAAGGCGTGACAACACCGGACCTCACTCCCAATGGTTCGCTTGCGTACTTCACTTCCCCGAGCAGAATGCCGATGGCACCCTTCGTCAGAATGGTGAGGATGAAAAAGCCGATGGCCCAGTTCCCCAAAGCGACGAGCACTTCGAGCGTCGTGGGCAGGTAGTTTGAAAACTCGCCGATGGGCGACGGAATGTATCCCGGCACCAGCAATCCGGACCCTTTTTGCACCCAGATCGCGGCGAAAATAAGCACGCAGGCCACGGGAAGGAGGCGGTAATCCTTGCGAACGCGGGGAATCAGGAGCATCACGAAAGCGACAATGTTCGCGGCCAGCGCGGCCCAGAACCAGGGGACGAGAGGACTCAGGCCATGCACGCCGAACATCAAGTACTGGAGGCCCAGGCTATGCTCCGTCGGGTGATAAAGCTCGGTCACGACTTCCGACATGAACAGGAAAAGCGCAATCCCGAGACAAAAGGTCACGATGGTCGAGAGCAGGTCGATCGCCTCATCCGCGATCCACAGCTTCGTGTTCCTGCGGATGATCAGGAAGATCAGAATGATCAGCGACGGGCCGGCCGCAAACGCGGTCGCGATGAATTGAATAGGCAGCATGCCGATGTGCCAGAAAGGGCGCGCCGGCATCGTGTTGAACAAGAACGCGGTCACCGTATGAATGCTCAAGGCCCAGACAATGGAGACGTAGATGAGCGGAATGTACCAACTGTGGTTCATGCGGCCGCCGGTGTATTTCGTGTAGAGGAAATAGAATCCACACACCGCATTGAGCAACAGATAGCCCATCAAGACCATCGCGTCCAGGGGCAGCATGGCATCGGGGAAATTGAAGATGCCGATGATTGGCGCCATGTGCCACGCCCGGTCGGGCCGGCCCAAGTGCGAGAGCACAAACAGATTGGCCATGATTACGGCGCTGATCGCCACCATCTCCCCCAGCACCGTGACATCGTGCAGCGCTTTGTGGTGATAGACGTAAGCCGGAAAAACGATGGTGACCGCTGCGGCGGCGACGCCGACCAGGAACGCGAAGTTACCCAGGTACAGGCCGTCGCTCACCTGGCTGCTGAGGCCGGTGACGGCCAGGCCCTCGATCGCCTGGACGTAAAACGCGTAGGCCCAGACCACGATCATGACCGCAAGACTAGCCATCCAAGCATAGAACTTGGGGCTGCCCCTCACGACATAGGACACATAATCCACTACGAATCTGATCGGTTTATCCATGCACGGGCTGCGTCAATTCATGTAATAGAAGAACTTGGGGTAGGTGTTGAGCTCGGCCCGCAGCCGGAACACACGCTTTCTTTCGAGAATGCGGCTCACTTCGCTGTTCGGATCGAGCAGGTTGCCGAACTGGCGCGCGCCGACCGGACAGACTTCAACACAGGCCGGATAGCGTCCCTGGCGCGTGCGCTGAACGCAGAACGTGCACTTCTCGACGACGCCCTGCATGCGCGGCCGGTTGCCCATGTAATGCGTCTTGGGGTTCATCTCCTCTTTGGGAAGGTTCGGCTCTCTCCAGTTGAAGCGGCGCGCCCAGTAAGGACAAGCGTTCATGCACAGGCGGCAGCCGATGCACCAGTTGTAGTCGATGACCACGATGCCGTCCGCCTCGCGATAAGTCGTCCGCACCGGACAGACCTTGACGCAGGGCGGCTTCTCGCACTGCATGCAGGCAATCGGCATATAGAAGGCGCCCTTCTCGGGGACCTGCTCGGGCTGGTAGTAGTGCTCGCCTTCCAGCGTGACCCCGGCGGCGCTGTAGGCATTGCCCCCCACCTGGATGCCGACGGGGTCGGGATAGCCCTGGTTCATCTTTTCAGGAGTGAAAGCACCCTTTTTCATCTTGAGGACGCGAATCCATTCGATCTCCTGCGCGTCGCCGCGCGACTGGTTGTTTTCCTGTACGCAGGCCTTGACGCACCGGCGGCAACCGATGCATTTCTGAATATTCAGTGCATAGCCGAATAACAC
>ERZ1292630.234-Hain-H41-02um-R3-234-length-60058-cov-8_pt1 | contig 60058 bp, 64 predicted proteins | sample MGYA00564408_ERZ1292630 | MGnify/ENA primary metagenome ERZ1292630 (study PRJEB36523, sample SAMEA6512641) | groundwater metagenome | collected 2019-01-08 | study: AquaDiva: Metagenomics assemblies of 32 groundwater samples
CAATAAAGAGGTATTTTTGATTACATGAAATTAATTTGAATATTTATTATTTAATAATAAAATTGTATATCGAAAATTTGAAATATAAAAATAAAAATAGAAAAATATTATTTTCCCTTTTTTTATAAATAACAAGAAGAAATGAATTACGAAAAAAAAGCTTATAATTTTTAAATTATATTGTGTTTTATTTTATTTTCCCGAAATTATTACCAAAAGGAGATTCATGGCGATTCGCGATGGATTTACTGGAAAAAGCCCATGTGGCCGTAGTGCCTGGCATTGCATTTGGTCCTTCTGGCGAAAATCATATTAGGATGTCTTTTGGCAGGAGTGAAAAAGATATTAATGAAGCAATGAGGAGGATAAAGAAATTTCTTAAACATGACTGATATTTTTAAACATATTGTTAAATTTAAACTAAAATGGCTTGCCAAGATTTATCTTTGGCGGTTTAAGCCGTATGTGATTTTAATTGCCGGAACAACCGGTCGGCATTGGATTAAAGAAAAAGTTAAAGAGATTTTGGAAGAAAAAAATCTCTTGGTTCGCGCAAATAAGAAAAATTTCAATTCTGAAATAGGTCTGCCACTTTCAATTTTGGACTTGTCTTCTGGCGAAGGAAGTTTTCGGGGTTGGCTCAAAATTTTATGGCAAGGCGTTAAAAAAATCCTCAATCCTCAATCCTTAATTCTAAATTCTCAATATTTAATTCTTGAAATTGCTATTGACCGGCCGGAAAATATAAATTATTTAACGAGCATTATTAGACCTAATATTGTGATTCTAACAACCGTTACGATGATTTACTCCGAGAATTTTGAAAATCTGGATGAAATCAGCCGCGAATATGGAGAATTGGTAAAAACTTTACCTTGGAACGGCATTTTGATTTTAAACAATGACGATTTAAGAATAAAAGAATTAAAAGAATACTTTGACGGCAGAATTATAACATTTGGGTTTTCAAACGATTCTCAATATAGGGCGATTAATATTAATAAAATTTCCGATGGCCAAATATTTAAAATAGAAATTCAAAGAAAGGAAAAAGAAATTTTAGACGTTAAAATTAATCGCTTTGGTCAACATCATATTTACGCGGAATTGGTCGGGGCGGTTATTAGAGACAATTTTTCAGCCATAGGCTGATCCGCCTAAGGCGGAAAAGAACCCCAAAAAGATTTTTTTGGAAAAATTAGAAATTCAGAAGTTTAACTCTTGCCATTTTTTGCCTATTGACACTGTTTGACTGTAGAGTATTATATACCTATGGGGGAGGTATGGTAATAAAATCAAATATTAAAAATCAAAAATAAAAAAACATGAAACAAAACAAAGAAATTATAACGGCGTTGAAAAAAGCCGGGACTCATCTGAATAATGTTATAGAAATGACAGAGAAAAAGAAATATTGTATAGATATTCTCCAGCAGAATCTTGCGGTTATTGGACTTTTGAAATCTGCCAGTCAAAAACTTCTTGAAAGGCATCTTCACAGCTGTTTTGCCAAAGCGATGAAGGGAACCAACGAAAAAAGAAAAAAAGAGATGATTAAGGAAATATTAAAAATTAACAAATTATCCCAATAAATCATGAAGAAAAAAATAGTTTATATAAAAGGAATGCATTGCGTCGCCTGCGAAAAACTCTTAAAAGACGAATTTGATGCGATTGAAGGCGTGATAGACGCAAAAGTGGATCGAAAAGCCAATACGGCGGAAATTTTTTATAAAGGAGCCGAGCCGGATTTTTCGGAAATAAAAAAAACCGCGAAAAAATTCGGCTATGACGCGTTTGAATCAAGGGAAGAGCTTAAGAATTCCAATTTAAGGCATCCGATGTCTCAAAACAGTTGGATGGATTGGGTGAACGCGGTTCTTATTGTCGCGGCGCTGCTGTTTGTTTATAAGGTCTTCAAAAACCTGGGATTTTTGGATAAAATTAATCTCAATAGCGATGAAGTAACTTTAGGCATCGCTTTTCTGATAGGACTAGTGGCTTCAATTTCTTCCTGTTTGGCGGTAGTCGGATCAGTCATAATCGCTTTTGGGGAAAAATACAAAAGCAATGGCGGCGGATTTTTTGAAAGCGCGGTAAAACCCAATTTATTTTTTCATATCGGGCGGCTGGCGACATTTTTCGCGCTCGGCGGAGCATTAGGAATGATCGGCGGAAAAATTAGCATCAGTGGAAACTTTATTTCAGTTTTTACCATCATCATCGCGGCAGTTATGGGTTGGCTGGGGCTTAATATTTTAGGATTGGCGCCTTCCATATCCAATCTTGGAATCCGGATGCCGGGAAAACTGACTAATAAATGGAACAAACTCAAGGAATCCGAGCATAAAGTGGCGCCATTTCTTCTGGGTGGCTTAAGTTTTTTTCTTCCCTGCGGATTTACCCAGAGCATGCAAATTTTCGCTTTTACTTCCGGAAGTTTTTTGGCGGGAGGAATGACGCTCCTTATTTTCGCCCTGGGCACAATGCCGGCGCTTTTGATTCTTGGAGTGACCACTTCCTGGACCAAGGGGCAAAAAATGGTCGTTTTCCAAAAAGTGGCCGGAATGCTGATTTTACTTTTCGCCATTTATACTTTTCAATCCGGCTTGGCGCTTAAGGGAGTAAAAACAGATGTTTTATCGATTGACAACCGACCTACCTCGCCGACAGGCGGGCAACCGACAAATAATAACCAAAATCAGCCCGCGCAGGAACAAATAGTGGAGACAAAACTTACCTACAACGGTTATGAACCGGCGGTGATCAAAATTAAAAAAGGAATTCCGGTGAAATTTATCATTAAAGGTGAACAGGTCTCCGGCTGCACTAATCGGATTATCATTCCTGCTTTTAACATTACTAAAAATATCAGCTATGGAGAGAATATCATCAAATTCACGCCGACCAAGGCCGGAACGATTGACTTTTCCTGCTGGATGGGGATGGTGAGAGGAAAATTTTTAGTAGAATAAAAATTTACCGAATAATTTTTAAATTATTTATGAACACAAAAAAAATAATATTCAAAATAACCGGTATGACTTGCGCCAGTTGCGCGGCCAGTAATGAGAAAGCGCTTTTGAAAATCGAAGGCGTTTTGAACGCGAGTGTTAATATTGCGACCAAAAAAGCTCAAGTTGAATATGATGAAAATACTGTTTCAGAAAAAGAAATCAAAAAAACAATTTTGGAAAACGGTTATGGAGTTGAAGATGATTTAATGAGTGGCCACGGCCATCACGAGACAAATGACATCAAAAAAAATTGGAAAAGTTTTTTAGGCGCGGCAATTTTCAGCACGCCTTTGCTTTTGCAAATGTTTTTTAGTTTTGAGTCGGGCATAAAAACGGCCGGTTTGGATATTGTCGGCTGGATAAATTTCGTTTTAGCGACAATAGTTGTTTTATACTTTGGCCGGCGTTTTCATAAAATGGCTGTAAAACAAGCAAAAAAACTAGCCGCCAATATGGACACTTTAATTTCTATAGGAACATTGGCTGCTTATTTTTTTAGCGTTTGGGCGATTTTTACCGGAAAAGAAGGATATTTTGAAACCGCCGCGATTGTTATTACTCTTATTCTTCTAGGAAAATATTTTGAAGCCAAAAGCACTGGACAGGCAAGCGAAGCAATGCGAAAACTAATGGAAATGGGAGTAAAAAAAGCGCGGATTGTTATTAATGGAAAAGAAAAAGAATTAGATATTAATGAAGTAAAAATCGGAGATATTGTTTCAGTGAGGCCTAGCGAAAAAATTCCCTTGGATGCTGAAGTTATAGAAGGCGAATCAAGCGTTGATGAATCAATGTTGACTGGAGAATCATTGCCGGTGGAAAAAAAGAAAGGAATGAAGGTTTTCGGCGCGACAATAAACAAAAACGGAATTCTTAAAATCCGCGTGACTCAAACCGGCGAAGGCACGGTTTTGGCGCAGATAATAAAGACTGTGGAGGAAGCGCAGAATTCAAAAGCTCCGATTCAAAGATTAGCAGACAAAATTTCCGGGATTTTCGTGCCGATTGTGATTATTATTGCTTTGACGACTTTTTTAAGCTGGTATTTTATTAAAAACGATTTTTCCAATGCGCTTATAAACGCCATGGCTGTCCTAGTAATCGCTTGCCCTTGCGCTTTAGGATTGGCAACTCCGACCGCTATTATGGCCGGAACCGGTAAAGGCGCGAAAAATGGAGTACTTTTCAAGACCGGAGAAAGCTTTGAAAAAACAAAAAATATTTCAATGATTGTTTTTGACAAAACCGGAACCTTAACCAAAGGAAAGCCGGCAGTGCAAGAGATAATTTTTACTCCAGAGGAAAGAATTCTAAAAATCGCTTTTTCTCTGGCAAAGAATTCTGAACATCCGCTTTCTAAAGCAGTAACAGAATACGCAATAAAGAAAAATATGGAGCCGTTAAAAATTGAAGAGTTTAAGGAACACGAAGGCAAAGGAATCGTCGGGATATCTACGGAAAATAAAACGCGGCTGATAATGGGCAATAAAAAATTATTTGAAGAAAATGGAATTAGTATCGACAAAGCAGAAAGAATAATTTCTTCTGGAAAATTCGGTTTCGGGACGTGGCTTTTTATCGCTGAACAAAACGAATGTATCGGCGCTGTTTTAGTAGCTGATGAGATAAGAGATGAAGCCAAAGAAGTGATTACTGATATAAAAAATAGCGGATTGAAAACAGCGATGATTACTGGCGACAACAAAAAAACCGCTGAAGACATTGCGGAACGGCTTGGGATAGAGAATGTTCTGGCGGAAGTTTTGCCGAGTGAAAAATCAAGGGAAATAAAAAGATTGCAGGACAGCGGGGAAAAAGTCGTTTTCGTTGGAGACGGCATCAATGACGCGCCGAGCTTGGTGCAGGCAGATTTAGGAATCGCTATGGGAAGCGCTACTGATATTGCCAAAGAATCAGGCCAGATAATTCTCATCCAGAATAACCTCCGAAAAGTTCCGGAAGCCATTAAAATCTCAAAAATTACTTTCAAAACAATAAAACAAAACCTTTTTTGGGCTTTTTTCTATAATGCGGTTGCCATTCCATTAGCCGCTTTCGGATTTTTGAATCCGGCCATCGCCGCCGCCGCTATGGCGTTCAGTTCTGTTTCCGTTGTTTTGAACAGTTTGAGGATTGCTAAAAATTGATGGTAAATTTGCTTTAATCTTTTTTGACGACTAAAATATAATAGATGTCCACTCCTATTGAACAAATCAAGGAGAAACTTGATATTGTCGATTTTATTCGTTCCTATATACCGTTGCATCCGTCTGGAAAAAACTTTAAAGCGCTTTGTCCTTTTCATAAGGAAAAAACGCCTTCCTTTATGGTTTCTCCGGAACGTCAGACCTGGCATTGTTTCGGCTCCTGCGCTGAAGGAGGCGATATTTTTAAATTTATAATGAAGCATGACAATCTGGAATTTTACGAGGCCTTGAAGGTTTTGGCGGAAAAAGCCGGCATTGAGTTGAAACGATTGAGTCCGGCCGACCAGAAACAATTCGGAATTTTATATGACATTAACAAAGTTGCCAAAGAATTTTTCATCAACCAGCTGGCGGAACCGGCCAATAAAGATGCCTTGGAATATTTAAAGAGCAGGGGATTAAAAAAAGAAACAATCGACGAATTTGAAATCGGATTCACGCCGAATAAATACGAAACATTGTCTCTTTATTTGATTAATTTAGGATACAGCGCGCCGGATATTGAACGTTCCGGTTTGGTTTTTAAGAATGAACGTGGCAATTACACCGACAGATTCCGTGGCCGAATAATGTTTCCGCTTAATAATAGTTTTGGCAAGACAGTCGGGTTTTCCGGCAGGATTCTGCCGCAATACGAAACAACCGAAGTCGGAAAATATATCAACAGTCCTGAAACGCCTATTTTTAATAAATCAAAAATAATTTACGGCTTTGACAAAACGAAAAAGAACATTAAAGAAGAAAACAGCGCTTTATTGGTTGAAGGCCAGATGGATTTTCTAATGTGTTATCAGGACGGCGTTAAAAACATCATCGCTGTTTCCGGAACAGCACTTACCCCGGAGCATCTTAAAACCTTACAACGGATGACTGACCAACTAATTTTAAGCTTTGATAATGATGAGGCCGGTTTTAAAGCGGCTGAACGTAGCATTGATTTGGCCGGAGCAATGGATTTAAACGTTAAAATTCTGACTTTAAAGGATTATAAAGACCCGGCGGAAGCCGTCCAAAGGAAACCTGGTCTGTTGCTTGGTCTTATTAATAAGACCAAGCCGGCGATGGAGTTTTATTTTGAACGTTATCTCGGCGAAAGTTCAAAATCCAATCCGCCAACTGGCGGACAAAATTCAAAGTTTGACTTAAGCGAATTTAAAAAGAATCTACGAATTGTTTTGGGAAAAATTAAAAATTTAGCCAGTTCAATCGAAAAAAGCCATTGGTTGAAAAATCTTTCGTTAAAAACAGGAATTGAAGAAAAAGCATTAACCGAAGAGATGGAGCAGTTAAAGATAATTCCTAATTCCCAATTTCTAATTTCTAAACAAACCCTAAATTCTAAATCCTATATTCTAAATTCTCGCATAGAACTGATTGCTCAGCGACTAGTTACTTTGACCGTTGAAAAGAAAAAATTTCAGAAAGAGATAAAAGAATATTTTGAATATTTACCGTTGGATTATCAAATTATTTATAAATCGCTTATTAATAAGTCCCACATAAACGAAAAAAGATTATCTGATTCGGCAGAATTAATTTCTCTTCATTCTGGATTTGAACCGCAAGACGAAGAAAAAACAGAAAAAGAATTTTATGAACTTTTAAAACATCTCAAATTTGAATTTATGAAAGAAAAAAAGCAGTCGCTCGCCAAATTAATCAAAGAAGCCGAAATTGCCGGAGACGAAAACAAACTAAAAAAAGCTCTAAAAGAATTTGACGAAATTTCAAAAATAAGTTAATATTGATTAATATTTATATGTCAAAATCTAAACCAAAAAGAAAGACAACGAAAAAGCGTAAAAAAACGGCTAAAAAAACGCGACGCTTGATTAAACGTAAGCCAAAACGCAAGCCACGCGTCAAACGAAAAATCAAAAAAATCGTTAAGAAAAAAAACCGAAGAAAAAAGAAAAAAACTAAAATAAAAAAAAACCGAAAATATCTCAAGAAAAAAGGAAAAAAAGGAAAAAGGTTCAAGTTTGACGAAAATTTAATACAGGAATTAATAAACAGGGGACGCTCCAAGGGCTTTGTGACTGATACGGAAATTATTAATTATTTTCCGAAAATTGAAAACGACGTGCCTTTTCTTGAGGAAATTTACGATATTTTGGGAAAATACAACATTAAAATCATTGAAACAGCTCAGCTGATTGAACTGCCTGATGAAAAAGAAGTAAGCGATAAAGAATTGCGTTCCGCGACCAAAATCGTGTCAGAGAGAACATCTTTACCAGACGCGGTTCAAATGTATCTTAAGGAAATAGGCAAGACACCGCTTTTAACTGGTCAAGAAGAACGGGACTTGGCTAAACGAGCGGAAAAAAGCGACGAGCAAGCCAGACAGAAACTTATTCAGGCCAATTTACGATTGGTTGTCTCAATCGCCAAACGTTACGTTAATCGAACTCCGAATTTAAATATTTTGGATTTAATTCAAGAAGGGAATATCGGTCTTTCGCGGGCGGTTGATAAATTTGATTATCGCAAAGGTTTTAAATTTTCCACTTACGCGACTTGGTGGATTAGACAAGCTATTACTCGGGCCTTGGCGGACCAATCGCGAACCGTAAGAATTCCGGTTCATATGGTGGAAACAATTTCTAAATACACTCAAACTAAACGGCGTTTAGCGCAAGAGCTGGGAAGAGACCCGTTAGCCGAAGAAATAGCAATTGAAATGGGTTCTAACGTCGATAAAATCCGTTACATTCAAAAAATTTCCCAGGAGGCACTTTCTTTAGAAGCGCCGATTGGCGAAGACGATGAAGAATCAACGCTCTCCGAATTTCTTGAAGATGAAAAAACATTAACTCCGTCTCAGCTGACTTCCAGGGTCTTATTGAAAGATAAAATTAAAGAAATTTTGGTTGATTTAACTCCAAGAGAGCAGGAGATTTTAAATATGAGATTTGGACTTGATGACAGCGTCACCCATACCCTTGAAGAAGTGGGGAAGAAATTCGGCGTTACCAGAGAACGAATCCGTCAGATTGAAGCTAAAGCGCTGGAAAAAATGAAAAATCATATAAAAGCAAAGGATTTGCAGGAATATTGATAAAAATTTTCAATTTCTAATTTTTTAATGTGGATAACTTTTTAATAAAATATAGTATAATAATAAATATGAAAAAATACATCTTAATCTTATCGCTGTTAGTTCTTTGCGTTTGGTCTGTTTCAGCCGTTTTAACGACAAAAGCCGATACCGTGGACGAAGAAGTAAGTTATCAAGAGATTGGAACCGAAACCCCAAAATTACTACCCAATAATCCTTTCCATTTTCTTAAAGAATGGAATTGGAATATAAAACGCGCGTTTACTTTTAACCCGGAAAAAAGAGCGGAATTGGAATTAAAAATTTCCAATGAACAAGTAGCGGAAATCAAACGGCTTCAAGAAGTTGACCCAAACAACGTTAAAGCGATTGGAAAAGCCGCTAATAATTATCAAGACAATGTTGAGCGGTTGAAAAATCGTTTGGAGGCCATTAAAGAAACAAGCGAAAACCCAAATGTAGATAATCTTTTAAATAAATTAACCGACAATTCCCTGAAACATCAAAGAATTTTTGACAATTTAAAAACAAAACTTGAAGAGAATCCGGAACTAAAAGAAAAGATAGAAAATATTCAAAGCCAAATAGATAATGTTATCGTTAAAATACCGGAAAAGTTTGAAAATTTCGAAAAGTTTAAAGAAAGAATTCGGGCAGTTATTGAGAAACAGCCACAGCGGGTTTTTAAGGAATTGCAAACCGTTGAGCTTCTTGATCGACTTGAAGAAAAATTGCCAGAAGACGAGAGAGAACATCTTCAAAATCTCAAAGAAGAAATGATTTCTAAATTTGAAGATAAAGTGAATAATTGGAAGGAGACCGATAAAGAAAATTTATTAGCCAGCCAAGAACAAATTTTAAAATTAATCGGAGAAGCTAAAAATTTAATCGCCAAAGTTGAAAATCTTTTATCGGAAAATGTCGGAGATGAAATCGCTAAATCAGTTAAAGAACTACTGGAAAGAGCTAAAACGCATTTAGCCAACGCGAATAAGGCGTTAGATGAAAATAAGGTAGGCGAAGCGTTTGGACAAGTAAATTCAGCGATTTCAACTGCCAAAAACGCTCTGCGGAAAATTCAGCAACCGAACGAAAATGAAACCGGAATTGTTTGTCCGGCAATCGCAATAAGTTGCGCGGAAGGGGAAAACGCGGTTAAAACAGGCGTAGATAATAGGGGTTGCCCAGCATATAAATGCGTAGTGAAATTTTGCGGCGGCATAGCAGGCATTAAATGCCCAGATGATTACGTTTGTAAACTTGGAGCCAATTATCCGGATGCAGGAGGAAAATGCGTTAAAAAAGAAGAGCCAGAAAGACCGATTTGCATTCAAGTAATTGCTCCGGCAATTTCTCCGGAAGGCGTTTGTAAAAATTTCCCGACGCCTTGCGATGTGCCGGCTAATTGGAAAAAAACGGATAAATGTAAAGAAATTATAGAAACACCGACAAACCAATAAAAAATGACCTCCGAACAAATCAGGAAATTATTTTTTGATTTTTTTAAGAAGAAGGGGCATTCAATTGCCCCTTCTTCATCTTTAATTCCCGACGACCCGTCGGTGCTTTTGACAACCGCCGGAATGCAGCAATTCAAAAGATATTTTACAGGAGAACTTGACGCTCTTAAAGATTTTAATTCTCAAAGAACGGTTTCCATTCAAAAATGTTTTAGAACCAGCGACATTGACGAGGTTGGCGACAAAACGCATCTGACTTTTTTTGAAATGCTTGGAAATTTTTCTTTTGGGAAAAAACCTGACGGTTATTTTAAACAACAAGCTATTTTTTGGGCTTGGGAATTTATTACTGAGACCTTAAATATTAACACCGAAAGAATTACCGTTTCCGTCTTTAATGGAGATAAAGAAACGCCTTTTGACGGAGAATCCTATAAAATTTGGCATAAAGAAATAGGTCTACCGGAAAATAAAATCATTTCCGGAAACAGAACCGATAATTTCTGGGGACCGACCGGCGATGAAGGCCCATGCGGTCCTACCACGGAACTTTACATTGCCGCCCCCAAAGGGGGCGAGCCTCGCCCTGATGGGCGGGACGGCATAGAAGTATGGAATTTGGTTTTTAACGAATACTATAAAGAGCGTAGCGGAAAATTCATAAAAGTGGAAAATCCCGGAGTTGACACCGGAATGGGTATGGAACGGCTCGCGGCGATTCTTCAGGGAACAGACGATGTTTTTGAAACCGATATTTTTCAACCGTTAATTTCAAAAATAAACGAATTAACGCCTAATTTAGATATTCGGGTAGTTCGCGTTCTGGCAGACCATTTGCGCGCATGCGTATTTTTGACAGCTGACGGCATTATGCCGTCAAATAAAGAAGCTGGTTATGTTTTACGCCGACTTTTACGACGAATTTTGTCTTATCAGATTAAATACGATATTCACGCGGATTTGCTTCCAGAAAGCGTTGAAATTATCAAAGAAAAATTCGCGGAAATTTATCCGGAATTAAAAGAATCGGCAAAAATTTTAAATATTTTAGAAGATGAACGCCTCAAATTCCAAGAAGCAATAGGTCAGGGAATAAAAAAAATTGACGAATTAAATCTTGGCAATGTCCAATTAACTGGACAACTCGCTTTTGATTTATATCAGACATACGGTTTACCATTGGAAATTTCCCGGGAATTAGCCAAAAATAAAGCAGATGATTTTAAAGATGACTTTGACAAAGAATTTGAAAAACATCAGGAAATTTCCCGCGCTGGAGCTGAAAAAAAATTCGGCGGCCATGGCTTGGCCTTAGACACAGGCGAATTAAAAGCTGGCAGTCAAGAAGAAATTAAAAAAGTTATTCGGCTTCATACAGCCACTCACTTACTACATTATGCCTTGAGAAAAGTTTTAGGAAAAGAGATTCAGCAAATGGGCTCGGATATTAATCCTGAACGAACACGTTTTGATTTTTCGTTCAACCGAAAAATGACGGTGGATGAAATTAAAAAAGTTGAGGACTTGGTTAACCAAAAAATCAAAGAAAATCTACCGGTTTATTTTAAGGAGATGCCCAAAGAAGAAGCGGAGAAAACCGAAGCGCTTCATTTTTTTAAACAAAAATATCCGGCTCTTGTAAAAGTGTACTTTATCGGTTCAGAAGCCAGCGGGGGCGTTATTAGCGCCGAATTCTGCGGCGGTCCGCACGTTGACTATACATCTCAAATAAAAAGTGTTAAGATATTAAAAGAAGAATCAGTTGGCGCCGGAATCAGGAGAATCCGAGCTAAAATTGAATAAGCTGTTTAAAAATTAAATAAAGGAGGGGAAAAAATGGAAGTATTACTGGCAATGCAAAGTATTAATAATTTGGCTGATGTATTTTTTCTGAAAGTCAAAAACATCCTATATGCCTATACTGAAAACCCATTAGGTCCGAAAACCAGAAAGGATATAATTGATGTCTTAGAATTTTGTAGTGGTTGTGTAGATTTACATCCTAAGTCGTTACATTGTATAGGGTCTGATGAAGTTTCTGGCTCTAAAAAAATATACGATGAGTCGTACCAGAAGAGAAAAATTGTCGAGAATCAAAAAAGAAAAAGTGAATTAGGACAGAAAATAGAAGTTGTCCAAGAAAAAAGTTGTGTTTTTAAAAACTCTGTCAGGGGGTCTAAAAGAGACCCAGATGGAGACTAGCCCGGTTTGATTTCTAATATTGAAAATCAACCGGGCTTATTTATTTTATATAAACAATAAAACTCTTGCTTTGGTCAACTTTTTTTAAATCCTCTTGGAAAATATAATACAGATTTTTCGCTTTTTGTTTTTCCGGAGTAAACGTATCCGTTAAAAACATCGTGGTCTGAGTTGGCATTGGCACTCCGCGAACATCCGTTCCGCCTGCTTCAACCACCACATATTTTGGCAATTCTTTCGGCAAATCTCGGAGTTCTTTTCCCAATAAAACATAATTTTGGCTAAAAGCGCCTGGAGTATTTGGATTTTTTCCCCATAAAATAAAGTAAGTGGTATATGCCTCAATAACTAAAATCAATAAGATGAAAGAAGAAAAATAAAAAAGAAAAGTTTTATTTCGTATCTTCGCGGAAATGGTTTCGTAAAGCCAAATGCCTCCGACTCCGGCTAAAATAAATACCGGTGGGATCATTAAAATAGCGCGAAGAGCATGTGGAAGCCCTTCGTTGGAAATAACAACTGGCAAAGCAGCGATAATAAGCCACAAAAATAAAATGTAAAACGTAAACTTATTTTTTACGCCTATGGCGGATCCGCCAAAGGCAGAGATTTTTACATTTTGAATTAAAGTTTTAATAGCAAATAAAATACCAATTACAAATAATATCCCAACCGGCCAAAATAATTCCGGTCTTCCCGCATAATTATGCCTCCAATTCCAGTCGCCGGAGAAATTGAACATACCGACGGTTTTTAAAACATTTTCAGCTAAATTTTTTAACGGAGCAGGGGAGCTGAAAACGGAAATTTGAGTTGTCCGGCCGAAAAAATCTTGCGGATTCTGCAAAAAATATAAACCCAATGGCGCAAATACAATAACAGCGAAAAGTATAAAGTAGAAAGTAGAAAGTAGAATTTTTTTACGGGTTTGCCAGTTTTTATCTCTAAACCAGTAATAAAGTAAAATTATTAAAATTAAAAGCGGCGTTGCTCGATAAGCGATATAGCTGTGGAAACCGAGGCCGTAAAAAATACCCGAGAATATAGAATTTAGAATATAGGATTTAGGAGGGGTTGATTCTTTTATATTACGCAACGCTAATAAAAGAAAATAAACTCCCCATGTCAGAAAAAACGGCGCCATAATCGCCCGAAAACCGATGCGGGAAAAATTGATGTGCCAAAATGAAGTCGCAATTAGAAAAGCGGAAAGTAAAGCGATTTTTTCCGATTCATAATTCTTAAATAATTCTTTGGCGAGAAAATACACTCCAAGCACGGTCAAAACCCCAAATAACACGCTCGGAATTTTAAGCATCCACGGCTCCGTTTGACCACCAAATAATAACATTGAAAATTCCAAGAAAACAGCTTGGATATTAATAAACAATCCTTCTCTGCCGTTATTCTCGGGATAAAAAACTTTAAAGTGGCCTTGAGGCGACAGCGCCTCCAAAGCGTTATTGCCGTTCATCGCTTCGTCCGGATAAAGCCCGGGCGGCAAACCAGCCAAGTTGAATAATCTTAAAAACGAAGCTATAATTATTATTATAATAATAGCTAAAGACCAACGACCAACAACCAACGATATTAATTTATTCATAAATTTATTTTAACATGGCAGAATTAAATCCACAAAAATTTGAACAGAGCGCCTTAGAGGCCGATATTGAAAGATTAAGTAAGGAAATTATTGAGAAACGGAATTTACTTGAGCACAAAGAACTTTCGGAAAGAGAATTAGTGAAACAAGCGCTTCGGCCACTGGTTAGACAAGTACTAACACAATCGACTACACCAGCGGCGCAGTCAACTGCGCCAGTCGGAGAATCAATTCTACCCGACTACCTTAAAGATTCGCCGGCGGAAATTAAACTTCAGGTTGAAAAACTCGTTGATTCGGTTTTTCATCAAGGGATTGAGAAAACCGCAAAACAAGCCAGACAAGCCGGCGCCTTTATTTTAGACGCTTTTCATGACGCCTTAACCGATAAACTATACGAGGAATTAAAGAAAAGAAAGTTAATATAGCTTATGTCTATTTATTTTGTAATATTTATCATTGTTATTGTCATCATTATTGTTGCTGCCGCTTTATTTTTTATTTCTAAAAATTTGAGGCGGAATCGATTATCACAGGCGCTTGATTTAAAACTTCTTTTAATCCGTTTGCCAAAAAAACAGCCAAAGGATTTGTCCGCTGAAGGCAAACAATCCGCTGATTGGAAAAACGAAATTAATCTTTCGGCCCAGCTTTTCGGAATTTTAGCCGGACTTAAATCGCCGTTTTGTCTGGAAGCCGCTGTTCATCATATCGGCGAAGAAATACATTTTTACGTTGCCGCGCCAAGAAAATCACTTGAATCGGTCAGCCGACAGATTGAGGGGTTATGGAAAGACGCTCAAGTGGAACAGGTTGAGGATTATAATATTTTCAATTCCAGCGGAATTTCACAAGGCGTTTACTTAAAACAAAAAATTTCTTACGCTTTGTCTTTCAGAACTTACAGCGAAGCGGAACTGGACACTTTCGCCCCGATTCTCAACGGTCTTTCAAAAATTAACGAAATAGGGGAGGGCGCGGCGATTCAAATCCTCGCCAAACCGGCGCCTGAATCCGCCAAAAAAACCATATTCGGAATGATAACCTCTCTTAAAAAAGGCGCCAAACTGAACGAAACGCTTAATGGAAAATTCATCAGCGTTAAAGATATTCATGAAGCCATTAACCCGAAAAACCAGAAAGAAAAAGATAAAATTAAAGAAGAAAAAATCATTGACGAAGAAGCGGTAAAATCCTTAGAAAATAAAATCAGCAAGCCGCTCTTGGCGGTTAACGCGAGAATCATTGTTTCCGCTTTTAATTCGGCGCAAGCTGAATCAATTTTAGAAGGCCTCACCGCCGTTTTTTCGCAATTCAGCGCTCCTCTCCGCAATGAAATTAAAATTATTAAGCCAGTCGATAGTAAAAAAATTGCTTATCAATTTTCCTTCATGGAATTTGATGATTCGCAGACAATGGTTCTTAATACTGAAGAATTGGCGAGTTTTTTCCATTTGCCGGCTTCCACAACCGATATTCCGAGAATAAAATGGCTGAAATCAAAAGAAGCGGCTCCGCCGACAAATCTGCCTGACAAAGGCATAATAATCGGCGAAAGCGTCTTTCGCAACGAGCGAAAACCGATTTATATTACCGATGACGACCGCCGCCGGCATATTTATATCATCGGCCAAACAGGAACCGGTAAATCAACCTTAATAACCAATATGGCGGTTAGCGATATTAATCAAGGCAAAGGAGTCGCGGTTATCGATCCTCACGGCGATTTAATAGAAAAAATTTTAGCGCGGATTCCCAAAGAGCGGCTTGATGATGTAATTTATTTTGACCCCTCGGATATGCAAAGACCGCTGGGTTTAAATATGCTTGAATATGATTTTAACCGGCCCGAAGAAAAAACTTTCATTGTCAATGAGATGCAAAGTATTTTAAACAAGCTTTTTATTGCCGAAACAATGGGACCGATGTTTGAGCAATATATGAGAAACGCCCTGCTTTTACTTATGGAAGACGCGCCGAACGAACCCGCGACCATAATGGAAATTGCCAGAGTTTTTACCGATGTCGATTTTCGCCAAAGGAAATTGTCTCGAATCAAGAATCCGGCGGTTATTGATTTTTGGGAAAAAGAGGCGATTAAAGCCGGCGGAGAAGCGTCTTTGGCGAATATGACGCCATATATCACCTCTAAATTCAATAATTTCACGTCTAATGATTATATGAGACCCATTATCGGTCAGCCGAAATCAGCTTTTAATTTTCGCCAAGTAATGGACCAAGGGAAAATTCTATTGGTTAATTTGTCAAAAGGCAAAATAGGGGAGATTAACGCCGGTTTGCTTGGAATGGTTATCGCCGGTAAAATTTTAATGGCGGCTTTGTCGCGGGTTGACGAGCCGGAAAGCAAACGCCGGGATTTTAATCTTTATATTGACGAATTTCAAAATTTCACCACTGATTCAATTTCAACGATTCTATCCGAAGCGCGGAAATATCGGCTCAATCTGATTATTGCCCATCAATTTGTCGCTCAGCTTGAAGAAAAAATCCGGGACGCGGTTTTCGGCAATGTTGGTTCAATTATCGCTTTTCGCGTCGGAGTTCAAGACACGGAATTATTGGTTAAACAATTCGAACCGGTATTTAACGAGAACGACTTGCTTAATATTGATAATTTTAACGCCTACGCGAAGCTTTTAATTAACGGCCAGACATCAAAGCCGTTTAACATAAAAACCTTGCCTTCGGAAATCGGCCAGGAAGAAACAGCTGATAAATTAAAAGAATTATCCTGTCTCAAATACGGCCGCGACCGGCAAGAAGTAGAGGAAGAAATTTTGAAAAGATTAAGAGAGTAAATTGACTTTTCTATTGTGAGTATTATCATATATAATATGAAATTTGAAAGTTTAGACAATTTAAAACCCAAAGAAATAACGGAAAAAGAGGCCCAAGATTCAGAAAATATGGAAGAAATAGCGGAAGAATTAGAAGAAGATAAATTAAAAGATAAAACTGAATCTGTAAAAATAGCGGAAGAATTATCTGAAGTATCTGAGCAAGAACTTATAAATCCGGAGCTTAGAAAAATAGAGGACGAAAGAAATGCCATAAGAAAAGAAATGGATCTTTTATTAAATGAGTCGGTTGATTTTAGAATCGGACTTAATAGGATAAGAACTCCTGAGTTATTTATAAAAAGAGATAAAGAAGGGAAAATTATTTATCTGAAATCTAATCTTGAGCAACCTGAAGGTCTGTTGGGAGAAAAATTAAACAATAAAAATCCTGAATATAATACTAAAAAATATTATGATAATGTTGAATTTCAAAAAATTGTAGATAAGTTTTTAGATTTAAAAAAGTCCAAAGAGGAGTTAGGTATTGAATCTGAAAAAATAATGGAAGCCAAGAGACTTTTATATAAAAAAGGCGAGAATATCAATTCATTTCTTGAAAAAGCTGGTTTAAGCGTTAGAGTTGATGAAGATTTTAATATCGAAGGTCTTTTGCATAAAGCAAATCTGACAGAAAATTTGCAAGGATTTAAAAAAATTATTAAAAAAATTTACGAAACTGCTGACATATTCGCTGATATAGAAATATCAAAAGATCAAGAGAAAGATTTTGGTAAGGATTTAACGATAATTGAGAGAATATTATTACGAGCAAGTGTGGATGTAGGAAATATAGCAAATAAAAAGGTAAAATTCCCTCAGGATATCAAAGAAAGTATTGCAGAAGAAACTAGATTTGCGTATAAATGGTTTGAACAGTTCAGATCGCAACGTGAGCCATATACGATTAAGAAATAAATAAGTAAAATAGTTTATATCACTGTATTAAACGCCTCAATCATACTATTTTAGGCGTTTATTTTTATTGTTTTTTATGATAAACTTTTTGTATAATATAATTTACGCCGAAGTAGCTCAGTGGCAGAGCAGAGCTTTCGTAAAGCTAAGGTCGTGGGTTCAAGTCCCACCTTCGGCTTAATATGAACGAAAATCTACCGCAGCAAATTAATGAACTAAAAGAGCTGGCCCGGCGCTTAGCCGGGCGGCTTTGACGTTGAAACCAAAAAAATCCGTCTTAAGGAACTTGGATTTGAATTAAACGATCCGGATCTGTGGAAGAATCGGGAATTTGCCGACGCCAAAATAAAAGAAATGGGCGAATTGAAAAATTTAATTGACCGTTTTGATGAAATTAACAAAGGATTGGCGGAATTGGAAACGATTCAAGACGAAGATAAATTTTATAAAATTAAGAAAAAGATTTCGCAGATTGAAATTGAACGATTATTTTTAGGAAAATACGACAAAGGACCTGCGATACTTTCAATTTATTCTGGAGCCGGCGGACAAGACGCTGAGGACTGGGCAACAATGCTTTACGAAATGTATTCAAAATACGCCGAAAAGAAAAAATGGGAAGTAAAAGAAATTGACGAAAAGACATTGGAAATTAAAGGAGATTACGTTTACGGTTATCTCAAAAAAGAAGCCGGAGTGCACCGTTTAGTAAGAATTTCTCCTTTTTCGCCGGAAAAGAAAAGACACACTTCTTTCGCTTTAGTTGAAGTTCTGCCGGAATTGCCGGAAATAGAAGGAAAGAAAATTGAAATTCCAGCCGAGGACTTAAGAATAGAACTTTCCCGGGCAGGTGGCCCAGGCGGCCAAAATGTCAATAAAGTTGAAACCGCGGTAAGGATCGTTCATTTGCCGACAGGAGTTGTCGCCGCTTCAAGAGCCGAACGTTCTCAAAACCAAAATCGCGAAAAAGCCCTTAAACTTCTTAAAACAAAACTATTTAAATTGATGGAAGAAAAACAAGCAAAAGAATTGAGCCAGCTTCGAACTAAAGTAAAACCGGAGTGGGGGAGTCAAATGCGTTCTTACGTGTTAAATCCGTATAAATTAGTCAAAGACCACAGAACCGACATTGAAACAACGCAGGTTGAAAAAGTGCTGGAAGGGGAGTTGGATTTATTTGTGGAGAATGATATAATAAAATAATAATGATTACTTTTCAAAACATTTCCAAAATTTATAATCATAATTCAACGGCATTGGAAGACGTAAGTTTTAAAATTGAACCGAAAGAATTTATTTCTTTAGTAGGAAGGTCTGGAGCCGGCAAATCAACTATTATCAAACTGTTAATCGGCGAAGAAAAACCGAGTAAAGGGAGAGTGATTTTTGATTCTTACGATGTTAATAAATTAAAAAATAAAGAACTGCCTAAATTAAGAAGGCGCATCGGCGTTATTTTCCAGGACTTTCGTCTTTTGCCGAATAAAACCGCTTATGAAAATATAGCTTTTGCCTTGGAAGTTGCCGGACGACCCAATCGCGATATTGTTGAATTTGTTCCTCAAGCCCTGGAAATGGTTGGTTTAAAAAACAAAGCCAATAATTTTCCAAAAGAGCTTTCCGGCGGAGAAAAACAAAGAATAGCCATTGCCAGAGCAATGATTAATCATCCAGACGTTATTGTCGCTGACGAACCAACCGGAAATTTAGACCCGCTTAACACCAGAGAAATCATCAGGTTGCTGTTAAAAATCAATGAACTGGGCACCACTATGATTTTAGCCACTCACAACAAAGAAATCATAAACCAGCTCGATAGGCGCGTAATCAGTTTGGAAGACGGTAAAGTTATTAGAGACGAGAAAAACGGGAAATATATATTAACGTAACGAGAATATAGAATATAGAATTTAGGGATAAAAATTCCCTAAATCCTAAATCCTAAATCCTAAATTCTAAATTGTTCACAGCTTTATCAAGAATAATTAAATATGGACTTCAAGGATTTTGGCGCAATGGCTGGCTTTCAACTACAACTATTCTTATTATGGTTTTGGCTTTAATTGTTTTTGAAGGATTGATAATTTTCAATATCTTAGCCGAAACAGCGCGTCAATCCGTTCAAGATAAAATCGATATCAGCGTTTATTTCAAACTTGATACTTCAGAAGACGATATTCTTAAAATTAAAAATTCCTTGGAGACATTATCTGAAGTAAAAACCGTTGAATATATTTCTCGAGACAAAGCGATGGCTATTTTCCAAGAACGCCACAAAGACGAAGAACTGATTTCTCAAGCTCTTAATGAATTAGAGGAGAATCCTTTAGCCGCCTCGCTTAATATTAAAGCTCATAATCCCGAAGAATATGCCGCTATCGCCGGATATCTTGACAATGATTCCCTAAAAAATTCCATCAGCAAAGTCACTTACGCTCAAAACGCCGTAGTTATTAACCGTTTGACGAAAATTATTAATGTCTCGAAAAAAGTAGTGTTAATTTTAACGATTTTCTTGGCTTTTATCGCCGCGGTGGTGACTTTTAACACTATTCGGCTGGCTATTTATTCAAACCGCGAGGAAATCGGAATTATGCGTTTTGTTGGAGCTTCCAACGCTTTTGTCAGAGGACCCTATATGGTGGAGGGAATAATTTACGGTCTTATTGCTTCCTTGTTAAGTATTTTAATCTTGACGCCAATTGTTTATTTCGCCGCTCCTTATATTGAAATTTTCGTATCAGGAACGAATCTTTGGGATTACTTTATTTCTAATTTGGCAAAACTTTTTGGCTATCAAATGATTTTTGGCGTTGCTTTAGGCGCAGTCTCCAGTTTTATAGCGATAAGAAAATATCTTAAGATATAAATTTTCAATGTCCATTAAGGAAAAATACTATCTCCTTAGATACCATACTCAAGAATGGACAAAGGAATATAAAAAAGATATTTTTCTTTTTCTTTTAATTTTTTTAATCAGCTCTTTAAGCTTTGGTTTGGGCTATTTAGTCAACCGTGAATTCAACCATAGTCCGATTATGATTGAAAAGTGCGCCGATTAAAGATACCCCACCTGTTTTAACCAGTAGTCGTTTTCCCATTCCCAAAGTTTTTTCGCGCCCAAAAACGCCTTAAAATCCTCTTGCCAGTAAGGGAATTCCTGCAATTCAACTTCTCCTTTAAGAGCAGACCATTCATGTTCGCAATTTTTCGCGCCGTTTGGATAGCCGTTTTTTTTCCACGGCAATTTCACTTTTTTCCGACCGCCTTTTTCACGAAGAATGGAACCGCATTTAATGCAAGTTTTATTTTGGTCGATTCTTAAAATCCAGCGCGTTTGAAGATTATCAAAATCCTTTTGAAGCGCCCCCATATAAGCCGATGTTTGAAGATTATAATCCCGATAAATCGCCTGCGAGGTTTTAATATCCAAAACCCCGAATTTGCCGTCAATTAGAGCCAATGCGTCTAATGTGCCGGCATAACGTTCATCGTGGTTAACAACTTGTTTTTCAATACATTCCGAATCAACTTGAATATTTTTTTCATTAATAAAATTTAAAAAAGCGTTAAACGCAGGCATAATTTTTTCTTCGACTTGCGGTATTTCGCCCCTAAATACTTTTTCAACCGCTTCATGGATAGCGGTGCCTTCGCTGGCTGATTGTTTTTTAACAGCTTCGCCTTCGGCAAAATTACTCATTTCCGCGTAGAAATAATAAAGAGCCGGCTTGGATTTAATATCAACTATTTTAGTTACTCGCGGGAACCAAACGCCGTCAATTTCATATCCGGACATTTCTTTGAAGCGGTCAAGGTTGGAGTAAAACATTGGTTTATTTTATCAGTTTATCGGTTAATTTGTAAATGTCGCCAGCGCCCATCATCACTACAACAACAGGATTTAGAATATAGGATTTAGAATTGAGGATATTTTTAATGATTTTTGGAAGATTTTTAGGATTTTTAAGATAAAAAACAGAAGGAGATGTTTTTCTTTTTTCAATAACTTCGGCTAATTTTTGAGAGCTATAATTTGAGGTCGAAGGAACCAGCCCTGAGTTTATCGAAGGGTCGCGACCCGCCACCTTAAAAATATCCAAAAGAATTAAATCGTCCGCTGAGTCAAATGCCTTGGTAAATTCTTTAAATAACGCCTTTAACCGCTTGACTTGGTGTGGTTGAAAAACACAGATAATCTTTGATTTTGGATATTTTTGACGCACTCCCGATAAAGTAGCTTTAATTTCTGTCGGATGATGGGCGTAGTCGTCGTATACATCAGCTTTTAGTTTACAGCTTTTAGTTTTTAGTTGACCGCGAAATTCCATACGGCGCCACGCGCCGCGATACTTACCGATGGCGTTAAAAATCTTTTTCTGATTAATTCCTAAAACCTTAGTCAAGGTATAAACCGCTAAAGCGTTGGACAAATTGTGTTCGCCCGTCACTTTTAGAGTCGCTGACATTCGCCGACTTAACGCGGACTGACGCGGAAAAATACTATACCAAAATACTCTAAGATTATTTTTCTTGATGATTTTTTGGATTTTATCCCGCAAGCCGAATAAATTTTTATCATCTTTATTTACAACCAAAATTCCGCCGAACCGAATGTTCCCGATAAATTTCAAAAAAACTTTCTTAATCTCGTTTAAATTTTTATAAACATCCAGATGCTCACGGTCGATGTTGGTGATAATCGCCGCGACAGGGGAGTAGTTTAAAAAAGATTTTTGATATTCATCAGCTTCTAAAACTAAATAATCGCTTTTGCCTTTTTTGAAATTACTATTACCGAATTCTTTCAACTTTGTGCCGATAATTACAGTCGGGTCAAAACTGGTATTTTTAAGAACTAACGAGAGTAGAGCAGTAGTGGTGCTTTTGCCGTGGCTGCCGGATATGGCAATGGTCTTATATTTTTTAGTTAATCCGCCGATTACTTCTGAATACGACTTTATTAGTACGCCTAAGTCCCGGGCTTTTTGAATTTCAGTATTATCAGAAGCAATAGCCGCGCTATGAATAATAAGACCTATTTTTGAGGTTATATTACCTGTTTTATGGCCTATTTTGACCTCTACGCCCTCTTTTTTCAACGACTCGGTAATTTCACTGCTAAACGCGTCTGAACCGCTTATTTTGGCTCCCAAAGCCAAAAAATAGCGCGCTAAGGCGCTAACTCCAATTCCACCAATACCGATAAAATGAACTATTGACTTTTTATTCATAATGTGCTAAGATTTTAAAAGTAAATAATTGGTGAGATTTATCAAGCCATTTATATAGAAATATTAACAAAAAAATAAAGGCAAAGAAAGGAGAAAGGATATGATGGCAACTATAAAAAATTACTTAACATTCTTGGGTCTGTTGATATTGATAGTAGGAGTAATAATTTTTATGGTCGTGTCAGTAATAGCTTTGATTTTCGTCTTAAAAAACTTTTTTGTGTTGTTCGTAATAGGGCTTGCTCTTATGATTCTGGGTACTGAATTTATTAGATGTGGAGTTGGTTATTAAGAGTAAGAGATAGATGTAATAAACAGCCAGTATGTAATTATTCTTACTGGCTGTCTTTTTGTTTATACAAGTGTCGCACAAGGTTGCTTTTGCGACATTACTATCTCTACGATACAAACGATTGTATCAAGTCCGCTATAAACCTTAAAATATCAATAAAAAGCGTACCAATTGATTTTAATAAGCTTACAATATTATCAGCGACGTGTCCTTCAAACCAATTACTGGTAGCATCCACGAATAATTTAAATTTTTGAAAAATTTCTTGATAGTTAATATTATTCATAATTTAAGTATCAAGCGTCAAATATCAAGTGTCAAGTAGTTGACGTTAGTTTTTTGATCGCCAACTTGATTCTTTTAAACGACTCTTCCTTGCCTAAAATTTCCATAATTTCAAAGGGCCCGGGAGACGCTTGTTTGCCCGAAAGAGACACCCGAAGAGGCCAAAGCAACTCGCCCTTGCCCCATATTTCGGTCAAAGGCATAATTTTATTCTCCAATTCCGCTTTGGAAAAATTTTCTTCCGGCATTTCTTTTAACGCGCCGAGTAAAAGTTCTAAATTCGTGATTATTTTTTCATTCGCCATTTCTTGCCATTTTAAAAGTTGCGCGTCATAATTAGGAATCTTAAAAAAGAAATCTGCTAATTCTTTTAAGTCGCTGAGTTTCCTCATCCGTTCTTTTTCAATGGAAATTATTTTTAGAAGCAGTTTTTTATTTTCATTCCATTCTGGAGGAATCAATTCCTTAATGGCTTTTATTAAATCATCGGGTTCGGATTTGCTGATATATTGGCCGTTCAACCATTCTAATTTTTCGATGTTAAAAACAGCGCCGGCTTTTTGAACCCGCTTCAAATTGAATTCTTTAATTAAATCGTCACGGCTCAAAATTTCACGTTCATCTTCCGGATGCCAACCCAAAAGCGCCAAAAAATTAACCAGAGCGTCGGATAAATAACCTTCGTTTTTATAATCCAATAAAGAGCTCTCAATGTATCGTTTTGACATTTTACTTCTGTCCGGAGAAAGAATCAGAGGCAAATGAGCGTATTTTGGCTCTTCAAAATCAAACGCTTTTTGAATTAAAATTTGCTTTGGCGTGTTTGAAATGTGGTCTTCGCCGCGAATCACGTGGCTGATTTTCATTTCAAAATCGTCAATTACAACAGCAAAATTAAAAAGCGGCGTCCTTAAATCCTTGGCAATTACAAAATCGCCGATTAAAGCGGAATTAAATTTAACTTTCCCCCTGATAATGTCGTTAAATTCAACTTCGGTTTCGGGCGTTTTAAAACGGATAACCGACGGCTCCCCTGTTCCATCTTTGGATAAATTTCGGCATTTGCCGCTGTATTTCGGAGGAAATCCTTGCGCGAGCATCGCCTGTCTGTCGCTTTCCAATTCTTCCTTTGAACAAAAACAATAATACGCTTTATTCTCATCAAGAAGTTTTTTAAGATATTTTTCGTAAATATCCCCTCTTTCGCTTTGACGATATGGTCCATATTCTCCTCCGCAATCCGGACCCTCGTCCCAATCCAAACCAAGCCATTTCAAACCCGTTATAATATCTTTTTCGTATTTTTTTTCGGAACGCTCAACGTCGGTATCTTCAATGCGTAAAATAAATTTCCCTTCGTTTTTCTTGGCAAAAAGCCAATTAAAAAGCGCTGTCCGAGCGGTTCCAATATGAAGCAAACCCGTTGGCGACGGCGCCAACCTCACCCGTACTGGTTTTTTAGGGCTGTCGATCATTTAGATATTATAACACATCTTTCGTAGAAAATCTTTTCTCGTTCGTAGGCCTCCAATCGTCAAAATTCAAGCTCGCTCCTAACGAAAATTTGCCACCCTGGTCGCTTCGCTCCCGTGTCCCCGGCAAATTTTCTACTCGCTCGCGAATTTTAAGACGCTCTCCGGCAATACTCTCTACGAAAAGATTTTCTACTCAATTCAGATAAAAAAGCCCGCGCAAGGTTTTTATCCTTGGGCGGGTTAAACATTCTTTTATTATTTCTCAAGAGGCTTTATACTTTCTGGGAAGAAAACAGAAAGTGGATTCTTATCTGTAACGCCAAATTTTTCCCATTCATCACGATGTAGTACCTCCACTTCATCGTATGGGCTAATAATACTCTTGTCTGAAGTTTTACAAATTTTACCATTCACGACTGGAAAATGGAAAGTCCAATTTCCATGTGGTAAAGCGAAATATAATCTTTCGTTGACAGGATGCCGAAAAAATCCACATTCTAAATTCTGGAATTTCATTATAGTGGGCATAATCACCTCCGTTAAAATTTAAAGAACAAGTATCTCATTATCCCGAATGGATATCTTCTACATGAGATGCTTATTCTAGTTTATATTTTAAAATCAGCATCTCACTACGAGATACAAAAAACATAGCATACTTTTCTTTATTTGTCAATCCCCCAACCTCAATATCTCTTCCGCAATCACTTTTGCCGCGTCCGGTTTGGCGAATTTCAGGGCCGCTTCGGACATTGATTTGAACCGTTCCGGCTCGCTGAAAATCTTTTTAAGCTGGGTGAGAAAAATACTCGGTTTTAAGTTATCTTCCTCAATCACTATCGCCGCTCCTGTCTTGGCGTATTCATAAGCGTTAACTGTCTGATGATTGCCGGCTGACTCTGGTAAAGGAATAAGAATAGCCGGTTTGCCGAAAGCCGCCAATTCAAAAATAGTTCCGCTACCAGCCCGACCCACAACTAAATCGGCGGCCGTTAAAACGTCTTTTAAATCCTTATCAAGATAAGCTGTTAATTTATAGCGGCTTTTTTCTTCGTCGCTGAAATTTGCGGAAGCAAGAGTTAATTCATTTTTGACTTCCTGATAATTGTTATGACCGGTCTGGTGAAAAATCTGAAAATCCTTAATTATTTCCTCAAAAATCTCCATAAAAAAATCATTGAGTCGGACTGCTCCTTGAGAACCACCGACAACTAAAATCAACGGCATTTGGGAATTAAAACCTAAAATTCTTTTAGCCGCGTCTTTTTCCGTTGTTTCTTTTAATAACGATGTTCTGATGGGATTTCCAACTAAAGCAATCTGGCCATTAAGAATTCCGGCCGCCGAGGCGAAAGAAATGCCGATTCTTTTAGCGAAACGAGATGAAATTTGATTGGTGAATCCCGGAACGCTGTCGGATTCATGGATAATGATTGGAACTTGATAAAATCTACAAGCCAAAACAATCGCCAAAGCGCCAGGTCCGCCTTTTGAAAATAAAACATCCGGCATAGACCAAAAGACTTTCCAGAGCGCCTGAAATAAACTTAAAATGAATTTTGGAGCGTCCAAAAAATTTCTGACGTCAAAATAACGCCGCAATTTGCTGGAAATAATTTTTGACGTTTTTATCCCATTGGCTTCCAATAAATTTTGATACACGCCGGGGACGCCCAAATAACGCAAATCCAAATCAGGCCGCTTTTTTTTAAGCTCTTCGACAATCGCCAAAATCGGATAAATATGTCCTCCGGTCCCGCCACCGGTAAATAGAATACGCAACATTGGGATTTAGGATTTAGGATTTAGGATTTAGGATTTTATTTACTGCTTAGAGTTTTATTCCCCTAAATTCTATATTCTAAATCCTATATTCTTTTTAAGTATACTTAGATATATTAACAATAACTCCACTCATCGTCAAAAAAATCGCCAAAGCGGTGCCGCCATAACTGATAAACGGCAAAGGCACGCCGGTTAAAGGAGTTAATCCGGAAATCGCCGCTATATGAACAAAAATCTGAATGGCAATTACCGAAGTCAGTCCGACCGCGGTTAATTTCGCGAATTGGTCTTGAGAATTTTTGGCGATAAAAAATCCTCTTACTAAAAGTGTGGCAAAAGCGACAATAAGCGCCACAGCTCCGACAAAACCTAATTCTTCGGCGATTACCGCGAAAATTGAATCTCCTATCGGCTCCGGAAGATGTTTAAATTTCGTGGTTGATTGTCCGAGACCGACTCCCCAAAACCCTCCTGAACCGATAGCCATCAACGCTTGATTGCGATGAAATCCTTCAACTTGGACATCGGCATTTTCCGGATTAAAAAAATTCATAACTCGTTTATAACGGTAAGAATCAGTGGAAGTAAAAATAAGCGCTGTTAAAACCAAAACCCCCAAGAGTATCGTTCCGACGATAAAAGAAAGCCGAGCGCCGCTGATAAAATAAATTAGCAAAGCGGAAGCCAGCACTATCAAAACGGTAGTGGTTGCCGGCTGTTTAAATACTAAAAAAGCAACAGCGCCACAAATAATTAAAAAAGGCAACAATCCTCCCAAAAAACTTGTCTGGCGATTATTTTTTTTATTGCTTAACCAAGCCGCCAAATAAATAATAAAAGTGAATTTTAAAAATTCAGCCGGTTGAAAAGAAAAAAATCCTAGATCAAGCCAACGAGCCGCGTTGCTGTGCGAGAAACCAAGCGGAGTAAAAACCAAAATTAAAGCGACAATATTTAAAATTAAAAGCAATAGAGCGATTCGTTCGAATTTTCGGTAATAAAAATAACTAGTGATTAAAAAACCTATAATGCCGAAACTCAAGCCATAAATCAATTGATGTTTAAGATAATAAAAAGTGTCGTTAAATTTTTGCTTTCCCAAATCCGAAGATGCGCTGGAAAGCATCACCAAACCGAAAACCGTCAATAAAATGACGCAAAGAATAAAAATATAATCCGGACTATGACCTCTTATTTTCATTTTTTCCTTAATATTTTCCCAGCCAATACATTTTGGAATTCTCCATCCTTGACAACAATTTTTCCGTTCAAAATCACGTTTCTTATTTCAGCGTCCCTGAAAACAACCAAATCGGCGAAATTTCCGTCCTTAATCGTCCCTCTATCCTCTAAACCAAGTCGTTGAGCCGGCAAACCGGTAATTTTATATATTGCTTTTTCAATCGGAAAAATTTTTTCTTTTTCGGAAAGTTTTAAAAATTTAGAAAAAGCGGTAGAACGTCCCGCGCTATTTGAAGCAATTATCGCCCGTTTATGGAACAATGCCTTTTTAACTATTTTAATATCAATATTGCCGTAAAAAACAACTGCTTGAAAATTAGTAATTTCCATCAGGGTTAAAAGGCCGTTTTTGACATCCAAATTCCTATTGGCGGAAAACTCTTCCAATGATTTTCCCTCTAAATATTCATTTCCGGGCGCTGAAGTAATGATAATTTTTCTCCCGTTCAACTTTGGCAATTCTTTTAAAATTTTTTCCCTGATATTCGGGGTCTGAAAATTTTTCAACATAATTTTTTTATCGCTGTTTTGAATCCAAGAAGGTAACAGGATGACAACAGGGACATCGCTGGAATCAGAAGGAGAAACATCAAAACAAATATCCGCTTTGGCGATATTTTTATTAATTAATTCCAAAGACGTCTCATAGTCATTTTGAAAACCGTTAATCGGCCTAAAATGGCTTACTAAAGTTCTTACGCCAGTTTCTTTGGCAATCTTAATTGTTTCATTAATGGAATCCAAAAGCCCTTCTCTTTCATTCCGAAGATGGGTGGCGTAAAGACACTTAAATTTAGACACTGTTTCGACTAATAATTTAATTTCTCCGTAAGGAACTTGTTGGGATTGGGAATATCCCAAACCGGTTGAAAAACCAAAAGCTCCCTCTTTTAAAGACCGCGCCAATAAAAATTTAAAAACAGCTATTTCGTTTCTGGTAAGTTTTCTGAAAGCGTTGCCGATTAAACTCTGGCGAATAGTGTAATGTCCGACTAAAGTGCCGAAATTCACTCCTAAAGGTCTTTGCTCCATTGTTTTTAAGAATTCCGCTATGGTTTGCCAGTTTATATTAGTTCTGTCAGGAGAAGCCCATGGTCGGATTGATTCTAAAGAACCGTAAAGCAAGGGCGCCAGCGAAGCGCCGCAATGACCGCCGATAATAGTGGTAACGCCCTGAAGTAAAAAATCTTTCTGGGAAGGATTGGAAAAAAGAGTTAAATAATGGTCGGAATCGGTATTGATATCGATAAAACCTGGCGACAAATAAGCTCCCATTCCATCTATTATCTCATCGGCTTTATATTTCGGAAAACTGCCGATGGCGTAAATCTTTTCTTTTTTAACCAAAACATCAGCCTTAACCGCGGGCCTTCCGGTACCATCAAGAAGCTGGATGTTTTTGATTAAGATGGTCATGCCGTAATTATAACAAAAATTACAAAAATAAAAAATAAAAAAAGCGGGAGACAAGTTGATAATTAAACCTATGTCGCTCCCGCTTTAATAAATCACGAATGGGCAATCTTTTACGTCTTTTGTTTTTAAGTAGTGAAGCAACGGCCTCAATAATTGGTTTGGAATTTTTCTCTCTATCCCGATCACAAAAGCAATGATTCCGAATACCTGCGTTTTTGAAACCGAACCGTCAATAGTCGCTCTACCTATCATCCCTCTGAATCTTTTAATCATTTTTGGCGGCACTTTTGGTTTTCCGCCAATAATGTTAACACCAGTTACCCGAAGCGCCCTATTTTTTATTGAATAACGGCGCGTCTTTTTGGGATTGATGGAAAATCCATATTCCTTCAAGAGGACAACTACTTCCTTTTTAAGATTTTTCGGTATGCGCCTTTTAGAGGTAAAAACCAAATCATCAACATATCGGGTATATTTTATTCCCCTGATTCTTGAAGCGGCCTTATCAATTCCTGTATTGCTTAAAAGGAAATTAAATAAAGCCAGAGAAGTTGGAGCGCCTTGAGGCAAATGTCCGCGAAAAGTAGTTAATTTTGTTATTATCCTTGCTTCTTCCGCCGGTGCTCCAAATTTCCTGAAAAGAACATATACTTGTTTTTTAGTGGATGAAGGATAGGCGTCTTTTATATCCATGCGGAGCAAATATTTGCCATTTTTATGCTCTAAGGCGTTTGTTCTGATTGACCTTCCTATTATTCCTCCTTGAACGCATTTCGGGAATTTAAGATTAAACTTATCTAATATTACTCTTTGTACTGTTTTTAAATCCTCTAACGGCTCCTCAACGCAACGTTTTTTACCGCCGCTATTTTTTCTGTACCAAACTTTATAAAGATTAGCCCTCCTTTTAACTAAATCGGAAAAGAGGGTTGGATCAATGCCTAATCTATTGGCAAGATCATCAATTGTTTTTTGACTATACATAATCCCCCCCCTTCTTTTTTAATTGTTGTCATATTAAAATGTCCTGACAGGCTTTCAAGAGACAGTTAAAAATAACTGCTCGTAAAAAAAGATTCGAGAAAATAAATTCATTTTGGCCTTGGTAGCGGAGTTTACGATGCGAGAAAGGACAAAATGAATTTTAATTTCGCAAAGCGAGTTGTACGTGCCTGCGAATTGACACTCAAATCTCAACCCCGCCAGTTACTGGCAAGGCAATAATCTGAAACCTACGCACTCTTCCTTCAGATTATATAGATTAAGCCTGTCAGGACAATATTATTTTTAAAGACCAAACATCTTATTTCCTTAAAATAAGATATTTAAATATAACATATTTTCTTATAATTTGTCAATCATAATATGCCAAGCGGAAAATCTTTCCGCAGTGAGTAAAAATACGAATAAATCTTTTCGCAGCCAGCATGTTTAATCAACAAAGGAAAAATCTTTTCGCAGTGAGTATTGCGGAGCCGAATAGAAAATCTCTGAGCGAATAGAGAAAATACAGGGTACCCGCGTAGCAGGGTGGTATTTTCTCGTTATGAGCGAAGTTTGATTTTCATTCGGCGGAGCACCTACGAACGAGAAAAGATTTTTCCTTTGTTGGCTGGCGAGAAAAGATTTTCCGCAAAACATTACAAAAACTTGCTCAAAAAGAACAATATTAATCCCAAGCCGGCGGAAACGGCCGAAATAATCCAAAATCTCATTGTGACTTTTGTTTCCGGCCAGCCCAAGGCCTCAAAATGATGATGAATGGGAGTGGAAAGAAAAATTTTTCTTTTAAAAAGTTTTTTACTGGTAAGCTGGATAATAACCGAAAGCGATTCAACCACCGGAATAATCATAAAAAATGGCAGAAACAAAGCGGTGTTAGTAAGCATCGCCGTTACTCCAAGCGTAATTCCCAAAGCCATTGAACCGGTATCCCCCATAAAAAAACGGGCTGGATAAACATTGAACCATAAAAAAGCTAACAGCGCGCCGATAACAACTCCATTGAAAACCGCTAAATCATATCTTCCCAAAAAGAAAGCCACTGCCATTAAAGCCGCGAAAGCGAAAAGCGAAACACCGCCCAGCAAACCATCCAAACCGTCTGTTTCATTGGCTGAAAAAGCGCTGGCAATAATAACAAACATAAAAATAAAGAAATACCAGCCGTGAATTTCAATGTTGCCGAAAAATGGAATGTAAAATACGCTCCAGTCCAATATAAAGTAAAACCACCAAGCGCCAAGAGTAGCAATAATAGTATAAATAATTAATTTATGCCGCACTTTCAACCCTCCGCCATTGGGACCTATTTTCAAAACCCCGAATAAATCATCAGCCAGTCCCACTATGGCGGCAATCAGCATAGCCGCTATGGGCAAATAAGTTTGAGCTCGGTCGGTAAAATTAAAATAATCCCAGACGCCGTCAAAAAAAGAACTTAAAACAAAAAACAGAAAAGCCAAACCAAGCACCGTCAGCCAGATGATGATTCCACCCATTGTCGGAGTACCGGCTTTGGCCTGATGAAGTTTAGAAAAAATCGGCGCTTGCTCGCTGACGCGAATTTGTTTACCTAACTGATATTTTGACAAAAATCTGACCAAAAAAGGAGTAAACGACAAAGCTATTAAAAAAGATAAACCGCTTAATATTAAAATGCGAACTGCTTGTAAAATTAACATTGTTTTTTATTTTATTAATTCCAATAATTTTTCCGTGTCGCCGAACCTATCCTTACTGCCAAGCACGGTTATTAAAATAAGCCGTCCTTGTTTATTGAAAAGCGACATTAAATTCTCGTCAGCCGCTTCGGTGTATCCCGTCTTTCCGCCGATAAAATCCGATTGGCCGGCGAATTGATTGATATTAATTAATTTTCTTTTTACTCCGCTGTTCAACTCCGATATAACCGCTTCTTTTTGCCGAGTAATTTCAAAAATTTGCGGATGATTATAATAAATATAATTCATTAATTTCGCTAAATCATTAACCGTTGACTGATTAAGAAAAGAAAGTCCAGTCGGGTCGTCAAAATTTGTCTCGGTCATATTCAATTCAACTGCTTTTTGGTTCATTAATTTAACAAATTCAGGACTTATTGATTCAGCCAAAGCAACTGCCGCGTCATTGCTGGAAACAACCAACATCGCGTTGATTAAATCCTCGGCTGTAAAAATTTCTCCGGAAGCGAATCCGCCGGCTAAACCGTTTGTTTTAAATTTGAAAGTGTCTTTATCTATTATTATTTGTCTGTTTAACTCGCTTTTCTCAACAACTATTACGGCAGTCATCAATTTAGTCAAAGAAGCGATTGGCCAGCGCTTATTTATATTTAACTCAAAAAAATTCAAATTGCTGTCTAAATATTTTGCCGAAGCAATATGAGAATGAATAACTGGCTGAGAAGTATTTATTGATGGAATATCTTCATCTTGATTATAATCTCCTTCTTGCTGTTGCGTTCCGGATTCTTTTTGAACAGCTGGCTTAATAGATTCGGGAACTGATTCTTGCTCTTGGTTAATCCCCTGATTAATTTCTGAATTGGCGACAACAGCGCTGATATTCGCATAAAAATTTCCGGTTTGCGCCATTTCAACTTTTTGGTCGGATATCCTGAATATTAAAACGGAAATTAAAATTACCAGAATTAAAATTAAAGATTGAAATTTAATCATATTTTATCATTGTTATTATTATTTGTCATTGTTTTATACTTTTCATATTCCGGTAAATCTTCCACTTTTGAAACGCCTAAATATTTTAACAAATCAAAGCTCGGTTGATAAAGATACATATTGGCTCTTTCGGAGTCAAGAAAACGCTCAACCAATCCCCTTATTAAAAGAGCGCGCAATATAAAAGAAGAATTCACTCCGCGATAAAAATCAATCTGCGCCCGTGAAACAGGCCCAAGATAAGATATCAATGAAAGAGTTTCCAAAGAAGCAGGAGTAAGATTTTCTTTCGATTCTTCTTTGATAATATTTTCTATTATTGAAGAAAATTCCGGCTTGGTTGCCAATTGGACAAATTCGCCTGCTGGCGAATTGGAAAAAATCAATTTAAATCCCCTGTTTTCAGCTGAAGATTCTTGCTCAATTTGTTGAAGAGTATTTTTCACATTTAATTCGCTAGTTTTTAAAATTTTGGAAATTCGTTTTGTCTCCAACGGCTCCCCATAAACAAAAAGAAGCGCTTCGATTGCTCCGGTGATATTCTGATTTTCTGGATTTTTAACTTCGGTCATATTTCTTTAGTATTTATTATATTAAATTAAAAACATTAAAACAAACTTCTTTCGTGTTTCGTAATAGCTATTTCCGAAAATCCTTCCTTTTGTTCAACTTTAATAATTTGGTCTCGCAATAAATGAAGCAAAGCCAAAAAAAGAATAATCACTTCGGAGCGGGATTTTTCTTTAGTGAGTTCTCCAAATTGCTGAAGACCTTTTTCCAAACGATTAATAACTTCTTTGATTTTTTCTTCCAAACTTATCATTGACGATTCAATTATTTGGACTTCCGGCTCTAATTGTTTCAGCGCCTCAAAAATGGACTCTACGGATTTTCGAAGAATTTCAACGTTTAAATCTTTGGGCGGATAAAAAACCGGCGGCCGTCCGTGGAAAAGCGGCCGCGACACTGAATAACCTTTCCGCTCCCAGGCCTTTTTAAATAAATTAATTGCCGGCTTGAATTCTTGATAGCGCCGCAATCGTTCTTCCAAGTCATTTATGCCAATTTCTTCTTCTTCGGTTAATTCAAGGCCAGGCAACAAGGACTTGGATTTAATTAAAAGTAACCTTGAAGCGACGACGATGAAATCCGCCAAAAGACGCGGTTCAATCGTTTCAATCGTTTTAAGATAATTCAAAAAGTCGGCCGTCACTTCGGCCAAGCTCAAATCGGTAATAGACATTTTCTTTTCTTCAATAAATTCTAAAAGTTTTTCAATCGGCCCGGTGAATTGTTCTGTTTTCAACTCATAATTCTTCATTGTGTTAACGCTTCTTTTGTATAAACATTCCTTGGGTCCCAAAGCATATATCCGTTAATAAATTCCGGAGTGCTGGAAGCCGCGTCATAAACCGCTTTTATCTGCGCTTTTACTTTTTCCGCGTCATAATCAGCGCCCAAATCAAAATCCTGAAGCCAGGGACGTAGTTTAGCTTCTGTAATAGTTGAAGTTGCTATTCGTTTAAGAGCAGATTCAATAGAATATTTAACTACCTCGTATGGATGCTCGGCTGGATTTTTATATCCGTTAAAACCAGTGGCGTAATGCGACGGATAAACCATCGGAGCCACGAAATCAAAATATTGATAAGCGTCTTCAATAATTTGACCAATGCCTAAATCATCTTTTTGAACTGTTGTTAAACCGAAAAGGTCGGCAGAAATTTTAATTCCAACTAACTGCTCGCGCAGATATTTAAAAAAAATCTTTATAGTCCTACTTTTTAAAGTTTTTTCGTCCCAAAAAGGAAAAACCATATCGTCTAAATTGCCGTCAGAAGCAAAACGAATGTAGTCAAAATTTAATTCGTCAAAACCGCGGTTGGCGGCGTCTTTGGCAATGGCGATATTATAATCCCAGACATCTTTACTAGCCGGATCCATCCAAGCGAGTTTTTTATGGTCAAGCCATAGAGTTTCAGGTGTTAGGTTTTGGGTGTTAGGTGTTAGTTTTGAACGGCTGTGAATAGCCAAATCCGGTCTGGCTTTTGCTAAAATCGGGTCTTGAAAAATCGTGATTCTGGCAATGACATAAATTCCTTCATCATGAAAACGTTTTATTAATTTATTGATTTGCGGAATTCTAATTTCTTTGGCTCCATATTTTTCAACATCGGCGTTTTCAATTTTATAAGCGACGTTGCCGGAATAATCTTTAATATCAATAATGATGGCGTTAAGTCCGGTGGTTTTGATAAGATTGATAAAATAATCCACTTTGCTTTGCGAACCTGCTGACCAACCGGTGCTGTAAATCGCTTTAATTTCTTTCGGCGGATTTTCCAATGGCTTTTGAGGTTCAATATCGGCGTTAATTGGAATCGGGTCAATTTTTTCCGTTGGCTCGGCTTCAGGAACAATCAAAGAGGCCAGCTCTTTCTTAATGTCGATTTCCACTAAGTTATTTTTCTGAAAAAATAAAAAAACTCCGCTGACCGCGACTATTAAAATGACTATTTTGATGAATAATTTCATTATCAAATGAGCTTTTAATATCGGCATTTTAACACATTAAAATTCAAAAATTAAGCCCAAAGCTTGGAAAAGTTGAAAAAACGAAAAATTAATATACAATGGAACTATGTTGGCAATTTACCGAAAATATCGGCCTAAAACTTTATCCGACGTCTTGGGACAAGAAGCGGTTGTTGAAATTCTTCAAAACGCCGCTCAACAAGACCGTTTGGCTCACGCTTATTTATTTTACGGACCGCGTGGCTCAGGCAAAACTACAGTTGCTCGCTTAATCGCCAAAATCGCCAACTGCGAAACCAGACAGAAACAATTAAAAGAAGCTCCGACGCCCGAAAGGGGTCGGAGTCCCGACTTTAACGTCGGGAGCGAGCCGTGTAATAAGTGCCGGCCTTGCCAAGAAATAGACAAAGGACTGGCGCTTGATGTGGTTGAAATTGACGCGGCGTCAAACCGCGGCATTGATGAAATCAGGGACTTAAAAGAAGGCATCCGACTCTCCCCTTCTTCTTACAAATTTAAAATTTTCATCGTTGACGAAGCTCATCAATTAACTTCAGCCGCTTTCAACGCTCTTCTAAAAACATTGGAAGAGCCGCCTAGCCACGCGATTTTTATTTTAGCCACAACCGATTACGAAAAACTGCCGGCAACAATCACTTCCCGAACCCAAAAATTCCATTTCAAAAAATTGCCGCTGGTAAAAATTTTAGAAAAATTAAAATCTATCAGCAAAGCGGAAAAATTCAAAATCAATGATGACGCTCTGGAATTAATCGCTTCGGCCAGCGAAGGCAGTTTTCGGGACGCTGAATCATTGCTTGACCAAATAATTTCCCTGGAAGACGGCTCTGTTGGATCGCAAGTCAAAGCCGAGAACGTTGAAAAAATTCTCGGCCGTATTGGTTTTTCACGAACCGCGGAAATGGCAGAATTGCTGATTAAGCGGGACTTAAACGCCGCTCTTGATTATCTTTCCAAAATAAACGAAGGCGGATATAATTTACTGCAATTCAATAAGGATTTAATCCAATATCTCCGACGGACTTTGGCTTTGAAAGTCAGTCCTGATTTGGAAAAAGAATTTAAACGGGAATTGATTGAACAAGAAATTGCCCTTCTTAAAAAACACAGCCAAATTGTTGACGAAAATAAAATGATTAATTTACTAAAATCATTGATTCGGGCTTATACGGAGATGAGATATAGTCCGTTTCCGATTGTGCCGTTGGAGGTGGCCATCATTGAAAATCTGAAAGAATAATTATTCCGGGGTCGGCTAATGGTAGGCCCGTAGCCTTTGAAGCTATTAATCTACGTTCGAATCGTAGCCCCGGAGCATAAGGTTCTCAGCTAGGGGCTGATCCGCCTTTGGCGGAGAATCCCTGCCCGGCAGCAATAAAAATCACTCTAACGCGTTAGAGTGATTTTTATTTGACAATTACCTCAATATCCCTTATCATTTTTTTAGCACTAAATTAACTTAATAACTGATAACAAAACAGAAAGGGGTAAATGTAATGAATTTAAAACGAGTATCGCCGGGCGTCTGGGTTGAAAAAAGCAACAAAATAAACATAGTCCCCCATCCCGACCCATGCTGGTTAATTAAAGTAGAAGAAAGCGGCGGGATTTTAGGATGTTCCGCCAAAGGTCTTTTAAGAGGCAAAGAAAAAGAACTTATGATTGCTTTCTACAACAAAGAGACGACAGACAAATACATTGAGCGGATCGGGCTAAAAAACGGCGCGTCAATATGTATGCGTTGGAATGACATAATCGACCGCTTCGGTAAATTTTTTGACGGAGTCATCGTCAACCCGCCAATCGAATTTGATTTCTGTTGTGTCGCCCCACTGAAAAAAGACGAATATTATACATATTGTATGTAGAGGAATTAAAGAGGGTGTCTTTCATAGATGTCCTCTTTTTTATTTATACACTATATTATACACTACAAGTATTCTCCTTATAATTAAATCATTTTTTGAACGCAAAAATGGGCCCGGAAAATCAAACCAAACCCTTTTAAAATCAGCCAACTTTATTATTCTTAAATGTCCCAATTCCGGGTCCTGCAAATAAATATTTTTATTATCAATGCCGACAACCACTGAATAATGCCCGTCATCCCCTGAAAACCAATCAACTATTACGGGAATTTTTTTATCAATAACAAATTTCTTAATATCTTCTATGTTTGAAAAATCTTTAATAAAACCCTTAAAACCAAGTTTTTTAGCGGCTTTTAACAGGCCTTCTGCCTCAACGCCTTTTTCTTTCTTACAGCCAGAGAGTTTTGCCAGTTCCATTTCGCTTTTTTAAATTCCGAAATAAGATAGAACCATCTTTAACGAAGCAGGACCGCAATATCCGGGTTTTTGCCTAAACGGCTTTATATTAAGCATGTTTTCATTATAAACAGGATTATTGATGACAACAAGATAGAAATTTACTATAATTTAAGTATGGGTTCTGGAATTTTTGAATTAGCCATTGTTATTTTAATAGCAGCCGGTTTGGGAATCGCCGCCAAACTTTTTAAACAACCGATTGTCCTGGCTTATATTATCACTGGCATTGTTATCGGTTATTTCGGATTTTTTCATTTAGACAATAGAGAGGTTTTCAAGGTTTTTTCAGACCTTGGAATAATGTTCCTGCTTTTCTTGGTGGGCTTGGAAATAAACTTTACTTCTTTGCGATTGGTCGGCAAAACCTCTTTGATTGTCGGGTTGGCTCAAATTGTTTTCACTTTTATTATAGGATTTTTAATAGCTTTATTATTTAATTTTAACTACCTTCACTCGGCTTATATTGCCATCGCCCTTACTTTTTCCAGCACCATTATTATCGTCAAACTGCTTTCCGAGAAAAAAGACCTTAACAGTTTATACGGAAAAATCAGCATCGGATTTTTATTGGTTCAGGACTTCGTCGCTATTTTACTTTTAATTTTCTTGGCTGGAATTGAAAGCGGAGAAGGTTTGGCCCTTGATAATATTGTCTTAACAATTATCAAAGGCGCGGTTTTGTTCGGTTTAATGCTATGGCTGGGCAGAAAAATTTTTCCTTTGATTTTTGACAAAATCGCCCAATCCCAAGAACTTCTGTTTTTAACCAGTTTGGCATGGTGTTTTATATTGGCGACCATTGTCAGCCATCCAAAAATCGGGTTTTCCATTGAAATCGGCGGTTTCTTGGCCGGTTTGGCTTTGGCAAATTCTTCCGAACATTTTCAAATATCCAGCCGCATCAGGTCGTTGCGGGATTTCTTTATTTTGATTTTTTTCGTTATTCTCGGCTCTTCAATGGTTTTTACGAATTTTTCAGGCATAACTTTGGCGATTATCGTTTTCTCGCTTTTTGTTTTAATCGGCAATCCGCTGATTGTTTTGATTATTATGGGATTAATGGGCCACCGGAAAAGAACGAGTTTCCTTACCGGCGTAACAGTAGCTCAAATATCGGAATTCAGTTTGATTTTAGCGGCTTTCGGCTTAAAACTGGGGCATATTGACGAACGGACGGTCTCATTAATTACGGCTGTCGGCATTATCACTATCACTCTTTCAACTTATTTAATTATTTACGCTGACAAAATTTTTAGATACTTATCGAACTATCTTTCAATTTTTGAACGCCGTTTCCCTAATAAAAACCACCGCTTAAAAAGTGGTTTTCATAAACCGATAATTTTAATCGGTTCTCACAGAATCGGTCAAGGAATCGCTTACCATATCCCAAAAGAAAAACTTTTAATAATTGATTTTGACCCGAATGTAATCGGCGAATTAAGGAGGGCAAAATACGATTATCTTTTCGGAGACATTTCGGACGAAGAAATTTTTGAACAAGCCGACATTCAAAACGCTCAATTGCTCATTTCCACAAGCCCTAATTTTGAGGATAATTTGATGCTTCTAAACGCAATCAATCAATTAAAGAAAAAGAATCCGCCAGCTGGCGGAAATATTAAATTAAAAGTCATCTTACGGGCTCAAGACGAAAAAGAAGCTGAAATTCTTTATCAACAAGGAGTTGATTACGCTTTATTGCCACATTTCACTTCAGGCCAATATTTGGGCAGAATCATCAAACTCGACCCGGAGTTGGCTCAACTTGAAAAATTAAAACAGCGTGATTTAAATTTGATTAGAAAAATAAACCACGCGCAATAAATAATAAAAAATGAACGCTTTTGCCATATCTTCCATTTTAATCGTTGTTACCAATATCTTTTTAGGTATTTTTGTTCTTTGGAAAAGCAGAGATAAAAACATTAAATTTATCTGGTCGGCTTTTTGTTTTTTAATAGCCATATGGGGAATAGGCGGGTATAAAATTTCTATTTCGGTTTCTGAAGAAGAAACGCTGTTTTGGTTTAGCATTGGTTTTATCGGATCGATTTTAGTCCCTGTTCTTTATTACCACTTTTTATATGCCGTTCTCCAATTAAACAAAAAACGCCACAAATTCATTCTTGGCGCGTCATATTTACTTGGCTTTGTTTTTTTATTCTTAAACGTCTTTTTTCCGTAGATTTTCTTCGGTCATTTAAAACTCAATTTCGTCAACCTATATTGGTTTTTGTTTAGTTCAGGAAAACTATCTTTTATTCACTACATAATTTTTTATTGGATTCTGCTTTCTTACGCTTTCTGGCAATTAATCGCGGCATACAAAAAATCGCAGGGCGTTTTTAGAAATCAGTTGAAATATTTTTTATTAAGCTCAATCATCGGCTGGCTTGGTCCTCACGGAGTATATCTTTTAGGTTTTGGTTTTTCTATTTATCCCTATTCTAATTTCCTCATCGCTATATATCCGATTATCTTCGCCTACGCCATCCTCAAATACCAGCTCATGGACATCAAACTCATCATCAAAAAGGCCTTTTTCTATTCCGTCGGCGTTGGTCTTGTCGGCGGTTTCATCACAACAATCACATTTTTGAGTTATTGGTTCGTGGCAAACGTTCCCGGCTTCAAATTCTGGACAATTCCGTTAATCGCGTCTGTTCTCACCTTTTGGCTGGGCAATCTGTTCTGGCGCAAATCCAAACAAGTGGAAAAGGCGTATATCATAGAAAAACAGGCTCACAGCGAACTTCAACATCTATCCGAAGTCAAAGACCAGTTTATCTTGGCAACCCAGCATCATTTGCGAACGCCTCTAACTATTATGAAAGGTTATTTGTCAGCCATTCTAGATAAAGATAAAACATTACAAACACAGACCAAAGACCGCCTTTCCAGAGTCTCCGTTTCTACCGACCGTCTCATCAAACTAGTCAACGAACTTCTGGACATTTCTCAGCTTCAGGTTGGCAAACAGCCGTTGAATATACATCCAATCAATATCAGAGATATTATTGATGAAATCCTCAACGAATTTCAACAGGAAATCCAAACCAAGAACCTCAATATCAAGCTCATTCCAACAAACAAACAGGACTGGCCTCTTATCCCCGCTGACCTTGAAAAACTCAAAATCGCCTTGTCTAATTTGATTGATAATGCTGTCAAATACACCCCGCACCAGAGCAAGCTCGGTGCGGGGCAAGCCCCCAAAGGAGAAATCATAATTCAAGGCAAAACCATCAATTCCTCCTTCCAAGTCGCCATCAAAGACAACGGCATTGGCGTCAATCCGGAAGAAATCCCTACATTATTTACCAAGTATTTTGAACGAGGCGAGCAAGCGCAAAAACTCTACACCACAGGCAGAGGCATTGGTTTGTTTATCGCCGCCTCAATCATAAAAGCGCACAACGGAAGAGTGTGGGCAGAGAGCGAAGGGATTGGGAAGGGGTCTGTGTTTTATGTGGAAATGCCGATGGGAGAAAAATTATAGATTAAAATATTTTTCCCACTTTTCGTAAAGTTCTTTTGTCGCCTTTAAATCCCCAGCGTTGTATCTGGCGATTTCCAAAAATTTCTTTTCTTTAAATAATCTTCCGACATCGTCTCCTGTCACGCCTTCCGACTTTGGACTTTTAATGCCGAATGCTCGGCTCCATAAATGAAGATTGCCTTTTTTACGAACAGCTCCGTAAAAAGTAAGCTGGTCTTGTAAATCTATATGTTTGCAATCCCTTTGTTGGTATAAATACCTCCCCTCCATCAAGTTTCTGGTTGGTTTGATGCCGTGAATAGCCGACCTTACCATAAGAAATGGAACGTCAAATCCTCTGCTGTTAAAACCAATAAATTCGTCGTATTCTTTCACGCCCTGCCAAAACTTTTCCAGCATTTCTTTTTCCGGCATTTGCTTGAATTTAATACCATCTTCACTGAATTCTTTTCCGCCAGCTGGTGGATTTTCTCCGGGCGCTTGAAAATAAACCGCTCCCTGGTTATTCCCGCAATCCAAAACTCCGATTGCGACAATTTCGCCGGTTAAAGGAGAAAAGCCCAAGCCAGATTTTAATTCTTTAAGCGCCTCTTCGTACTCAATTTCCGACGATGATTCTTTTTCTATCCAGCGCGTTAAAACTCCTTGGGTGGTTTCGTCAAGCGAATCAAAATCTTCTCCAACTGTTTCAATATCAAAAACGAGTTTTCTGTTTGACATAAATATAATTATAGATTAAAATCGTTATTATGGCACATACAAAATCTGGCGGTTCAACTAAATTAGGGAGGGACTCAATCGGCAGGCGGCTTGGCGTGAAAAGACAAAACGGACAAACGGTGAAAGCCGGCGAAGTTTTGATTCGACAAAGAGGAACAAAGTATTTACCGGGTTTAAACGTTAAACAAGGAAGAGACGACACTTTATACGCTCTTAAAAGTGGTGTTGTAAAATTCGCCTCCAAAAACAAAATTCGTTTTGACGGCAATAAACGTCATATTAAAGTTGTGAATGTAGGATAACTTTAATTTTTGTTTTAACTCCGCTACCCAAATCAATCTCCACTTGATGCTCGCCGAGCGTTTTAAGAGACCTCTCCAATAATATTTCAGATTCAATCCCCTTCTCGGTAAGGGATTTTTTAATATCTTCTTTATTGATTGAGCCGAAAATTTCTCCTTTTTTTCCGGTTTTAACCTCAAATTTAAACTCACGGCCTTCTAAGCCCTTGGCCGATCTTTCCAATTTTGCTTTAATTTCTTTTTCCTTCTGTTCAAATTTGGTTTTTTGAATTTCCAGTTCTTTAATTGCTTGGCTGGTGGCGATTTTCGCCAAATTTCTGGGAATCAAAAAATTTCTGGCATAACCGTCAGATACATTCTTGATATCGTATTTATTTCCTAAAGTTTTTATATCTTGGAGGAGAATTATTTTCATTAGTATCAAGAATTTAGAAGTTAGGATTTAGAATTTAGGAACTTTAATTAATAATTTTTAAAATAAGCCCTAAATCCTATATTCTATATACTAAATTCTCGTTTTAGTATTTCCATCGCTTTATCCATCTGCGGGTCTTTTTCAGCTTTTATATCCTCATCGGTTAAATCAACTTCATAATCCGGCGCCAAGCCGTTTTTTTCAATTACTTGACCCTTCGGCAACAGCCAATGAGCAACTGTGATTTTGACTATTGAACCGTCGTTTAAATTTTGAACCTCCTGAACCGTTCCTTTGCCGAAACTATGCTTGCCGATTAGTTTTATCCCGCGATTGTCGCGCAAAGCGCCGGCCAAAATCTCCGAAGCCGAAGCCGAACCTTGATTCATTAAAACCACAATCGGAGTATTTTTAAAGAAACCGTTTCCGCTGGACTTAAATACTTGAGTGCTTTCCGTGCCGGCGCGAAATTCTTCGCTAACCACGATTTCGCCGGGCTCAAAAAACCATCCGGCGATATTAACCGCTCCGTTCAGATAACCGCCTGGATTGTCTCTTAAGTCAAGAATAATCCCTTTAATTTCTTTATTAAGAGCGACTTCCACTGCCGCTTTATAAAAAAGAAAAGGCGCGTTTTCATAAAAATTGTAAAGATGGATATAAGCGATATTGCCTTCCTTTGTCTCCAAGTCAAGCGTCGGGATTTGAATAACATCTCTGACAATGGGAATATCTTTTGATTTGTCCCAGCCGTTGCGGAGAATCGTCAAAACCACCGTTTTCCCTTTTTCTCCCCTGATTAATTTAACCGCTTCTTCAACAGTTAAATTATTCGTTGTTTTATCGTCAATTTTTAAGATTTTATCGCCACTACGCAAACCGGCTTGTTCGGCCGGCGTGTCCTTTAACGGCGCGATAACCACTAATTGCTCATTGCGAATCCCGATTTCAGCACCAATACCGCCAAATTCACCGCTGATATCTTCTCCGAATCTTTTTGCGTCGCTAGGCGGCATAAAAGTTGAATTAGGGTCGTCAAGCGCCTTAAATAATCCGGAAATCGCTCCGTAAACTAAATCCTGATTATTAGTTTTTCCGGCATCCACGTATTTTGATTTGATTATGTTCCAGGTTTTCCAAAAATTATTAAAATCAACTTTTTCTCCGATTCCCCCTTCAATATTGGAAACTCCTTGGACAAGAACCATTTCCGGCTGTTTTTTGCCGTAATTCAAACCAAAATAAAAAGCCCCGACAGTTAAAGTCGTTACAACGGTTATGGAAGCGCTGATTATAAAAATCCTGCGCCAGGAGCGAGGTTGTCTCCCTGCGGGAGATGTCCCGAAGGGACAAAGTTTGATATTTTTGAAAAATTTCATCAATGCTGTAATTTTCATTAATTTTAATTTTACATTTATAAATATAAAATTGCAAGTAAAATAAAAAGCATAGAAGATTTTTAAAGATACTTTATCTTCTATGCTTTTTTAACTTTTTTTGGAGGCACCAAAGCTATTCCATGCGGTCCTTCGCTGTCCTCATACCATCTTAACTCCCATCCATTGTCAAATACAATCGCCGATGTAAATCTTTCTACGCAATATACCGATACTATTTTCGCGCCGAGCATTTTCTCCGCGAAAAGTTCAGAAACATAAAAATATTTCTTACTGTATCCTGCCATAATTTTTACCTCCAGTGAAATTTTTAAGGTTCAAATTCTAAAAATAGATTAGCAATTTCAATAAAAATGTCAACCCCACAAATAAAAAGCCGCTTATTGATATTATCTCAAAGCGGCTATTAAATATACAAAGTCAACAACCCTGACTTTTTTCTTTAAAATATCTTTTCGCGATTTTTATCGGCCAAGTCGGATGTTTTCGGAAAAGCGAACCGAATGAAACCGCGTCTGACCATTTCAGAGCATCTAAAACTTCTTTATACGCTTCATCAATATTCTTCTGCCAACCGATACTGGAAGAAATTATCGGCGTTTTTGTTCCCACGTCTTGTATCTTTAGCGCCATTCTTCTATTTATTTCTTTGATGACTTTTCCTGAAACAGCGCCTGAAACATCGTATTTTTCTATTAGCGGAGATTCTTTCCCCGGGAAAACCATTTCCCATGGCACGGAATTAAAACTTATCCATTCCGCGAATGGGGAAACCGCCAAAGCTATATCAAGATAATTTTTCTGGTGATAACCGATTTTAATTCCCACCGGCAATCTCGTTTGACCTTTTAAAATCTCCATCGCTTTAGCGACTTCTTGTATGTCCCATTTTTTATCCACATTGGGACAGGATGAATTAAACTCAATCCCTTTAATAAAAGTATTATTGAGTTTTAATTTCGCCAACTGAACAGAAAGATATTTTATTTCTATCAGCGAGTTTCCGCTAATAGAAATAATCACATCACGATTTATTTTTGGAAGATACTTATCTTTCCAAATATTAAAACCTGGATTGTCCAGCCCGACTGCGTTTACAACATAATTATCGCCATCGTAAATCGCTTTTAAATCCCCTTTTTGCGCTGATAGAGTCAAGGTTTTTATAACCGGAACTATAAGATTAAGATGTTTTTTTGAAATCATCCGTAAAAACCAATATTTTGGATGTGGCCATCCTCGTCCATCAAATCCGAGTGAACCGCTTGCCGCCAAAAACGTAAACTCAAATCCGTTGCTTAATTTTATCATAGCCGTTCTCTCCTTTTTTAATTGTTTTCATTTTAAGGTGCGTTTATATAAAAGATAATAAAATAAACAAAACAAATAGTCAATAAAAAAACTCCTCATATTGTTTATGGATATTTTAGGGTATAATTTAAAAATAATCTAATTGATTATGTTAAATAACGACTACCTGAAAACAATTAAAGAGCGAGGTAAAACAAGCCATGTTTATAAAAAATTTCAGCTAACCGGCTTGCTTATCGCCCAATTGTTAAACGATGAAAAACACAAGTCGCTTTATATTAAGCTGGCGAAAAAGCATAACAACGAACACTTATTAAGCATCGCAAAAGACGTTTCCGAAAGAAAAAAAATAGAAAACAAAGGAGGATATTTTATGAGAGTATTACAAAAAACACACCCGAATATTTTAAAAAAATAAAAAAGCGGAAGGTTGAGCGACCTTCCGCAAAGTTTATTGCGATTATTCATCTATTCATCGACTATGTCATCATGCAAGATGTCATCATATTCATCTACGATGGGACCGATCATCTTTGAATGATACAATTTTCTACTTCCTTCTTTCTCTTGTACTTTTTGATCGCTCGCTTTACGTGAGTTTCCACGAACTGCAACCAATCTACGTATCCTGCCACTAACTATATTATCGCCATCAGTGCTCATGCTTAGCACCTCCTTTCTTTTATTTTTTTATATTAGCCCAATTCTAATTTTTTATTTTAAGTTTTAAAAGGACAAAAACAAATTTATTTCAACGCATTATATCGCCTCGTATATTTTTCCAAGATTGACGCTTTCTCCGATATAAACTTTCGCCAATTCGTCGCGCAGAACCAATAAAAGCAATGGATTCTCCCGCCATTTTTCGTCATTCAGCGAAATGCCAACCAAGTCAATCGCCCGCTCAAGCATTTGGGAAAACGCGGTTTTATCTTTTATTGAATTGGCGCGCAAAATTTCAGAAGCAATATGCCCTAATTGGTCACGTTTTGAAAATGTTTTCCAACGTTCAAGCGTTATCATAAATACTTTTTGACAATTTCCTCTATTTTTTCCCTGATTGCCTGATTTTGAATATCCATTGAACGATTGCCAACCACAGGCCGTATATTGATTAGAGAAATAAAATCCAATTTAGCGTCCGGATAAATATTAAAACCCCACAAGTCATCGCTGTTTGAACCGTTTTTTATTAATTCTTCGGCGCAATCAATGTGAAGCTCGCAATCAATGGAAACAACTCCCTTTTCTATGTCTGCCACTGCTTTAATAAACGGCTCTTTTAATATTTCTTTGTTAATTTTATCTTTAATAATCATTTTTTATATTATAACAAATAAATAGATAAAAGAAAGCCTGTCTGCCGTAGGCAGACGCGGCGTAGCTTGAGTTTCAAAAAAACAAACTTACCTTATTAAAAGAGCCCTTTTAGAATTTTTTGTCCCTGGCCTTGACATTTTACCATTTTGGTTATAAAATACGATGTTGGCTTATTATACTGAAAACACTCAAAAGGAGGATATCATGGAAAAGGAAAAGGCCAAAAATCAGAGCTTTAAAAACTGGGAAGGTTACTGGACATCTGTCGGTATCATGTTGGGTTGCATTGAATTCCTGATCCGTAATACGCGAGAGAAAAAGATCTCATGGACTACGGATGGTTTTGTCGGCGATCTGAATGGAGCCATAACATTCAGAGGCACACTTCCAGGCGGTGGCCATGCAGTCATCGAGCAAACTATCGTTTGCACGCATTTCTGGAATTCAATCAATATTTATGATTCTTCCGGAGAAATTGAAAGCATGTGCATGCCGGATTGGGAGCATGGCAAGGATTTTTGGCTCCTCATTAGCATGGCCAGACAACAGGTTCTTGACCAACAACTCAGAGAGGCTTGCAAAAAACAATTAGCCAAAATGAGTTAAGCCAACTCAAGCGCACCTTGGAAAATCCAAGCTCTGCGCTTTTTCTTTTTAAAAAATTTCAAAAGGGCTCAAATATATAAAGTTTTGTTTTTGCTATTTCCGATAATGTATCCGAGTATGCGAAGTTTTCGCGACTAAAAGGAGCAAAAATTTTGGCGAAGATAAAATTCAACTCATTAATGTAATGTAAAAATGAATTTTATCGTAGCCGTATATTCGGTGTTAGGCGTTGTAAGGATCGGCGATTTATGCTTTTTTAAACTTTGTATTATATATACTAACAAGTAAGTATGCAACAATAATGTTAAAATAAAAAGTGTTAAAGTCAATGCTCTCACATGAATTTTTATCGGAAATTAATGCTGGTATAGGATATAGTAAATCTAGAATATAATCCAAAAAGTTAGAGCACGCCCCTGATGGGTTTAAGATTTTTACTATTGGAACATGGACAGAATATGATCCAGGGCACCCTCCAATGGCATCGCAAAAAGGACTCCCATAGTTTATCCAAAATACTGGTAAAACCAGAAGCAGTAATAAAGTTAAGTATATTTTTGATTTATTCGGTTTAAAAAATTCTTTCCAATTCATAAACTTAATAATTTATTAACTAAATATAACTTCTCTACTTATTAAGCCGAGCCTTATTTCGCCTAACGTTAGGGATATACGAAGTTTTTCTGGAACGAAGTGGAAGAAAAATTTGGGTGAAGCCCGAGCCGAGGGCTGAACCGTATATCCCTTGTTATACGCCCCGACGACTGAAAGGAGGAGAGCGCAGCGTGGTTCGAGCGATAGCGAGAAAGTCCGCCTCCGCCCGCCGATTATTTTAATTTTATAAACTCTTTACTATTTGTTCAATAATTTCTTTTGTTCTTCTTGAAAATAATTACAATTACCGCCTGGACGATATTCTTGTGTTTTGCTTAATTTTACAGCTCCCAAGCAATTGTCCTTTAAAGATAAATTAAATTCATCAATAATTTTTCCACAGAGATTTTCATCGCAAAGCTGACTCGCAGCCGAAGAGTAGCATTCGTTTTTAGCAGTTTGACCGATAATTTTTTCACAAATATTTGGATTTTTCCATGTATCTAAATGTGCATAGCACCAATCTCTATTTTCCTGCTCACCCAATTGGTCGCAATAATTTGAATTTAGTGCTCCTGCAGTTGATTGAGATTTTCTTACTGCAACCAGACCTAAACATTTGCTCGCTTCATCATTGTCTAGGATTTTATTACAAATCTGTGGGTCAACATTATATTCTGCTAAATTATAGTAGCAGGAATCAGCTGTTTCTGAATTAACAACTTTTTCACAAAGAAGATGTTTGGAATAACACATATCCTTTAGGCGAGCATCGCCTTTTGTTTCTAAATTACATTCATATGTCGTAGTAAAACTGAAAGCATAAAAACTTATAGAAACAGTTAGAATTAATATTAAAAATATCCAAAATATATTTGAAGAGCTTTGGACAGAAACACTTTCCTTTTTAAAGACTAAAGTTATCCAACCTATTGTTCCACCCAATATTGTGGAAAAGGTCATTATTAGCGTTTTAAGTATATATGAATCAAAAGCAAGAAAAAATCTAAAAATGCGAAGAATGTCATAGTACAAAAAAGTGCTCAAAAACACTCCGAGGGCAAAGCCGATGACAGAACCTAAAAGGATTGTTTTAAATTTGTTCATAAATCTGATTAATTATTAAAGTTTATAAAATTTTCTTTTTAAGGCGAGCGGAGGCGGATTGCGTTTAACTCGTTATTAAGTGACCCGAACGAAGCGTAGCGGAGTGAGAGCGCAGCGTGGCAAGGATTTTTTGAAGAAAAATCCGCAGAGTTCCGAACGCCGCCTATTTCATAGGTTGTATTTTCAGAATTGCACTATCAATTATCTTTTGTGGTATCTCTGGTATAATTTTATTGGTCACATAATATTCTGATGATTGATCTGGTTTTTCATAATAATCTAACCCCCAAAAATAATTGCCATATTGGACTATATGACTAAATTTTAATTTTTCATCTTCTGTTTTATATACACTAACTAATACATTTTTGTCAGATATTTGAGTTTCAAAAAAATTTATATTTGTTTTTGACCAAGCTTTTTTTAGGTCGTCATAACCCGTTTTCTTATATCCCTGTATATCCGTAGGAGTAGTATCTTGAATATTTAGATATGTAATTCGTATAACCTCTTCACCTTCGTTATTTGTTCCTTGAAGGAAATTATTTGGCATCTTCTGAATGGAATAATCCTTCGGGTACTGAAATGCAATTACATTATCTTCATATTGCTTCCATGTCTCTTTTGATTCTCGGTTTTGGGTATAGTTTATTAGGACAATTCCAATTAACAATATGCAAAATAGGAAGATTATTATAAATTTTTTTGAAATTAAGGTTCCCATATATTTGATTTGTTAATAGTAATATATAAACTTTACTTTTTAAAGGCGGGGTTTGGAATTTCACTTAACGTTAGGCATATCCGAAGTTTTTGCGTAATGAAATGAAGCAAAAATTTGGGTGAAAGAATTTTTTACTCCTTATCGAAATATATTTGATGAAAAATTCTTGAACCGGATATGCCTTGTTATGTGATGTAAATTTTTTTCTTTTTTTATTTTTTTCAATTTGCTTTTATTCTAAAATAATAAATAAGTTTTTCGTTTTTGATTTTGGGCAGAGGGGTTAAGGGTGAATGCCCAAAATCAAAAACTCCTTATTATTTCTAAACTGCAAATTCTTTTTGTTCTTCGGCAATTTCACGGATTATTTAAGTTTTACGTAACAATTTCCATAGAAAGCACGGAACTTAAAAAATAATATACATAACACAAGATTGAAAGCAATAAATATAAAAAAAGAATTTTTTTGCTTTTAACATAATGACGAATTACAAAAAACAAAACAATTATTACTATTAAAGGGATAAAAGTAAAGAGTATCCCATGATAATTTACAGATTGTAGACGTTCATTCCAGAAATTTCTTTGAATTAAATCAGTAAAAGAGTTCGGAGGATAATTAGTATCGTATGGACTTGTCATGTGTTTAATTTAAACAATGATTTTTTAAAATAAAAAAGATTGAAATCATTTTATTTATTTATACAATCGTCGGGACAGCTATCTTTATTTTCACCTTGATACTTATTGCATATATTATCTCCGCAAACTTCATTAATTCTTCCCATTAAGTAAATTTTATGCGAGTCGCCAACATCGCAGTTATATGTAGCCCCATAATGTATATTAACTGGATATTCTCCAAAATATTCTTTTTCACAGCTTTTGCAGTCATCAGGGCAAGAGCCTGTTTCAAATTCTTTATCACCGCATATGGTATTTCCGCACTCTTCATTAAGAATTAAATCATTCGGAATAATATAATTCTCCATTATCCAGCTAACGCTTTTTCTTTTTAATCCTTTGGGGTCTTTTTCAAAATAGTAATCCCATACTTTTTTTGCTGTTTCAAATCGGTCAGCTGCATAATCTTCAAGATGCGCAATAAAACCGCAAACCTCATCAGATGATGCTTTGTCACATTCTTCCACATTTATTTTCCAATCATCATTTAAATAACCAGAACGGACATTAATTCTGTATATTTTATGATTATTAAAAGTGTCAACTGCAACTTTTGAAGTTCTACCGTCAGCCCATGGATCAACCTTAAGGGAATCAAGTTCATATATATGTCCTGTTGGCATTTCACTTTTAAGCGCCATTACTCCGGATTTTACTGTGTGCGGATAGGCGAGTTTATTAAATCTCACATACGCTTCATCAAATGTTCCTAAATAAGGGTCTGTTTGATTTAGATAAAAAGGAAATCTATTTCCAAAAAATTTTTTATACACTTCAATTGCTATTTCTTCAGGAAGATTAGAATAACCATCCCATCCCGCATGATTAGCGCTGTGGTGTTCTATTGCTATTTCATGTCCATTTTCTTGCCATTCTCTGACTTTGTTAGTTTTAATTGGATCTGCCAAAATCATATCAATCCACTGGATATGAAATCCTAATGTAAGTTTTGTGTTGTAAGAGTCAGCAAGATTAATTAATTTTTCAAGTACACCAAACATTCCATTATTTGCCGATTCTGGATGTATATGAAGGTTAAAGAAAAGATAAGGGGTGCCTGACAATTCTTCTTTGCATTCTCCAGAATAATCTTGTGAAGTTTTTGCACTCTGCCTCAAACAATCATTATTATAAGTTTTTCCATCACAGCCACAAACAGGCTTAGAATCTAAAGGGCAATCTGTTGGAGCTATTATGCATTTACCTTCTGCATCACCACACGATTTGAAATTACAATAGCTATTAGTTTTACAATCTTTATCAGATTTGCAGGATCTTAGTAATAAATTTTGGAAAAAATTATCTTTTTTTCCTGAGGCAGCTGATTGTTGATATGTGTCAAGCCGTAAGGATATTGAACCTGACCAAATAAAAGTCGCGGATATTCCCAAAATAAAAGCTGTGATGAAAATAACGTACCATTTATTGTTTTTGATTTTGTTTATCATAGGTTTTTGTTATGTAAATTTAAAAAATAAAATTAATAAAAAAGTTATTTCACATAACGTTTCGGCATCATCCGAAGTTGCGTAGCAATTTGGGTGGAGCGAAGCGGAACTGGATATGCCGTGTTATCGGATGTAAAAATTTGAAATCTATTTTTTCCGCAAAGAAACAATAATGCTTGACAGCACAAATCCACTGAAAATTGATATGACCAAAAAAATTATATTGCCAGAAAACGATAAAGGACTGCAAACCTCCGGACAACGACTATATAGAAATGAATACGAAAATGTTGATAAAAGTATGTGGCTGGGTAGTAAATAAAGGGTTAGAAATATAAAAGACAGAGAAACGAATATTATCGTAAATATAATTTTTTGTTTTAAATGGTTCATAAAAATAGATTTTAAATTTTTATTTCCGATAACTCGTTATTATGCGAAGTGTTTGCGCAAAAACGACCTTTATTTGTATGTTATGCGAAGTATGGTATAATTCGCTTATTGACTTAACTGATTTTATTTTATAATAAAACATCAAATTATGCAACCATTATTAGAAAGAACAAGGCAAGAATTAAAATTAAGGAATTACAGCCCAAAAACGATTAAAAGTTATCTTTATTACATTAAAGAGTATTTATTATTTGCAAAACGCGCTAAAGAGCAAAATAAATCAAAAGAAGAAGCGATTAGAGAATTTTTGTTAAATAAACAAGACAAGGGATTTTCCAGCCAAACCACTAATTTATGCCTTAACGCCATAAAATTTTTTTATCGGGAAATTATAAAATCGCAAGATAAAATAGACATTAAATTCGCCAAAAGATCGCAAAAATTGCCAGTAGTCCTATCGCGAGAAGAAATCAGAAAAATAATAGAAACGCTATCTAATGATAAGCATAAATTATTAATTGCTTTGGCTTACGGCGCTGGTTTACGAGTAAGCGAAGCGACAAACTTAAAAGTAAAAGATATTAATATTGAAGAACTGACTATTCATCTTAAAGACGCAAAAGGTAAAAAAGATAGAATTACGATTTTTCCTGAAAAGATAAAATCTGATATTATAAATATAGTATCTGGCAGAGATAAAAACAGCTATGTTTTTGAAAGCGAACGAGGTGGGAAACTAACTGAACGTACCGCGCAGAAAGTTTTTGAAAACGCGCTTAAAAAATCAAACATCCAAAAAGATGCGACCTTCCATTCGCTCCGTCATAGTTTTGCTACGCATTTACTGGAAAACGGAGTTGATGTTAGATATGTTCAAGAATTATTAGGACATCAAAATATCAGAACCACACAATTATATACTCAGGTAACAAACCCGAGTATTAAAAAAATAAAAAGCCCGTTAGATAATTTATGAAAATTTTGACAATAGCTAATAAAAAAGAGGAAAAATTTTTGCGGACAAAAACCGCTGATTTTGATTTCAGTAAAGTTAATAAAACGCGTTTAAATCAAGTCATTAAAGAAATGCGAAAAACGATGACATTGGCGCGGGGTATTGGCTTAAGCGCCAATCAAGTTGGATTGAATTTAAAATTTTTCGTCGTTCAGATTTCCGACGAACTGCTGAAACGAAACGAAAATAATAAAATAATTTTACCGCCGTCGGAAAAAATGAAATTTTACGCTATTTTCAATCCAAAAATTAAAACTCCCCTGCTTCGCAACAAAAAAATCGAGATGGAAGAAGGGTGCTTAAGCGTTCCAGGGGTTTATGGAATGGTTAAAAGATATGGAAAAATCACTTTAATCGGTCAAGATATTAACTCCAAAAAAATCAAAATCAAAGCGGAGGGATTGTTAGCAAGAGTTTTTCAGCACGAAACAGACCATCTCAACGGGATTTTATTTATTGATAAATGCAAAAAGATATATAAAATAACTAATATATGAAATATATTTTTTTTGGAACACCAGAATTCTCCACAATTATTTTAGAAAAATTGATCAACGCCGGCTTTATCCCCGAGGCGGTTGTTTGTAATCCCGATAAACCGGTTGGGAGAAAAAAGATTATTACTCCGCCAGCAATAAAACTTCTGGCGCAAAAATATAATATTCTTGTCCTCCAGCCCGAAAAATTAGAAATTGGAAATTGGAAATTAGAAATTAATAAACTTGGCGGCGCAGATTTCGCAATTGTCGCGGCATACAGTAAAATAATTCCTAAAACTATTCTGGATTCTCTGCCCGCCAAGTTTATTGGGGTCCACCCTTCGCTTTTGCCGAAATACCGCGGTCCCTCCCCTATTCAAACGGCGATTTTGAACGGAGACGAAGAAACCGGCGTTAGTTTATATTTGATGGATGAAAAAGTTGACCACGGAGCGATTTTGGCAAATCGCAAATCGCAAATCGCAAATCGTGATACTTACGAATCGCTTCATAATAAACTGGCGGAATTAGGGGCGGATTTGTTGATTGATTTCTTACGAAAAATTAAACAAATTAACAATCAACAATTAGCAATTAGCAATCTTGCTGTGCCTCAAAACGAATCGCAAACCACTTATACGAAGAAATTCAAAACCCAAAACGCTTTTATTGAGCCGCAAGATTTGGAAAAAGCCCAAAATGGTTCGGCTTCGCTCACCACAAGTGGTTCGGCAGGTTCATCACAAGTCGCGGCGGAAATTGACCGTAAAATCCGCGCTTTAAATCCCGAACCCGGAGTATGGACTATTAAAAACAATAAACGGATAAAACTTTTAGAAGCGAAAATTACGAGTGAAAAACTTGAGTTATTAACAATTCAACCCGAAGGAAAAAAACCAACGAAATGGGTCAAGTAAAAAATCTTTTCGCAGTGAGTATTGCCGGAGAACGTCTTAAAATTCGCGAGCGAGTAGGAAAAATGCGGGGTACCCGCGTAGCAGGGTCGCATTTTTACGTTATGAGCGAGCCGCCACTCAATTTTATTGAGCGAGCCTCGCCCCTTCGGGGCGGGAATTTTGACGCTCGGAGGCCTACGAACGAGGAAAGATTTTTTACGAGGTCTAAAAACTCTGAACTTCTTCAAGAGAAATAGTTTCTAAATTATAACTGTCAACCACTAATTTTAAGTTGGTGGTTTTGTTATTGATTATGGCTTGAGATTTAACGGTTATTTCCGAGGGCGCGGTTTCAATCGGCAAAATTTCACATTGATAATCCCCTACCGCGATTATTTCATCTCCCGCATAAGACCCGGCGGATAATTTCAAAAGAGCGGTTTCCAAACAACTATTGGATAAAAAATAGCTTATTTTTTTTGATTCAAAATTTTCCGTGTCAAAACGCGCCAATAAAACTCTGACTCCTAAAGCCAAAGCGACTAAAATAACTATTAAAGTTAAAATAATTGAAGTTGTGATAGCTAAATATCCTTTCATATTGTTTACTCAACGACAAAAAACATTTTTAATGTCGTGGAAGCGATTCCGCTTAACCGACCTCCTGATTTATTTTCTAAAGATAATGTGATTTTTAAAGTTGAAGGATTTTCAGCTGTGGAAAAATGTTCCGCTAAAAATTTACCGACCCGAACATTATCATTTGTTAAATTAATCGCAGTCCCGCCTGATTTTGACAATGTGATTTTATCGCCGCTTAAAGCGAAAACTATAGGATTAGAGCTGGAATCAAATTTATTGATTGAAAATTGAGTTGAAAAAGAATTAGCTGCCGGAAAATTGACGGTTTCCGCTCCGTTCATCGCCCATTCTATTTTCCGCGCCACAAACTCCACGTTAGCCGATGTTTCAGTTTTTATTCTTGTCCTTTCGGCGTTTTCCAAAGACCTACTAACCAACAAGAAAGCGGAGCTGATAAAAACCGCCATAATCGCCAAATAAATTACCACTTCAATCAGTGTCAACCCCACTTCATTCTTATTGCGATGTAATAATTCTAAGGGCGTCATTGCTTTTGACTGAAACAAAAATTAAATTATTCTCGTAATCAATGCCTGTGGCCTGCTGTGGAAAATTGAACGAACTAATCTGTTTGATATTGGCGGGGTCAGCGACATTTAAAGCGATAAATTCTTTATTGGCGTTGCCGGTTGCCAGAAAAGCGAAATTACCAACTGCTACGATATCATTAACCGAATCATAAATATTTATTGACCCCCTTGACGTTATGCTTGAAACATCAGCCGCGTCCAGCGCGTAAAATTTATTTTCCGTCCCCAGAAAAACTCTTGAGTCGGTTTGAACAAAAACGCTTTTCCCTTCTTGCCCAGATACGTTCCAAGAACCGATATTCTGAAGAGACGAGGGATTAGAGACATTAATAACAATCATAGTTTTACCGATGTTATCCTCAACCGCTAAATAAGCGCGTTCAGCCAAAACAAAAATATCTTTGACATCAGCCATAATCGGAATAGTTGATAAAATTTGAGGATTAAGAGGATTACTTGCGTTTATCGCCATTAATTCGTTTCTTCCGATGTAAACTATATTGTTGTCATAAAAAACGCTCAAAGCGTCAACGGTTCCGTCAAGGTCAAGCTGGGCGACTTTTACCGGCGAACTCGGGTTGCTGACGTCAATCACCATAAATTCCCTGTCATCGTCCGAAGAAACGGCATAGAGATAATTTCCGTTCATCGCCAAAGAATTAATGCCATTGCCACCTGTTTCAAATTCTCCAAGTAAAGTAGGAACCGAGGGATTACTGACATTAAAAATTGATAAATCTTTTTTAGACTGACTTGAAGCAATACTGGAAACATAAACTTTATTATTTTCAATTATTACATCCGTGCCTTCTCGACCGGCTCCCAAATCAATACTGGATAATGTCTGAGGATTAGCCCAGTTGCCGCTTAAACCAGAATCACCAGAGCCCGGACCGCCGCCGCTGTCCAAAACCGATTCCCAATCAGTTAAAAGTAGAGGTAATTCAACTTTCCCGGAATTCCATTCTGCGCGGCTCGTTATTTGTTTTGTTTTAAAATCAACATCGGAAATAATAATTTTTCTGGTAAAAATATCGTTTGTGTCCCCGCTTCCGGAGAATTGCCATTCTCCATTGGAAAAAACCAGCCCATGTTCACCGACCGTTAAAGAACTCCAATTTTTTTGAGCAATCGCTTTAACCGCTTCCAATCCTTCCGAAGATAAAGATTGCGCTCTGATATTTTTTTCTTTGTCCACTGCCAAAAACTGATGTTGAGAAATCAAAATTAAACCGCTGCTTACGCCTATGGCAAACACCGTCAAACCGATTAAAATTTCCACCAAACTAAACCCCGCACCTTTAGAAGATAATAACGCTTGAACGCTTTTTTTTGTTTTGCGTTGATTTTCTTTAGGATTAGGACAAGATTTTTTGAAAAAAAACATATTTTTAATAGAAGCGTTGTAAAAACAAAATCTTCAAAAGGTGCGGGGTAAACCCCTTATTATTAATTAATAACACCTTCTTCATTGATTTGAATTGATAAATTCTGACGACCGTTGCTTAAATTGAAAGTTCCGGTCGCGTTGGGTGTTCCGCTTAACGGAGTAAAAATAATTTCTGAAAGTCCGCTAATCGTAATGCCCGATGGTTTTGCGAATTTCTCGTCAAAAACTGAATCGCGTTCTGTATAAGAATTACCCTTGAATACTACATATTGATTTTCCAAAAGTTCAACTCCGTAAGAACTTTGACCTTGATTAGTAAACGCCAATGATTGGGCTTTTCTTAAAACCCCGATTAAATTGTCGCGTTCGGAAGTGAGCTGAAAATCCGAATATAAATTATTAATTACCGGAAAGCTTACTGCTGATATCGTCCCTAAAATTCCAATAGTGATAATTATTTCAAATAAAGTGAAACCTTTCATTTTAGAATCCCTGGCTGCTTTGGTATATCGGAGTGATAACCGAAAGAGCGATAAACCCAACCATTACTCCGATAAAAATCAAAAGAATCGGTTCAATGATTACGCCTAAATTTTTAACCGTTTCATCAACTTCGGCTTCATAGTATTCCGACAAATAAAAAAGATTATCTATTAAATTGCCTGTGTTCTCGCCTATTTCTATCATATTGGCCATCATAAAAGGAAATAAATTTTGATGGGCTTTCAAATATCGCGAAATTTGCTCTCCTTTTTTGACGGTTTCGGACATCATTCGCAATTCTTCTTGATAAACCAAATTCGTGAAGCTGTTTGAAGTAATTGACAACGTGTCAACAATTTTAACTCCGCTTTTTAAAAGCAAACCGACATTGCGTGTAAAATTAAATAAATTAATATTGCGATTAAGTTTTCCGAAAAAAGGAATTTTCAAAAAAAACCATTGAATGAAAAAACGAACTTTTTTCATTTTCATTAATAACCAAACAACTACCGAGATTATTAAAAATCCTCCAATAATTATCAACCAATATTGAGAGACAAAATTCACCGTGCCAATTAAAATTCTGGTAGTTAAAGGCAATTTCATATTAAGGGACTGAAAAATCGGGAGTATTTTTGGAAAAACGAAAATAATCAGAAGAAGAATAAGCCCCAAGGTGGCTGTTAAAATTACAGCCGGATAAATTAAAGCTGACCTGACCTTACTTTTAAATTCTTGTTTTTTCTTTAATTCTTGGGCCAAATAAAGAAGATTCTCGGCCAATGTTCCGCTGGTTTCTCCGATTTTTATTATATTAAGAAAAAGGTCTCCGAAAAGATAGCGGTAATTTTCCATTGATTGAGAAAGAAATTGTCCGTTGCCGACTTCAATAATCGCTTCATCAAGAATTTTTAAAAGAATTTTCGATTTAATCTGCCCTTTAAGAAATTTCAAAGCGTCTAAAATCGGCATTCCCGCTTTAATCGCCATTGAAAGATGGCGGCTGAAAAGAATTTTTTCCTCTAAAGGAATTGATAAAAAAGGATTATTCATGAATAACTCTGAGAATTTCTTCAATAGTGGTTACGCCTTTGATAGCTTTATTGAACCCATCCTCAAGCATAGTAGTCATCCCCATTTTAATAGCAGCTGCTTTAATCTCGCTGGCGTTTGCGCGTTGCATAATCATAGAACGAATTTCATCGTTAATCTCCAAAACCTCATGAATGCCGATCCGGCTGTAATATCCGCTCTGGAAACATTTCTTGCACCCCCTGCCAACAAAAAACTTTTTATAAAGTTTCCCTTTGGTAACTTGAGGCAAAATTTCAGCTAAACTTTTTGCTTCGGCTTCATTTAGAGTTTTTTCAGTACGACAATCTTCACAAATCATTCTTACTAATCGCTGGGCGATTATCGCGTTAACCGTGGAAGTGATTAAAAATGGCTGAGCGCCCAAATCAATCAAACGCGGCAGAGTCGTAGCCGCGTCATTGGTATGCAAAGTTGAAAGAAGAAGATGGCCTGTTAAAGCGGCGTTAACCGCAATGCCGGCGGTTTCCTGGTCTCTGATTTCTCCGACCATTAAAACATTCGGGTCTTGGCGAAGAATTGAACGTAAACCGTCGGCAAAAGTCAAACCTGTTTTAATATTGATCTGAATCTGACTAATTCCTTCAAGAGAATATTCAATCGGGTCTTCAATTGTAATAATGGAAACATCGCGGGAATTAAGGGTTTTAAGAATAGTGTAAAGAGTTGTAGTTTTCCCGCAACCGGTCGGTCCTGTGGCTAAAATCATTCCGTAGGGTTTTTTAGCCGCTTGCTCAACTTTAATTAAGTCCTTTGACGTAAATCCTAAACCCTTAAGGTCAAAAATCTGGGATTGTTCCGCTAAAATTCTCAAAACAGCGTTTTCCCCATAATAAGTTGGAATAATAGAAACCCTGACGTCAAAATCGGTTTTCGGATTTTTTAAAGTCGCTTTAAAACGACCATCTTGGGCCGCCTGATGTTCATCGGTTCGTAAATTAGCCAAAACTTTAATTCTGGTGATTATCTCTGATTGAACTTTTTTAGACAAAACGAATATGTCCTGTAAAATTCCGTCAATTCTCAATCGCACTTTTATTTGGTCCTCAAACGGCTGAATATGAACATCGGAAGCCCGCGACTGGTAAGCGTATTCAATTAAAGCGTCAACCAAGCCGATAATTGACATTTCCTCAATCGGTTTAGCTAATTCTTTTTGAATAATTAAAAGTTTATCCTCTGCCATTTTTTTATTATATCATACTTTTAATAAAATACAAAAATGTTGATAATTAAAGGCGGAATTTGATATAATAAAATCAATTGCCGGATCATCTAATGGTAGGATAGCGGACTCTGAATCCGTTCATCTTGGTTCGAATCCAAGTCCGGCAGCAAAAAAATAGAATCGCCGTTTTCGCCAAAATTCGGAGCGTCGCAAAGCGAC
>ERZ1292630.229-Hain-H41-02um-R3-229-length-61650-cov-7_pt2 | contig 59995 bp, 29 predicted proteins | sample MGYA00564408_ERZ1292630 | MGnify/ENA primary metagenome ERZ1292630 (study PRJEB36523, sample SAMEA6512641) | groundwater metagenome | collected 2019-01-08 | study: AquaDiva: Metagenomics assemblies of 32 groundwater samples
GATCGACAGAAACATGCTCTTCGACGCCTCGTCCGTGTCAGCTGGCGACTCGTCGACTTGCTCGGCGACGATCAGGGTGACTTGCCTTGTCCTCAAGTAGTGATCAGCGATCGCAGTGGTGATGAAATTTCCGACGTCCGGGTGGGCATCCTCGAGACTCGCAAGAAACAATTCCGGGTCCGCCACCCGATCCAACTCGGCTTCGACGCTCCCGAGCGACAACAAGGCCCCAATGCGTCCCCGCGACAGCTCGACAACGGCGGCACAGCTGGTGCAGGGATCCGCGGCGTCGGGGAGCGGAGCGGCCTGGTACTTACGGAGCGTCTCCTCGATCGCCGCTCGCACCTCATCGGGCGCCGCCTGTCGTGTCCGTTGCATGACTCCGCACATCTCCGATTCTGGAACGCGAGAAATGCTCACCAGCACGTCTGGCTCCACCCGGCCGACGCCTGCGATCATACGCGGGGGGCCGACGGCTAGGTGGACCGAGTTGAGGTAATCGGCGCACTCCTTGATCGTGCTCGCATCGTCTCCAGAGGTCACCCGCACAAACACTCCCGAGAAACCAGGCCGCGCCGAGAACGTGTTGGCTCCGGATGGTGCCAAGCCTAGCTCCGCGGCACGCGCCGACATTTCATGGGCAAAGAGCGCGGTCGCTTCGTTGAGTCGAAGCCAGGCGAGGTCAAGCGGTGGTGTGTCGGCTCCGTGAAATACAAGCAAGCTTCGTCCGGTGAACAGCTTTGTCGCACGAAAGCCTGTGTTGCAAGGTACGTGCGACGTGGGGTAGAACAACGCGATCCTTGGGAATTCGCTACGCCATAAGAACTGCTCCCCTTGGAGCAGGCGCCGCCTCCGGGAGGATGCGACATTTGCGCGTGCGGAGGGAGGAAAGTCTGTGTGTGTGTCATCGAGATCGTGTGACGTGCACGTTTGCTTTTGGGACGTCACGGCACTTTAACAGACACCCACATCAGCACGCACACGATCCCGTCGTCGGCCTCTGTCTCCAGCCGACCAGCGGCCGGGCCGCCAAGCGACTGTGGCTGGGGTATGGCGGTGGCTGTGGCGGTACGTGCCCACCGATCGCGTACGTACCCCTTGTCCCCACAGTTCCGACGTGAGTGTGCGACTGCTGCAGATAACGAGAGGAGACAATCTGAATGATAGTGCAGGGAGGATGCAGTCTATTTTGCAGGAGGCCGTTTCGCACCCGCCGCGGCCGCGGGAGGGGCTGCGGCCGCCGCGGCTGCTGGTGGGGGCGGGGGGAGACATTTCTTACACACAGGGTAATCAACCCCGCGAGCGAACCCGCGCTCGGGGACTTCAGCGCGGCCTTCACCGCACGCCGCGCAGACGATGCGGCCGCACTTCCTGCAGTTCACGTGACCCTGGGCGACCTTTTTGCCGCAATTCGCGCACGAGCGACTCGCCACGTGGTCGAGCGCCTGCCACACGAGGCCGCACTGATTCGCGCAGCGCCAACGATCGGGCGGACGGGCGTACGACTTACCGCACTTGGCGCACGACGGCGGCCAGTTGTCTCCATCACCAGGACTCGCTCGGTAGGGCGCTCTGAAGTCGTAGCACAGGCGGCACACCGGCACCGCCGACGTTTTCGGATACCCTCGCTCGACGACCGGCTCCTTGTACTGGGCGCAAACGGGGCACACTGCCCACCCACAGCGGTGGCAATTTTCGGCTGTCGCCGATGTGATCGTCGTCGAGCACACCCGGCACGCCCCACCCTCAGCGGGCACCGTTTGCCAACAACGCTTGTTGTGGCACTTGCTCGTCCACTTTTCCGGCGGCCCTCCCGGTGCCTGGCCGCAGTCGGGGCACTTCCCGGAGTATGTCTCTATGGTGGCGGGGATGATGGTCGGACCGGAGCTGCCGCGGCTGACATCCATTTTGTCCGGCAACTCCTTTTGCGCGGTGAGTCTCCCTCCGTAGCAGACGCGGCAGACCGAAAGAGCCGCTCCCGTGGTAAAGCCGCGCTCGGGGACGGGGCGGGCGAACTGCCCACATGGGACGCACATGAGCCGCCCGCAGTGGTGGCACCGCTCCTTCGGCGCGGGCGCCTCGCAAAGCCAACAGTTCTTGCTGTCCGGCACCTCGATGGGCTGCCACACCGCGACGCCGCAGGACGTGCACGCCCACCGCTTCGGCGGCTGTGAAAAGGTAATGTTGCACCGCCGACACCGAGGATGCCAGAAGGGCAAGCACTGGTCCATGTCGGCGTCGCCGCCCACCGTCTCGTCGTACAGCGTGCCGGGGTCCTCCTCAGCCGGCGGGTTCTTCAGGGAAGCGCAATCACTCACGCACTTCGTGCAGACCTTCTGCGGCTCCGTGTAACCCCAGTCCTCCAGTCCGCCGATGGGTGTTGGCGTGTAGCAGTGATCACACACGACCCGCCCGCACCGCTTGCACACATGGGCATTCAAGCGCAGGGGGTTGCGGAAGCCACCGAGTTTCGCGACGTCCCGGTGGCACACGGCGCACTGCTTGCTCTCCGGGTTGTCCGCTTGCTGCCACACTTTTTCTTTGCAGACCACGCACTCCCACTTGCCAGGCACGTGCGGATGGTACGTGCGGCTGCAGGCGCGGCAGAACGCATGCCAGAAGTAGAGTCGCCCAACGGGAAAATCCGAGTCGCGGTCTAGGCACTTCATGGTGGCGCCGCTCGCGCCTGCTCGAGTGCGCTGTCCCGCGTCGTCATCCTCGTCCACCCAGTCCTCGTACGTGATACTGGACTCAAACTCTTCTCGCAGCTTCGGTCGTTCCTTGGGCTTGTAGAACGGAAGTTTGAGCGGTTCATTGGACCGCGGCGGGGGGGCGACGGCCTCGTCGATGGTGGTGGGGTCCACGAAGGCGGCGGGGGGCGGTTCCTCCCCGTCGCTGTCGCAGTCGTTGCTGGTCACCACGCGGGGTTGGATCATCTACTACTGGTGGGTGCAGACCGACGCAGCCCCCGCTCGGGAAGAGAAAGACTTTTGCCAACTCAATCTCAACAATCTATCGACACGGGTCCGCAAGGGGAAGGGGCGAGCCTTGATGCAGGGAGGAGTTGGGGGTGGGGCGCGACAGAAGGCAAACACATTCAAACGCCATGCGCCAAACGAGGGGTGGGCACGCACAAAGGGGGTATGGCCACCGCACCCACTGGGGATGTACCAAGGTCGACGGAGCGAACCGAGGGCTTCAGAGCGAGAGCGGCTTACCTGCCGTCGACGCTGTCGCCGATCACCATGTTCCCCCGCCGCTGCCCACAGTCCTCAGACGCCAGACTTCATTATTGTCGCACGCCACCACCACCCCTTCCACTGGAACGTAGATAACACGACGCGATACGTTTACGAGCCCATGATAACGTTGTTGATGGGGATGAAGATGAGCTTGATGAAGAAGCCGATGAAGCCCATCAAGAGGAACCCGAAGACGGTCGTCCCGCCGACGTTGACAAACTCCTGGTAGTCGGGCGCCGTGCATTTTTGGACCAGCTGTCGGCTGTTCTTTGCGAAGGTGGTCAGCGGCACAACGAAGTTCTCGTCGACGAAGTCCATATGAGGTGTTGAACGAAAAATAAAAGCACACACGTCTGCGACGAGAACATTTACAATGAACGAATGATCGTGTATCCGTTTTCAATCAACACTCCCCGAGAGCAAGAAAGGGCCTTCGCCCTGATACCACTTGTGGGTGCATGACTAATTGGAATGCTCAGGGGTGGGGAACAGGTCGCCAGCGTGGAACGACGCCGACGGGGCAGCATCGGACGCCATCGGGGCAGCATCGGACGCCATCGGGTCGTGGGGAGGCGGGAAGCGGTCGCCGACGGTCGAAGCGACCGTTGCCGGTGACGAAAGCGGAACGATGTGCTGGTGGAAGTTGGGAAATGTGAAGAAAACAGCAGAGCACCGCGCCAAGGCGCGGGAGGAGCCCGCGGAGAGCAACGTGCGCACTCGATGTGGCGTGGCTTCCAAAAACCCGGCGGTCCACCGATCCAGAAACGCGCCACAGTTCACCAACAGGGCATCATCAAGAACGGGTACGGCGACGAACGCCTGCACGCGGTTGTCCCAGACCTCAAGGCCGCCAAGATTGTCCTGCGCGAGCAGCGTCACCATGCTCAGGTCCTGGTGCGACGCGAGCCGGTCGACGCTGAGAGCGGCGTCCTCGTCGCCGGTGACCGCGCTCCCGGTGACGACGCCCAGTGGCTGGGCCACGACTGTTCGGTTGATGCGACGCGTCCGTTGGTTGGTAGGCCTTGGCCTTGGTGATGGGGAGGTAGGGACCAACGATGGGTAGAGCTTCAGCTCCAGGCTGTGATCCCGGTTTGACAACGCGGAGCGAAAAATAGACGCGCTGCAGGTTCCGAGGTGGGGGAAGAGGGCGGGGGTCCACTGAGGGACGGCGGCCGCCAGGCCGAGGGCGATGAAGTCAAGCAGGTGCTCGGCAAGGTCGGCGAGTCGCTCAAAGCTTTCCTCGAGCAGCCGACGTGGGGCCCCAGCCCTGGTGCCAACCGCACTGGTGCTGCAGTAGGGCCACACATTCGTTCGAAAGATGCCTATTCGCTCCAGCTCGTCCGTGTCGGTCACTCCGCGGATGCTCGAGTAGTACGGCAGCCGGAGTGCGGCGGCTGCTTCAGCGGTGTCAACCGGCCTTCCTATGGCGAAGCACGAAATGTTATCCCTCGACGCGCCCCGGGCGCCGACGTACCGATACCATCCGCGAAATCCGGTTGTCGTGCGGCAGCGCTCACAATCGGCGGCGTCTCGGGCAGTCGCTTCCATCATCGTCCGCGCGCAGACTTTGAGCTCTTGGAGAGCGAGGGACACGAGCGGGGACGATGGCTCGGGGACGACGCTGACGTAACAATATCCCGAACGTCGGAGCTGCGTTATAAGAGACTTGCCGGTCTCGCTCTGGGAGCGGCCGCTGGCCAACAGGTTTGCGAGGTCGTGGCTGAGAGCGGCCGGCGACAGCCCTATTGGCGAGGGGTGCGATGAGTTGGGGCCGTGCGACGAGAAGCGGCGCGACGATTCGGCGAGCGACGAGATGAGTGATGGGCACCGTGAAGTACGCGAGCATCGCACGACCACCATCCGCGATGAAAAAAAAGGGTACACAATAGAATGCTGCCAACAAAATAGGGTTTGGGGGGGGAGGAGGGGGAAGAGAGATCACAACCCTGAGTCAATCGTTCACCTTGAACTCCAGACCCGAATGGGAAGGCCGGAAAGTGGCAACCTCTCGCTCTGTACACACTATTGGGTGGCACAGCCATGCACTACGTGAAGGCAGTCTCGAGTCTCTTCTGGCGCCGCACGAAATCCGACATCATGCGGTCGTATGCGCGCCGTTCTTCCAGTTGTCCCTCATGCAGCGCGCGTTGCTCTTCGAGCAGAATTCGGTAGTTGATCTTCGCGGTGTTGCCCACGCTGGGAGTGGTGACGCCTGCCGACGGGTTCACCAAGAGACCTCGTACCCCTGAAAGAATTTGGGGGAGCGACGTGTTCGAGCTGCTGCTGATCGCGGCGACGATACGTGTCGCGGGGGTTGGGGCACTTGTCACCGCGGCGTTCGGTTGCGGTGTTGCGGCACTGCTGCGTCCGCTGCTGTTGGCATTCCCTGCCACTCGCCGCCGCACGTACGCCAGCTGGGGCGGCTTGCGCGCCGCCAAGATCGCGCTCCCGCCGCCGGCCTGCTGGGTCAGCGCCATGGACATGATGGTGCTCAGGTCGGCGTTGGTGACCATGTGGTGCGGCTCGGAGAGGATCTCCTCCAGCATCGCGTTTTCCAGAGCAAGGTTGTCGAGCTTCTGCTTGATGCTGGCTGCGACGGCGGCGACTTGCAGGTTGCGCTGCACGGCTTGCGCAAATTTTCCCGTGGCGTGGTGGGCACCGGCGTCGTCATCTTCGAAGCTACGCGCACCCATGAACGCCGTGCCCCCGTCGGTTCGCGATCTGACAGTGCGACTTTGACTACGCCGGCCGCTGAGGTCGAGGAGCTCGGTCGTCGTCGATTGCACCGACCCGCGGGAGTTCGGCCGATGCGACATAACTTGCGGCGGGCGGGCGGGCGGACGGAGACTGTGTGATTATGCGACAGACAACACAAACAACAACTCAAGCCATCGCGCGGACAGTGCGGAAGCAAAAGAATGGTCTCCGCGCGGTGCTACCAGGTGACGGACCTCGCCATGATGACGGCAGCCGCAACGGGCACGTCGGGGATGATGGGCTGCTCCCGCGAAGGTGGCGGCGTGCCCAAGTCGGACCAGCGGGCACGCTTGTCAACGGCGTACCTCTGCCACAACGAGCTGGGGGAGGAAACTCCTTCCCAGCGACGGACCTTCAGCATGGTGTGCACCGCCCAGCCAGAGGGTAAACCGCTCAGTTGGTGAGGAAGCGAGTCCCGACGTTCCACCGTCGTCTGCCCCTGCAGAGCGCCACGCTCCACCAGGTCAACGGATCGCCACTTCCCACGGCCGAACGTCCAAGCGGTCTGGAAGGCAGACGAAGGCCGCCATCCCCAGTCGCCGAGAAAATCGGAATCCCCGTCGCGGTTGCTGTCACTTTCCTTGGGGCGCCTTATCAGCAGAAACGGGTCGTCGTCTTTGCCTTCAGCGACCGCACCGTCTCCGAGCCACGGATAGGGTCCCCGGCGGCGAATCGGCGCGCCGAGCACAACGGCCAAACACATCAGTGAGCTTCCCGCCAATGTGCATGCGGACGCCATCCGTGCCTCTCGCAAACTGAGACGGGCAACGCCCCACCACCACGGCCACGTGCTGACCGCTTCGAGGGCACGGCAGAGAACGGATGACAAGACGATGCCCACGCACAGCTCACTCACAGGCCGTGACGCACCGCGGTCGGCTGGCTTCGACTGTGCGATGAGCAGCGTGCAGGGAGAAACCAGCGCGGCCGTCAACCACACGATACCAAGTAGGGCTCGGCGTTGGCGTAACGCGAGACGCTGCAAACCGCCGGCCAGTTTCACGGGCATGCCGCGCCGCGCCGCGCTGCTCTGCGCCGTCAAAGCGTTGCCGAACCACGTGGAATCGTCCAACACGACCCGAAACGCCGGGCTCCGTTCCACGATGGTAGGATGACTTTGGTGAGGAGGGCGCAGCGGCGACGTCTTCCGACGCGACGGTGTGGATCGACGTCGACTCACCTCGAGGGTCCGTCCGGCAACGAGCGGCTCCGCGGAGGACGAGGCCCGCGGCCGTCGCTGCTGCCACCAAACGTCCCACAGCATGCGACGAGAGGTTACCAATGCAAGAGGCCCCACACGGTTGCGGCCCGCTACGCGAACTGCTGAGTTTGACGCGGTCCAAGTCCGAGTATCAGGGCCATACGCTCGCACTGCGGCAGTGAAGTGGGGCTGCAAAGTTAGTCAGCAACACCAACAAAAGATGAAAACATTGCCACGAATGCAAAGCGGCCTGGATGTGACCGCTTTCACACAGAAGATAAACAATGACTAACAGCATGGAATGCCTCAGCGCAAGGCAATTGGCCGTACAATAGCGGTGGAAAAAGAGCACTGAGGGGAAGTGGGAGGGACGACTCATATTTTTTTCGAGGGGTGGTTCCCGTCTTCCGAGAATTCCCGATGCCGGCGACCACTGTGTCGGAACCCACTGCCTTCTCCGCGCGCGGTGGTTACATTTAATCGAGCCGCGCAGAGAATGACGGGGACCGATCGGTGGCGGCCTCTCAGACAGAGGGAGAGAGTTCGGCAGACGGACGGGGGTTACGAAGAAGGGGGACCGGTCTACCTACCACCGGCGCATGATGTACGCATTGAAGTACTCCTTGGCCGCCTGCCACGCGTTGATTTTCCCCATTTCAAAGAACCCGAACTTGTGGAGGTTCAGGCGCGGCTTGGCTTCGGGAAATTTGCGCTTTGCGCCGTCGGCTGCCAATTCTCGGAACATGGCGAGCGATCTCTCGGCGGTTTGCACCATCACGGCGATGTGCTGCGGATCCCGGGATGCGGCCCCTTCGCGGAATTTTTGGCGAATGATGATGATCATGCGCTCGTTCATCTGCGTGTGCTCATTCATGTCCGCGAGGGCGGAATGAGGGCACTCGACGGCGAGCTTCAGCCACTGACGGTAGAGCCGGGCGACGCGGTTGGGATGCGGGATGCCGGGAAGATTTGTCCCCGCGCGTTCGATCACGTCGGATGGGACCGGGGAGGTGTAGCTGCCGAGCGGGGACGACGCCACGCGAGGCGCAATCGCCACCGACGTTGCCATGGCCTGCACGGTCGCCGAGGAACGCAACCGACGCGTGCACCACATTCAAATCCGAGTGCCAAAAAATCGCACCGGCCAACGAGTCACCACTTTCGGAGGCAGAAATGGAGCGAGGTGGAGCAACGAACGAAAAAATAATACAGATGCAGCGCAACCCAGAGAGACACCCACAAAGGGAATCACCACCATCGAAAATGCTCCCGCTGCGATAGCTCTAGCGCTGACCGCGCACCATTTCCGTCACCCACACACACACGCATCGTTGCCCGTTACCCCTTCGTGCCACCAGCCGTCCGTCGGATACATCGAATGGGAGAGATAAAATACATTCAACCCATGGCAACGCGCGGCGTTGTGTGAGAAAATAAGAGAGAGAGAAATGCGATAGAGAGAGAAAACGGTTGACGCGACGCTCTACTCCTTCGAGCACAACAATGCGACGCCGCGCATGCGCCAGAAGGCATCGCCACGCTCGCCGTTCGCCTCATCGCAGGGTAGGTCCACGTCGAACACCCAGTGGTTGTCGGTGCGCACGGGGTACTTGTAGACGGGGCAGCGGTAATTCTGCAGCGGCGCGGCGCCGCGGGCGCCCTTGCCCTTGACGTCGGCATCTCGGCGTTCGCCGAGGAGGCCGGCCGTGACCACCATCACGGGGAGCTCCTTGAACAGCTCGCCGTTGACCGAGTCGACAATGCGCCTTGTGGTTTTGTTCCACGCGCAGCCATCCAGGAACATGCCATAGATGAGCACTGCCTTGTTCTCAGGCAGGTCGTCCTTCTTGTAGTCAGCGTCGGACTTTTCTCCGGGACGGAATTCGTACGCGCGAACCTCGGTGCGCGTCTCGACCTTGTCCAGCGCCCACGGCGCGGGGGGCTTGTTGTGGTCGCGAGTGATCTCCTGGCGCACGGACGTCAGGAAACCCTGTGGATTGAAGAAGCCAGGGAGCCAGTAGTGCTGCGGGCGGCCGTCTGTGGCCCACTTGTCCAGCTGCTGCCAGCGGCGGATCACGTCGCCGAACCAGAGGCTGATCGAGCTGCTCAGCCACGAGACGTCGATCCATGAGGGGGGGACGCGGGCGTCGAAAATGTAATCCAGCGCGTCCTGGAGCTGGGGCGTCATGATGATGGTACCGGCGACGGCGAGGCGCAGGTCCTGGCACGTGACGCGAATGACGCGGATCGTGACAATCAGGCGGTCAATTTCCTGAGCAGCGAAAATGGACAGAGGCTGTCGGTCGTTGAGGTTGCGGTTCTCGCGCTTGTCGGGGGCCCAGCGATCTGGCAGCTGCTTCAAGAAGGCGTCGGTTATGCCGAGAACCTTATCCTCGCGAGAGATACCACCTGAGGCCGCGGCGCCGCGGGGCTGCACTTCCAGGATCGTGGAGAGGGCGTCTATCGCCTGTCGGGTGCGGTAGGTGATGTCGGCATTGGGGGTCATGCCAAAGGCTTCCGGGGGGTCGACGTCGGGGTACGTGTCGCGGACAAAGTCGCGCTGCTTCACGATTTCATCGAAGGCCGGGATGATGTAGCGGTTGCCGTTGGGGACGAACGCAAATCCATCGCGGCAGATGCGCGCGTCGAAGACGTGCTTCGTGATGGTGTTGAACAGCTCGCGGTCCTTGTTGTCGGTGATGCGGCCGCCATACTGAATTTCAGCTACCATGTAGCGCACGGTCTCCCAGTTGACCTGGTTCTTGCCGGCCGCGAGCTCCACGCTGGCGACGTGGTTGGCGAGGAACAGCTCCGACGCGGTCAGGTCGCCCGCGTTGAACTCGTAGGGCAAACAGAAGCCCATGGGACCGAACTTACGGCGCTCGACGACGACGGAGTGCAGGAAGAAGAGCGAGAAGAGCATGGGCTTCCATTCGGGGCGCCGGAACTGGTCGACGGTGTCTTGGGAAAGCCACGGTAGACTGCTGTAGCTGCCGATGATACCGGCCTTGATGCCCTGCGGGGGCTCGTTGGTGAGCTTCAGGGACATTTGCAGCAGTCCGATGGGGAAGGCGGGGTGAGGCTCGGCGGTGATCCACACGCGGGCCTCCTCGTGCACGGCAACGGTTTGCTGTTGGTTGATGACGCGCAGCTTGTCCTCGAGCTGCCCGAGGAAGGGCAAGCCTAAATGGCAGTTTTGCAGAAGCACCCAGTCGCCAGAGCGAATGGCCTCGTCCACGAGCGCGTGCGCCGCGGGCTCCTGGCCTTGCCCCATGGAGATTGGGTGGACCTTCTTCTTCATCTTCTTCGCGATACCGTTCTCGATCAGACTCGTGGGATCGGAGCCCTGAGAAAGCAGGAAGATGATGGGCTTCACGATGATGCCCTGACACTCCTCCACACACTTGGTGAGATCCAGCTGCTGGGGCTCCGCGAAGTGCTTTCCGAGCTGCGCGGCCACGTAGTTGGACGCGGCGAGCATGGTGCGGTCCTCGCGCAGTGCCCGGATCAACAGCAGGCGGTCGAAGGGTTCGAGCTTGTCGTTGATGTCCGGCACCGGCTCGCCCTCGCAGCACTCCTTCTCCATCCAGTCCCTCCAGGCGCGCTCGCTGCGGGTGATGAGCTCCGTGAGCTGCTTGAACGTCTTCGTGGACGACTCGGCGACGGCGACGCAGTTGAGCCACGCCTTGTCAGAGATCCACGTGAACGGCTTCGGCTTGTCGTGGTGCGAGAGCGAGGCGCCTCCCTTGAGGAACACGTCGAACGCCACCGGGTCGAGCTTTCCGTCCTTCATTTGGATCTTGCACGCCATCAGAAGCACGAACAGTGTCTTGTGGCGCGAGAAGAGGCCGCGGACGATGTAGCAGAACACGCTGAACGTCAAGTACTCGACGATGGCGTGAATGCGCTTCTGTGTCACGCTAGGCTTTTCGGAATTGCGGATGGCTCCGTCGAACAGTTCGAGGAACTGCGGCAGGGAGGTCTGGTACATCGGATTCACGAGCGACATCTCGACGATGAGGAAGTAGAGCACCGAACCACGAATGGCGACGGGGCGGTACTCCTGGCACGCGTTCTCGATGCGGCGCTTCGTTTCCACGGCCACGGTCAACTTCTCCTTGATTTCCTCGGAGGCGTCCTGCGTTTCCTGTAGGGTTTGGATCAGGGTGACGTCGTCAATCAGGTTGCCCGTCGACTCGCTCAGCTGCTTCAGGAGGCGGTCCTCGAGGTTCTTTCGGCGCTTCTCGTTGTTGTTGATCTCCTCCGCGAGCTTCGCGGTTTCCTCGTTGAGCTCAGCCTTTTCCTGGCCGATGACCTGAGACAGGAGCTGCTGCTCGAGACCCTTCATGGTGACCGTGAAGTCGATGATGAGGCACTTGGCGAACAGCTCGGGGATGAAGCTCGGGTTCGGCAGCTTGGTCGTCATGTACAGCTGGAACTTGTCGTTGAAGATCATCTCCTGGTCATTGATCTTGATCGTGGCTGTGTTGCCAACGCGACGGAGCTGCCGGTCGAGCAGTGGGTCGAGCACCGGGTCGAGATCCTGGGACACGTTCTCGATGATGAGCGGGCGGCCCCATTCCATCTGGGTCTGCAGCTGCGACAAGAACTGTTTGTCGCCCATTTGCACGACGAGGGCGCCGTCCTTCTCGGTACGGCGGCGCAGCCACTGCAGCGCTTGACCCTGCGGGTCGATCATGAGGGAGAACTTGGTCGACGTCGTCATCATGATGGCGTTCTGGACGGAGTGGTCGTCGGACGGCAGGCCCTCGAGCTGCCAGTCGTTCACGACGGTGTCCTCCACGAGGAAGCGCACGATGCTGAGGTTGTCGGAGACGGGAATACGGAGGCTCTTGCACTTGTTGAAAAAATGGGTGTTCAGCAGCATGTGCCGGAACTCGGCGTTGAAGGGACCGCAGTAGCTGATGAAAGCGCACGCGAGGCACACGTCGCCGACGAGGCGGCGGATGGTGTCCTGGAACTCGTTCGACTGGCTGGTCCAGCGCTCGCGCTCCCCAGATAGTGCCTCGATGAGGCCGTGGGCGCTCTCCATGCGCCGCTTCGTCATCTCAGCGTCCGCCTCGAGGGCGGCCTTGACGGCGTTCTTCTCCTGGAACTGGCGGTTGAGCCCGGCAACGTTCTCAGTGATGATCTTGAGGTTGTCCTCCTCCGCCTGCAGCTTGCGGTTCGCCGCCTTGAGCTCGTCGACCATGAGCCGGAGGCGCTCCTTCTTGGGGCCCACGACCTTCGCGATCGTGATGTATTCCCACATAGACCGCACCCATGTGCAGAGGCCGGCCACGTTACCGGACGACAGCTTGGCGCGTTCGTACGTGAAGTCCTCCATCCACAGGTAGGGCAGCAGCAGCTCGCAGGTCTCCTCATTGATGAGATCCTTCTTCTCGCGTCCGAATGACTGCAGGTCACCCAGCGTCTTGGGGTTCATGGCGAGCGCCTTGCCGCCGACATCCCAGGAGTCCTTGATCCAAGGCTTGGCCTTGCCAGACTCCATGACGGCATCTGGCGGCGCCATGGGCTTGAACAGCAGGATCGCCACACCGTCGAAAATGCGCTTGATGAGAGCGGGTGGCGTGCGCAGGGCGCGAAGGTTCACGAAGTCCTGGTCCGTGATCGAGTTCAACGCCTCTTCGGCGGCCAGCAGCGCCGGCTCAGCAGCGGCGAGGTCGCGACGAGCCTCCGCCTCTCCTGCAGACACCTTGGCGGCATCCGCCTGGCAGCGGTTCTTCGTCACTTCGACAGCGCGCTGCTTCTCCTGTGCGTCGGCGGTTTCCTTCTCGATTTCCTTGACGAGCACGTCGGTCTCCTTGCGCTTCTGCATCAGTTGGACCTCCTTCTCGGCGAGTTCGGTCCTCATGGCGCGCACGTCCTCGGCGGCTTGCTGCAGCTTCTTCAAGCCGTTGGCAATTTTCTTCGCCTCATCGTTGAAGAAGTCGAACTTTTTCTTGTACACGGACGTGTAGCTCGCGATGAAATTGAGGTACGACTTGGGCGTGCTGAACACCGACCGGCGGTAGCGCTGGAAGTAGTCGTCCGAGCGCTCCAACATCATCGAGTGAATCGCGGCCATCAGGTCTTTGAGCGAGTCCTTGGTCTTGTCATCCGTGTCCATCTTGAAAGACTTCAGCGTGCGGCCCGAGACGCTGAGCAGCGCCTTGTCGGGCCAAGGGAAGAACCAGTTGATAACGCACGACGACACCAGTGCCGGAAATTTGCGCGCGCGCGTGCGGAATTTTTCGCCAACGGGGGAAAAGCAAAGCACGAAGTGGAGCCGATCGCGCACACGGTTGATGAAGTACTTCCAGAGGTACTCCGACGTTTCTTCAAACTTGCCCTTCGTCATGGGATCCTTCTTGCCGATGGGGCGCATCTCGTTGACGGCGTTGTCACGCTGGTCGGCGGCGAAGAGGCCAGAGATTTCACCGTTGGACAGGAAGGAGTTGATGTACTCAAGGAAGATCTCTTGCTTGATTTCGTTGTCGGTGAAGAGCATGGCAACGGACCGTTTGCACGACGCGTTCATGTACTGCTCGCGGATGGCATCAAAGAGCTGGTTCACACCAAAGCCCTTGGAGATCACGAGCGTAGCGTAGTCGTAGCCGGTCACGAACGTCGCGAGACGGACGAGGGACTGCTTGCCGGAGCCGCCCACACCGACCATGAGCAAGTTGCCTCGGGGCATCCCCAGGGCACGAACGACGCGACCGACGTGCTTCACGGCCGAGTCGAAGAGCACGAGGTCCAGCTTGCGGATCTTGCCGACGGGCGTCTCGTCGTGGGCGTTCATGAAGCCGAGGAGCCGGTCCTGAAGCTGCTCGATGGAGCCCGCAGGCTCGTAGATCTTTGGCGCGGGTTCGACCTGCTCTCCGGTCTCATGGTCGATGACGGGCTCGCGTAGGAAGTTGACAAAGTAGACCGGCTCCTTCGTCTGCTCAGCGAGCTCCTTGCCAAGGTTCTGTGCGACGATGTCCTGAAGGTTGGCATCGAACCACTTCTTGTCGTCCACCGTGTTCAGCTTGTCGGAGAACACGCGCGTCACCTCGTGGCGCCAAGCCTGGAGGAGCGTCACGGGGTCGCGGAGCGTCTCCCACGGCTTGCTCGACATGCGCTTGTCTGGACGGTCGGGGTCGGCCAGCATACCGACGAGCATGAGGCCTTGGGCGATGTTGGACAGGTCGCGCAGGTTGAAGAAGTAGTGGAACTTCATGGGAGTCGGCAGCATCTTCTTGCCAATCGCTCGCCAGAACTGCACGGACATGCTGGTCAACTTCTGCGCAACCTGGACGGTCGCGGGGTTGTAGTTGGCTGCGAAGCGTGCGTCGAAGATCGTTCCGAAAATCTGGTTGATGGATACGTCGTCGGGCAGCGGACAGTTGAACACGGCGAAGTGGCGCTTGAGACGGTTCGGGATGTCGTTCTTGCCGCCGGAAGGGTGGGACATGGCACCAAGGAAGAACATGTAGCCTCGCTTGAGGCGCTTCTTCTCGCCAGCGGTGCCCTTCTCGAGGGCATAGTACTCGGCGCCCTCGACGACTTGACGAACGATCTCGTTGGTGATTTGATCACCCCAGTTGTTGATCTCGGGCATGTTCATGTCGTCGATGAAGAGGGCCAGTTGGCCTCCGCCCTTTGGCGAGAAGTACTGACCCGTTTTCTCCACGAGGTCGTCCATCATGTTGTAGAAGTTCTGCGGTGTCGTCAGCGATGAGAAGTTGATCTTCTTGAAGTTGAGGGCTTCAAGGCCCTCCGTGCCGCGCATCTTGACGAGGAACTTTTCGATGGTGACAGTCTTCGCCGTGCCGCTGACACCCATGCACAACACGGGGTGCTGCTGCATGAAGTTGCACTTGGTCAGGTAGTGCAGGCGCTCGCTGTCCATGGTGGGAATGAAGAGCGTCGAGAAATCGAGGTAGGCGTCGCCCGGGTACCGCCACTTCTCCACAAAGTTGTTCCAGTGCTCCCACTGCCCGGTCTTCACGTTCAGCTTGTAGTCGAAGATCGTGGACTTTTCGCCCGAGGGGACGCCCTTGTAGAACTGGCGGACGAAGTTGTCGAACTTGTTGCGGTCGTTCATTTCGAGCATGCCGCCGAAGGACCACGCGATGGAGAACCAGAAGATCTGCTGCACGAGCTCATCGCTGAGGGGGCCGTCGCCGACTTCCTCACCGAGCGCGACGGCGAGGTAGAAGGAGTTGAGGACCTGGTGGGCGGTGCTCGTCTTCATGACGACGACGCATTCCTTCGCGTAAAAGTCGGCGACGCGGGCGATGAGCGACGTGTCCACCATCTCGCCCTTTTCCTGCTTCGACTCCACCAGCGGCGGAATGTACATGTTCACGAGGCGCTCGGCCAATTGCTGTTGACACAGCTTGAACACGTCGACGGGGCGAATCTTGCCGTCGTCGTCGCGCTTGGCGCGCAGACGCGAGGCGACGATCGGCCGCCATCCGAGCACGCTATCGCTGATGAAAACGATACCCGCGCGAGACACCGTGGCGGGCGAGGCGTTCATGAGGTTCTCGACCTCGAAGCAGCACTTCATCGTTTCCGTCATGAAGAGCCGGTCGCCGTTCGCGAGCGTGAGCAGCTTGTTGTCGTCGAGCACCGTGTTCAAGTTCTCGATCCAGATCGCGTCGACGGGGCCATCGCAGATGATCCAAACCGCGCTCTTCTTCTCGAGCGAGCGAGCCTTGCGCCACAGGGCGGCGAACACCCCGTCGTACCAATCACCCGTGGACACCTCCAAACGACCGAACATCTGCTGCGCCGTAATGGCCTTCGGGTTCATGCGGAGCTGCAGATGGGCGATCGTCGCCTGCAGCTTCATTTCGGTCAGCGCCTCCGTCATGACGTCGTAGCACTGGGTCTTGCCGCACAGCGCCGGTCCCACCACCATGATGCCGTGACGCACCTGCTTCGTCTCGTAGAGCTGAATGATCTTCTCGACCCACTTCTTCCAGAACTGCAGTCCCTTGCGGGCGATGATGGATTGGATCTCGCCTTCGATTTCAGGGTAGCGCGACGGAAGCGCGTTGAGGCCGGGGAACATATCCTCGAGCAGCTTGTCGAACAGCTCGATGTCGTCCAGCACGAGCTTCGAGAGGTTCATGTCACGGCACGTGCGCATGAAGAGGAAGTCCTCCGGATCCTTCGGGCTGCGGCGTAGCACCGCACCGGCGGTTCGCAGCACCGACAGAATGTTGCGGAGACCGAAGTCGTAGTGACGCTGCTTGGAGAGCTGCTCTTCGCAAAGCTTGTACAGCGTGAAGAACTTCTTGGACAAGTCTCCGTTCGTCTGGTAGCCCTGCGAGGCCAGCTTGACCTTCATAATGGCTTGTCGGTCGGGCACCATCATCGTCACGCCACGGAACAGAATCTTCAAGTTCTCGGGCAGCTCCTGACGGCCGGCGTAGCCAGGGTTCATCGTGATGAAGAAGCCCACTCCCGGCTTGAGCACCGTGTTCTGGCCGTCGATGAACGTGAACTCCGTTTTGCGCTGCTTGAGGGCCTTCAGCACGCAGTCAATTTGCTGCGCCACCACGGAGAGCACGGGCAGCTCGATGCGGTTGAACTCGTCGAAGCAGCCCCACGCGTTCGCCTGCGAGAGACCACGGATGATCTTCCCCATGGCCGTGCGGTCCAGCTGATCGGAGCAGTTGAACACGACGCAGAATTTTCCGTAGGTGCGCGCCAAGTCCTTCGTGGTCTCCGTCTTTCCCGTTCCTGCGGGTCCGGCAGGCGCGCCACCCATGTACATGCCGATAGCCTGCGACAGAGTGATGTAGCAGCGATCCGTGAGCTGCGTGATGACGAGCCGCTCCTTCACGCCGAGGTACTCGTTGCAGTAGTCCGTCTCGGTATCCGCGATGGCGATGACCACAAGCTCCTTCTCTGGCTTGTACGAGAAACGGGATTGGCGCAGCCAGTCGAACGACCCGATGTTTGTCACCGTCTTGAGGGGCACATAGAAGACCTCCTCTTGATGGACCTGAATGGTGATGAGCGTCTCAACGTTGGTTCGGAAGCGCTTCGGCTTCTGCTCGAGCTCCGGCGACTTCGTGTAATTGATGAGGAACGTCTTGACCTCGACGATCTTGTCCTCCGTCTGCTTGACAATCGCCTTATTCTTGCCGCTCTTCTGCCCAAGAATGCACTCGGTGACGTCGGACGTCCAGAGCATTTGCAGCACGAGCAAGCTGACCTGGGCAGGGAAGCGGTCGATGACCGACGCTAAGTGGTGGACGTTCGCCTGCACGTTGCCGACTTCGGCCACGGAGTCCTTGGCGACCTGGCGCACGGTGTGGCACATCGCGTCGCACAGGTTGTTGAGCCAGTCCTCAACGTTGCCCAGGCAGGGCAGCGGCTCGTGCATGGCGAGGCGCTCGTCCTCGGCAGAAATCATCTCGACGATCTGCAGGTAGGGCTGCGCGCCTGCCTCGCGAGGCTTGATGCGCTCGAACCGCACGTTGGAGAGACCATCGAAAATGGAACAAAGATGGGTTGTGATCGTCGAGGGATCGCTAGCCTTGGACAAGATTTCCAGAAGCACGGAGTCGGACACGAAGTAGAAACGGGGGAACAAGTTCCGCTTCTGCTCGAGGTAGGCAGCCAGTTTGCGCTGCACGTCCTCGAGGCCATCCTTCAGCTGAGGCAACGTCGCGGTCAGTAGCTCGTTCTCAAAGCAGAAGTCGAGGACGTTCTTCTGTTCGTTGGCTTTGTTCAGGATCTTGGTCCATGACTTGTCGATAGCGGCGAAGCGCTTCGCCTCCGCGGGAAGCTGCTTCATGATGTCGCCACCCGCGAACACCGCCTCAAGGTACATCCACGTCGACTGCACTTCCAGCCATTGCCCAATGGTCTCCGAAACCGCGCAGATCTTGTCATCGAACGCCTTGATCGTGTCGCGCATGAAGTTGCAGTAGCGGGACGAGAGGAACGAGTTGAGCTGCAAGGAGAACTCTTCGAACTCCTCCTTGTACTTCATCATCTCCTCGCCGTGCAGCTGAATAGGGCCGCGGTTCTTGAACTCCATGAACTTGAGCTCCTTCACCTTGCACTGCTCGACGATGAGGGTGAACTTCTCCTCGATGTTCTTTTCCTGTTGAGAGCTCTTTGCGATTTCGGGCACCTCGTCACGGAACTTGAGCACGTTGGCGTCGACGATGTTCTGCAGCTTGAAGACGGTTTCGTCGATGCTCCACTTGACGCCCGTCAGACGCATGATCTCCTGCCAGTGGCGCGGCTGCATGGGGTTGCTCTTGAGGTCCTTGACGATGGGCTGCAGCTCGATGAAGTCGTCAAGCGTCTTCTTCAGCGTGACGTACGCGTCCCACTCGCGAAGCGACTTGGGCAGCTTCTTGCACTGGTTGACGAAGACGTTGACCTCTTCGGCGATCTTGTCGAAGTCCAGGTCGCACCATAGGCGCTCGTTGTAGCCCTTGACCTTCTGCTCCACGTTGTTGTACAAGGTGTAGAGCTTTTCAAGGAGGTCGAGCTCCTTCTTGGTGCGCGCGAGCTCCGGGTAGTGGTGCTGCGGGAGGCCGAATAGCTCTTCTCCCTTCATGTACGTGTCCCACTTGCGCCACTTGTCGTCGAACTGGCGCTGGTACCGGCGCAGGCGCTCCATGGCCTCCGCCGGCTTGATGCCCTCCACCATGGGTCCGTTGGCCTCGAAGTCGTTGCGGAATGTGATGACGTCGGTGCTGAACTTTTGAACTTCCTGCGTCAGGTTCTTTTTGAAGCCGTGCTGGAGCTGGTTGATTTCGTCCGTGCGCTTCTCGGCGGTGGCGCGCAGCTTCTTCCATTTGAAGCGCAGCTCCGAAACACGGTCCGCTTCGTCCTTCTCGACGTGAACATTGTAGCGAGACAGCAGGGTGTACATCTCCTCGACGGGCTCGAACATGAACTCGATTTCGGACTCGCGCTCGCGGATGGACTTCAGCGTCTCCATCATGACGCGGAGCTCCTCTAAATTCTCCTGTGCCTGCTGGCTGAGCTGGCGATCGTCCTCGTCCATCTGCTGGATCAACCGGTCGAGAGCCCGTTGCGCCTGAGTGTGCAGGTTGCGCGCGTACTGCTCCTTCCACTCCTGCGCCTTTTTGCGCAGGTCGTTCTTCAGCGGCTCCGTGCCGAGGGAGAGGGAGCCGATGTTGTACGTGGACGTGATGCCCATCACCTCCTGCTCCAGAACGACGAACTTGCGCAGCGCGCTCTCGAAGTCCTCGAGAGTCGGATTCGTCTGCATGAACTTCTGGTACTCTTCTTCCTTGTCGAGGCGCCAGAGGTACTCGTACTTCTTGAACTGGCTCAGGTACTCGTTGACCTGCTTGCGCAGCCCGTGGATGCCGCCCGTCAGGAGCAGCACCACCTTAACAATTTCCTTGTTCTTCGCGATTTCTTCAAAGAAGCTTGGGTAGTTGTCCCCCAGGTCGCGCCATTGCGTCATTTTCTTGGAGCACGACAAAACCGCGGTTGCGCTCTGGTTAATCGCCTTCTGCACCTCGTCCAGCGAAGGGTGCAACACCACCTCGTTCGATACGAGCTGAATGTCGACGTCGAAGAACGGCTTATCTACGTACATGAAAGAGGAACGGTTGCGGGTGCCGACGCGCTTCTTGATGAGGTTGAGCGAGCGCGTGGTCGTCGTCAGAATCGCAGTGAACATGAGGCGGTTGAAGTGCATCTTCAGCGCCACGATCTTGTCGCGAGGGACGAGGCTGCCCTCGTGCTGCGGCTGGCCGGGGCGCGGCTCCTGGTTGGCCAAGATCGTGTTGATGACGTCGTCGGCGGCCGTTTCGACCTCCTGGTTCTTGACGTCCATGACCACGGACTGCTTCGAGATGTACGTTTCCTGGTCGAACACGAACTTCTCGAGCGCGAAGTGGTCATCCTGTAGGTTCACGAGCAGCGTCGAGGACACAAGCTTGAGGTTCGCGTGAATCCGGTTGGTGACGATGTCGTTCACCTTCGTCACGACGCCGTCCAGCTTCGTCAGCGCGGCGGTCACCGACTGGATAAAGGAGTCGATGTTGAGGCTCGTCCACGTGAGAGTGTTCTCACCGTGGCGAATGGCGGCGTCGACCGCGTCGAGGTTCGGCTGCATGATGGCGCGGGTCATCGGAATGATCTTCGACACGGACTTGTCCGCCCCAATGCGACCCACGATGCGCTCGTACTCCTTGACGAGGTAGCTCAGCTCGTTGAGGTACGTCTTCAGCTTCTGCTCTTGCATCAGGACCATTTTCGCCTGAGGCGGGATGTCGATGCCGCCGAGGCGCATGATCGCGCGGGTTTCCTTGATGAGCTGAAGGATCTCGATGTCGAAGTTTACGAACAGCTTTCCCGTTTGCGTGTCGCGAACCAGCAGCGTCGCGTTCAGGCCCGCCTTGCTGCTGTCGATGGAGCGCTTCCAGGCATCCACCCAGATCGCCTCGTAGTCTATGAGCGCTAGGGACACCTTGTTGTACGTGCGAATGATCTTCTTCGACTCCTTGGGGTTGTTCATCACGGTGTCGTTGGTCGCGAACTTGTCCATCGGCCCCTTGATGTGGCGCAGCAATTGGCGCGCCCACGTGATCGCACCTGCCACGGGCGTGATGTTTCGCACCAGCGGCGGGTCCGACTTGTGGCGCTCGTACAGCTTCTGATCGTTCTCGAGCTCCAGACCGTAGTTGTGGAAGATGACCATGTACTTGCTGTCCAGATCGCTCTTGAACGTTTCGGTCTGCAAGATGGTCTGGAACTTGCGCAGCAGCACCAGCGCATTCTCGGTCGACGTGATGTTTTCGAACGCCGAGTTGATCGTGACTTGCAGCGACGTCTCCAGCTCCTGGATCGACTTGTTGAACTGCGCGTAGGCCGCGTCAAAAACGTTGTCGTCATGGATGTTGAGGATGTCCTTGGTGCTCTTGAGCGCCATAAAGTGCTCCTCGAAGCGTTCGATCAAGCCCTCCATCTGGTCGATGTTGTACGACTTGAGCAGCATGAACTGCTCCGCCGTGCGGAAAACACTGATGAGCTTGTCGACGCGCTTCGTGAAGAGGTCGAAGTGACCAAACAGCTTGAGCTCGTTGAACTCGAAGAGTTTGCCTCGAGGGTTCTTGGCCTTCAGCGTGTCGCGCGCTTCCTTGTACTCCGCCTGGTAGGCCTTGTTCAGCTCGATGCACGCTTGCAGGTTCTCGATGAGCTTGCGGAGGTTCTTCAAGTCCGTGACCTGTTCCCAGATGTCGGCTCGGCGGCCGCTGGGATTGATGGTCGCCTTGCACGCGGTGATCATCTGGTTCGTGATCTTGTAGAAGAGCGTCGTCATGCGCGGGATTGTGCTGTAGAAGCGTGCGATGGTGTACATCATCTTGATGTTGTTGACCAGCGCAGGGAGCATGACGATGATCGCCTTCGGCGTGCCCGCGGCGGGATTCGGGTCCGTCGCCGAGGCCGGGTAGAGGACTTCGAGGAACTTGTCGAGTGACGCGAGGTACTTCACGTTCTCTTTGGCCTCACTGACAGCCTCCGTGAGCGACGCGTCGACAACCGCCCAACGCGTGGCCGCGGCGTTCTTGGCGTCGCGCAGAATACCGATCACGGTGCTGGCCTTCACTGCCTGGAGCTGATCGACGACGAGATTCAACTTAGCGAGACGCTTCTTCCACTCTTCTAATTCCGTGAGTGGGCCGACATGCTCGTCGTTGACATCGACGCTGTACACAGGCGACGCGTCGACGACAGTGCGCACGACGTCCATCCAACTCTCGGCGGCGTTTTGAAGCACCTGCAGATTCTTGGGGTCGGCCGCGCCGCGGCTCTTGCCCGCGCCGCTGCGCAGCTGTTGAATCAGAGCGTCATCAACTTTTTGCAGTTCGATCTTGCCCTTGGAGTCGCGCTCGTAACGCAACTCGTGGAGATGGTCCGTGAACTTCGTGATGTTGTTCAGGAACGCGTGACGTTCGGCGTCGCTGTTCTTGCCCCAGCGGCCCATCTTTTCGAGCACGGGCTGGAAGACGTCGTTGAGCAGGTGCTCAAAGGACTCGATCACGTTTGGTTCCAGCGATCCCATCTGGAGCTCCTGCACGATGTTGGCGTGGTCGGGACGGTTCTGGATGGGCTTGCCAGTCTGGGGCCGGGCACAGAACACGCAGCGCTTCTTGATGACGGGCGATTCCTTGCTTGGGTCGACGACGCGGACCTCTTCCGCCGTCTCGCCGTCGCGCGCTTGATACAGGAACAGCAGGTGGTTGGCACCCGCGCCATTCAGCATGGCTTGCACGACTTTGTAGTTGTCGGCATTCTCGTCCGTGATGGTGTTGAGGGCGGCGGCGAGCCGGTTGTTGGCCTCCTGGTCACCGACGAGCAACAGGTCCTTGAGGCGATCCTTGATGTAAATGAAGCGGTGGTCGCGGCGATCCGCGGTCTTGTCTGTCATGGCGAAGGAGCTGGTCGGTGGATGACAGTTGCGCTCGGTTCTAACGAGTAGTGGTCGATAAGTGGGTGGTTCCTTGGGGTACGAGGAAAGAGAGGGAGGCGGTTCTTGCGAGAAGAGCCGGCTGTGATCGTTAGCGCGAATTGAATCGGGACAGCAACACGTTTTTGGGTTATTGATCGAAATAATCCTTGGACATTTTGGGCAGACAAATCAGGGAAGGTAAGTCGGACCTGAAATCTAATCAGCGACCTGCGTCGCCCCGAAGTGAAAGGTGTGGTGGTGGTGCGTGGGTGCTATGGCGTGCGATCCAGCTCGTCTAGTAGGTAGAAGTAGTCGCAGTATGATGAGGCGCTGTTGGGGTTACGCTGGGCCGAGTGCCACCGCTGCGCTCGCATCCGTGCGGCTCTCAGCGCAGTCGCATTGTCAGGAAGGATGGTCGGAGAACCGCGTTCGAACGGCAGCTGGGCCATCGATTCGCAGCGGTCTATCACCCATGTGGGGGCCGCGTGCGGTGAGAAGAAGTCCCGCACTGCGCGACTCAACGCAACCGTGGGCACATAGCCTGACTGATGGCCGTCAAACTTGGACAGTTTCGCGCACAAGAACGCCCTTGGCGAGCGACGATGGGCGGCGCTGAGCAGCTCGGCGGCAAGGAGTGCGCACATCGAAGCGTACGTGGACGTCGTGTTGCGTGCCGTGGCGAGCGGCGCAGGAGCACTCGGCTGCGCCTCAGCCCCTCGGCTGAACGCCGTTGGAAATTCCATATTGCCGCGAGGCAATTGGCGTCGTCCGGCCACGGGGGTCAGCGGCGATAGCGAGGTGTCGCTGACTGCATCGTGCCGACGGCGCGGGCTTGGAGAGATCTGATCGCCACCCCCTCGTAGGAGTAACGCCGACAAAACGTCGAAGTAATTTGTCATGGCGACAAAGGCGCTTGACGGGTTGTGCGCCGCCGCTTGATTGAGCAACCGCGACACGTCGTGTGCAGAAAGTTCGGGAACCGCGGTTCGCAGCGCCGTTTGCACCTGCCGGCGGGGCAGTTCGCCCGTTGCGCCGTTATCCATTCGACTGCACAACGACAGAAAGTTCTGATGGCGTCGGTTGCCCCCCGGTGTCTGACCGACCCCCTCCAAGTACTCACCGCCACCCGAAAAAGCGTCGTCCTGGGCTGGGGGCTGGATGGGCCGTTTCATGTCGGCCGATGGTGCCACCGCGGCCGCATGGCGGTTGTCCTCCGAGTCCCTCATCGAGAAGCGATCATCATCCGACGCGTTGGTAGCGGAGGTGCTGCCCAAACCGGCCGCCATGGGGGGACGCGGAGGCACGTCCATCACTAGAGGTCGGCCACCGGTCAGCGTTGAGCGCTCCCGGTTCGACGATCGTCGCGAAAGGCTGACAACCTCAACGGGAACGGGCGTGACAACGGGACGAGGTGTGCTGCTCGACCCTCGCCGAACGACTCGTGGTGCGGCTGAACGTGCCGGGTCGACTGCCACGGGTTTGCTCCGGGGAACGGAAGCGGGAACGGGTGTGCTTATGGTCGTCCAGTGGCGTCCGGCCTTGAGCGCTGAGTTGGACGTGGGCCTCATGAACGACGGCATCGTTAACTCCGCCGGCCGAGGCGTCGAGCTGCGCGACAACGACGGCTTAGGCGCGCGAGCCGCGGCTGGTGTCTCGACGTTGGATCGAATGGTCGAACTGGAGGAATGGTGCCGAGGGGTCGTCGTCCAATTTCCTCTGCGGAGGGCCGATATCGTCGCGCTCGGCAGGCGTGACACGGCGATGCAGAACTGCTCGAAATTGACGCCCGTCGCCCGCCGAGGTGTCCGCGAAAGACCCCCCACCGCCGATTCGAAGACAGCCTCCAGCTGATCAACGAAACCGTCGTCGGCTGCCAAGCATCGGGCACGGCAAGCATCCGCCAGGCTCTTGGCGGTGACCTTGTCCTGCCCGTCGCTTGCGACGGCGTTGAAGATGTCCAGCAACGGAGCGGGTGCCCTTCGCTCGTGGGGCGTCGCCGTCGAATCACGACTTGCGTCGAGCGGCACCCTCCCAAGAAGGGGTGGCGCGACAGGTTGGCACACTTGAAATGTTTCAGCAGCGATGTGCAACGGCGAACGCGGCTTCGGGGACGGAGTGAGGACGCCTGGGGGCTGTTGCTTAAGCGAAGGGGGGCTTTGGCGCTCGTCGACGTGGACAGTGGGCGAGGACCTCGTTCCTGAGGCATGTTCAACGGCACGGTTCACGGATGGCGAGGACCTCGCGCCTGCGTTGTTCTCGACTGCACGGTAAACCGGGGGTGGAGACGGAAGCGACAAATCCGCCAACGTGGGCCGCGGAGCAGCTGGCTGAGTGCCGCGACGAGGATCACCACCCGAGGTCTGAACCAACAAATTCGAGACAACGTTGTCAACAAATACTTGTGACACGGGGCTGCGCAGGGATACAGCGTCCGCGTAGCCGGTCGAAGGGCTCGCTCTCTCCGATGCTGACTCCTCGTCATATCTCACGGTGGCGGACCACTCGCGCCCCTCGGATCGGCCGTTGCTACGCTCCTGCGAAACTGAATGAGGCGAAGCCCCCTCTGCGGGGCGCCAGCGGCCGACGGGAGAGGTCATCAGCCCCTTAATGTGGTGCAGGAAGGCGACGTAGTCGACGTCAGACGCCTCCCCGCCGATGCGGAATCGATCCGCCAGCTTCTGCACTTGCGGGTAGTGTCCCCCTGCTTGCAGGAGTGCGTCGACGAAGTCGGGCCTCGCCAGGCAGCCAGAGTTGGACACGTCGCATCGCATCATCACGCCCCGCAGCTCCTCCATGCTCTGGGCAAGCGTGCTCGCCGCACTCGCTGGGTTCGAGGACTCATTCCCGCCTTCGCTCCTCGGACTTTGAGGCCCTTCGTGGTGGCCCCATCGACTCGGAAGGGCGGCGGAAGCGGTAGAGTTGCCGCGGGACGGCACATGATGCCCGAACATTGGTTCCTGGAAGGGGATGACTTTGCCAAATATACTCAAAGCACCGCGCGTCGTTCGTACCACAGGCACCACCCATTGTACGGAACCGGACACCTACACTGTATCGGTGCCAACACCGGAGGTATGCAATTTGGGGGGAAACAACAATAACACGTCTATAGGCGGCCGCCGCCACTCACGATCGTTGGGGGCGCTCTATAGTGCCTTGATGTAGTCCGGCGACTCGCACTTCTTGTACTCCTTCACGAGTGAGTCGACGATCTCACGGGCGTCGTGGAACTCCTCGTTGCCCTCCTTAAACGTTCCGTGTTTCTTGTACTGGTCCAAGAACGCGCCATGTGCGAAAATTTTGTCGAATTGCTTCAGCGTTCTTTGGAACAGCCCGGCAACGGAGGTGTGATTCACCATGCACAGACCGCTGACGCGATGCCGTGTTTCCACATAGGGACTCTTCTTCGACAATATCACTTGAATGGACGCCGGGCCCCAGGGGATGAAGTTCGGTGGGCGCTCGCGGATCCGCTCCAACGAGCGGTGCACCTGCGCAGGATCCGCGTCGCCTTGGATGACGTTCAGGATCGAAATGTAGCAGCCTCGCTTGAGGTGCCCGGACACCATCATGTTCTTCGGATTCAACAATCGGCGCATGACGTCGTGCACCGAAGTCTTTTGGACAGACGACTGCAACGCCCCAGCGTCGAGAGACATGGGCGTGTAGCCCGTGCTGATAAAGTGGCACCGGGGGGTCGGAATGAGCGACGCGAACATGCTCATGAGGTCGTTGTTCATGTATCCCGGGTAGCGCAGCGTGGAGGTGGACGCGGCCATGACGGTGGACACGAGGCCGTTCATCTGCTCGACCGTTGGAGACTGAACGTGCAAACTATCAACCACCACGCGGTTCAACGCCGTGTTGTCCAGCACGACGACACAGTCTGCGTGTAGCGTGAGTCGCTTCATGGTCAACAAGGAGTTGTACGGCTGCACGACAACGTCACCTTCGCCCGTCGATGTTTGATTGGGGAACACCGAATAGGTTTGAATCAATTTCCTGGGGAACCGATCGCTGATGTTCTCGAGCAAGTAGCTGCCCATGCCGCTACCAGTGCCACCCGCAATGCTGTGCGTGAAGACGAAACCTTCGAGGCTGTCGCTGTTTTCCGCTTCACGCTCGATCATTTCAAATATGGTCTCCTGGACGCTATCGGCGAGTTCGAAGCCGTGGGCCCAGTTGTTGCCGGCACCCCCGCCTTCCGGATGCACAAACACATTTTCTGGGTTGAACAGACGGGCCATCGCGCCGCGCTGGATGCTGTGCACTACGCGGGGTTCCAGATCGATCAATAGGGCCCGGGGTACATAGTGCTCGTCGTCGGCTTGGTAAAAGAAGACGTCTTTTCTGTCGCTGCCCCCGACCGCCTCTGGCCTGAGAATGCCGTCGTTGGAGATGCCGTGCTCGGCGCAAAGCTGCCTCCAAAACTCAGAGCCAATTTGGTTGCCGCATTGGCCGATCTGTAGTGTGATGATTTCTCGCGGCATTGGGTCGAGATGGGCTGTGTAGGCAAGACAAGTGGGTGATGAAGAGGGGGAAATGAGGGGCAATGATATCATCGACAGCGAATGCGTCCCGTGCGAGGACGCACGCTCGCACTGACGCAACGTCCATCCGTTAACACAGTAGCTACGCTTTGACGGCGTCTGGCATCGCATCCGGATGCGTCGCGCGACACAGATCGGAAGCTTCGAGCGTCGCGAGGACGCGATGAACCGCGGGAAACTGGCTCAGGTCCACCCCGAAGCGTCGGCAGGCGTACGCTTGGGGAATGAGACAACAATCGGCCATCGTGAATGAGTCCCCAAAGCAGTGAGTGCCCGCGGTGCGCTGCAACGTCACGTCGACGCCGTGCATGCCCTCCTCAATGACTTCCTTGGCCCAACGCGTCTTGGCAGCCTCGCCGCCGAAGGACGCGGCAACCTTGTTTAGCACGGCGAGGTTTTGCAAGGGCTGCACTCCGGACACGATTTGGAGTGCGATGGACCGCACTTGGCTGCGTTCGTGGAAACCGCGAGGCAGCAGCGGCCGTTCTGGGTATTTTTCCTCGAGGTACTCCATGATGGCCATCGACTGTGTGACGATGTCTCCGTTGTCGTCGATGAACGTCGGCACGCCCGCCGGGTTCATCGCGAAGTATTCGGGCGTTCCTTCTTCGCCCTTGAGCAGGTTGATGGGCTTGTATTCGTACTCCAAGCCTTTGAACGAAAGAGCGAGGCGAACTCGCCACGACGAGCTGGACCGCCAATAATTCAACAGTTGCCGTGTGCTCCGGGCGCGCTTCTCCGACATTCGCTGGGGCGATGACCTGTTGTCGGGAGGGGGTAAGGCTTGTTTGGGGGAGTGGGTATGATCCAAGCATTTCCGCTCCTGACTTGACCAACCTCGGCCAGACGGCTAGATTGCGCGAGTGAATGTAAGCTTCTACTTGGAAACAGTGGGGTGACCCGCCAAGAAGGACACAAGTCGCGCGACCTCGACATCGGACAGCGGTGCGGTCTGCACGGATCCCACCTCGCGCCGTGGCGGCTCGAGAAATCCCCCTGTCGGCGCAGGATGGTGTGCGTCTCTAGACTCGAGCCACACCTGGGGGTGGACCACGCGCTGGTGGTGCTGCAAGGTATGGAGGGCCATCAACTTGCCGCCAATCAGCCGCTGGAGGCGGCCGCGTTGCGGGTCGCTACTCCCTGCAGCATCTGTCGTTCGCGACGTACCAGAATTGACGGCGGTTCGCAGACGGTGAAGCCGGCGTAGCAGCAAATCTTTTTGGGCGGCCATCTCCTCCGCTGCTTCGCGAGCGCCGTCGCCGCGGCGCATGCGGCCGTGAACGGCTTTTAGCCATTCCTCAAAGGCATCGAGTTCGGCGTTGTCGGCATCTGCCTCCGCTTTCTTGCGGACCTGAGTGATGTCGTCCCTCCCACTGGCCACCGGCGCGGGCGTGCCGGCCTCCCTCCGCTGGTCCCCGTTAACGGCCTTCGACGGCGTAGCCGCGCGCCCGGAGAATGCAAACGCCTGCATATAGCCGTCCTCGGGTCGCGAACTTCGCTCCGGTACATCCGCCCCACTTCCCCGCTCGAGCGTCAATGAGGTGTGTAGCAACGTAGCGGTCGACGCAACTCTTGACGCATGGCCACCAAAGACGCTGTCTGGCGCGACGGCGGCCGTGGCAATCCTCGTGAGCTCGTGAAGACCACCTGTCGTCGGTCGTCCACTGGCCGTCGCACTTCGCGATAGTCCAGCTGACAACACACTAGCTCGCGTCAACGCAGGGACATCAGGAAGCTCTACCGGTGCCGCTTGATTGACTGCGTGACGACCTCGAGGAGAGGGACCGGCAGTTGGCGGGCGGTTCGAGCGCGCCGGTGATGTCCAGTTCTCGTCTTCGTCGGGTACCTTATGGCCTTGCGGCGCCTTGGCGTCGGTGTCGTCGTCGCGGGTGCCACCGGGTGCTGGGCGCTTGGGCCGCCACGGAAAGCGTACCACGTTGTCGGGTACCAGCGGCGATTCCCGACAGGCACCGCGGTCCGCGTGGGTGCACGCCAGATGACCAGTGGGCCAACGCGTGGGTGAACGAGTGTTGCTTGCCTCGGCGGCCGGCGTGACCACCGGGTCTCCAACTGTACCAGCGAGAAGGCCGACAATGTGGTCGATTTGACTGCGGCAAGACTGTTGCAGGTACGTGCTGTGACGGACCGCTACCTCCAAGAGCCGCTCGAAAGCAGGCACGCCGAGTGTGGCGCGATCTCGTCGATCGGGCAGCGCCGGCGGCGCTGAAACGGGGGCCGCTCTACTAAGAGGAGTTGGAGGCCGGGGAGCCGCGGCGGCGTGGGCGTCCTTTGCGCGGAGGGCGGCGGCGGCAACGAACGGCTTCGGCGGCGGCAACTGCCGCTTGACCGTTGTCGCCCACGGCCTTTCACCCCGCCGTGGTGCCGGAGCCGCACTCACGTTAACTCGGGTCGCCTTGGGCGCGGGCTTCGTTGAAGGCTGGACCGCCTCCTGAGGTGTTTCGGCCATTTCATCCAGAGCGGCCGCTCGTTGCTCCACCGCAGCGGCTTCGTGCTTCGGCGGGGCAGCAGGGCGCGTTTGCGGCGGCGAAGCTTGACGCGGTGGTGCCTTGCCGGCAACCACGGGATCGGGAAATCGGGCAGAGGGCGTGGGACTTGGCGCGACTGCTGGTGGTTTCGCGGGTGAAGGAGGTGCCGTGGCCGGTGTCCTTCGGCCATGCGATCCGGGGGACGGTTGCGGCACTGAGGTCGGCGATTCGACGCTCAAACGGCCGTCTGCGTCGGCTATTTCAACATTCGGTCGATCGGTCGTCGCGGACGCTTCGTCTGCAGTGTCGAGAGCGTCCGCCGCGAATGAAAAGAGCAAATCACCGCTGACGCCGAGTGGAAGTCCCCCGCTCGCCTGGCCAGCGCCACTGCCGGCGTCCGAGGGCGGCGACCGCTGCGAGCGGGGTGTGGTGCGGCGGCCGGAGGGGTTGCCGGCCGAACTGATGTCAGTTGCGACCTCCGACGTCGGTGACGCGTCCGGAGCCGAGTTGTTGTCGGCCGCTGCGCTTTGAAGAGCCACAATCGACAGGGATGGGGGCTCGGGCGCCGAGTGGTCCAAGCACTGTATCGTGTTGCGGCGTTTGGAAGCCAGCAATGGGTGGGTTGAAGCTCCTCGGCCCGCAAGGTTGGCGCGCCGCAAGAACCCTTCAAATTCGCCCACTGTGAAGAAGGCGGACGTGGACCGCTGCAGCGAAGGCGTGATTGGCGCGGTCGTAGTCGGAGCCACGAGTTCGTCAGATGAAGCCCTAGAGCCCACTGTTGATTCTAGCTCATCGCGTTCGTGGGGCGGCGCCGACGATTTGACGGCGGCGGCGAGGCGGTCGAGTTCCTCCAGCTGTTGCTTCAGCGCAAACGCATGGCGCCTGTTGTGTTCCGCCGCAGCGGACACCGCAGCGGAAACGTCGCGCATCGCCTGGCGGAGCAGCTTGGCGCCCGAGCTGCGCTGGGCTCGGAGGAACATCGGATTGAACCCTGCGATGTTGATGAGGCTGAACTGAAGCCGATAGTTGACCACCTGGCGACGCGGTGCGCACATGTGCATTTTGAGAACAAGCGCCTCTCGAGACAGTGAACGGAGTTCTCGGGGCTGCGCTGCGCGCGCGGCGGTATCCACTCGATCCAGCGCCGCCGCCGGCGCGGTTGGGGGCTCGTTCGACTGAGTAGTCGCGAAGAGGCTGTGCGCGGCGAAAGAAATGTGTTCGGCCGCCCGCACCAACCTCGCGGTTACGGCGGCGCGGAGAGCCATGCTGAGAGCGGCCGGCTGACAGATGTCGTGGAGGCGGAGTCGCAGCAGCAGGCGCACTTTGGCGGCGGCGGATGTGGGTGGGAGGGGAATCGCGAGCTTCCGGGGCCGTGACGCCCCTCGCTGGCACATGGCTTGGTACCTTTCCAACAAGGCCTGGTAAGGCGAGAAGGCGACCATGCGGTCAGTGACGAGACTGAAGTAAGGGTTGGTCGCGGCGCAGGCCATCGCCGCGATCTTGGCGTTGACCTTCAGGATGATGTGGTCGTGGCGGCGGATCCACCTCAGCAGCCTCGCGCGGTTGGTCATGCTTGTTTCTCGGACTTGGGCCTCGAGCGCGGCGACATCGAACTCGGAGCGGGGCTCGTCGCGGTACAGCGGCGGCCCGGCGCTCATGACCAAGGCACGTCGCAGCAGTCTATTCCTATCGGAGCTGGGAGGGTGTCGGCTACCGCCCGGGGCGACGGCCGCAGCAGCATCGTCCAAGAGCAGTGTCTTGGCGCGATGGCGCGACCGTCTCTTCGCAAACAGCAGCATGAGCCGCGCCACACTCAACAGCAGCGGGCGGTCGTGCAGCTCGTCGCAGTGATCGAAATGCGTAGCCGTCTCGGATGATGCTTCCCGCAGCACGTTACGTTGCTCATGTGCCCAGACCCAGTGCGCGAGAATTGATTTCAGGCCTCTTCCCTCGCGGGACAACGCGTCGGCAGACGGAATGGGGGCGTCTTTCCAGAAGACGGAACCCTCGCTAGGTGCAACGTCGAAGCCGACCGCTTTCGTGCTAGGCGGCCTGCTTTGTTGCGGCGCATCGGCCGCAGGTGCCGGCGGAGTGCCGCTGCGCCCAAGGACCGACTGGTACTCTTCTTCGGCCACGGCAGCCGCTGACATAGCGTGGTGAATGCGGGAGGAGGCAACTCCGAGCTTGGTTCGTGACACCACGGTGGTCAGCTCCTCGAATAACTCGGCATCCGTGTCCTTTGGAGCGAGCTCAAAGCTCTTCAGCCGGGTTCGCAGTTTGGTCTCGCCTCGGTCCTTCACTTGGTCCACGAGTCGCACCCACGCCGTGAAGCACACGCCCTTCAGGAACACTTGCCGGCGGGACCACTTGAACCCGATGAAGGCACGCCAAGTGCGACCGCGGCCGGCCGCCTCCTGCCACTGCCGCCAGGCGCGAATCAGCACGGTCAGTGTTGGGGGCAGGCAGGACGGGTTCCAGTGTGATAAGCACCACCACATCAAGGGTCGGCGCTGGGTGGCGAGCAAGAGGTTCGATGCTTGCTCACACCGGAACGCGACGGTCTTGCGCCTCCACTTGACGAGCATCCCCATGATCGAGACTTTGGAAAATCCGAGGGTCGCACGTCGCTCCTCGCGTTCTTTTCGCACCGCGCGCTGCCATCGGCGCAAGAAGTACTGCTTGAGGGCGGCCTCCATCGCCTGGCGCTGCGCCATGAAGCACACGAGATGCGACCACGCGGAGAAGTGCCGCTGCAAGGTTGTGAGCCCACAGTGAGAGCACGCCACGTACCAATTTTGTTTGTCGCGACGGCAAGTGGCCACATAGGTACGCCACCGGTGCCAGTAGAGGCCCTCGACCATGACGGCGTCGTCGCGGTTGATCAGGGTGGCATTGCCGGACACCAACACTTTGTGTCGCATGGCCTCGGCGCTGAGGAACTCATCCCAGGCCTCGCATGGGCTCGGAGACGGTAAATGGAGATTCCGGCGGCCGGTCGCGTGATCCATGGGAGACGACAAGTATCGGGCGTACCGAAACCAGACAATAAACGTCCGTCGGGTCGTCGCTGTGTCTCTGCACCGCGACATGAGCAGCACGAAGGCGCGCCGCTTGAGTGTCTGCAGGCTCCACCAGACCTGTAGCATCGCGAAGCCTCGTTTGAGCAGGGCCCGGTGGTTCATGCGGCACGATGCCACGTAGCGGTGCCACCAGACGAAGGTGTACTGAAGCTGTTGGCGATCGAGCCGGACGCGGAGACGGCGCAGCGCAGCATAGCGCCGACGCGCGCGCACGGCGCGGAACTGCGATTGAAACCGGACGCACGCGGAAATTACGCGGGCGACGATTGGGACCTTCAACAGCGCCGCGTGCATCGCCGACGCCTTGCCTCTGCCCGGCAGGGCGAGCGACGTTGGGGGCGACGATTCTGGTGGAGGGGTGGCCAGCGGCGCGCCTTGCGATCCGGCGGCGGCGGCCTCTTGCTGCAGTTTGATGACTCTGTAAAGCAGTTCCATCGGCGAGGCGCCTGTGGCATCCGCGACACTTTTTCTCGCCTCGTGATCAGCAGCCAGCCGACCGGTAGCAGCCTTGTCGGCAGCAGACTTGGCCACCGCTGCCGCAGCACGTGCGTCGCTGGTGTTGATCGCTTCTGTCTCCATGGAAAAAGGAGTGTCAAGATCGTATCCCAGCAGCGCCATGATCTGCGACGCACCGTAGGCCCGACGTAGTTCGCCGTCTGCCTTTTGGGCAACTCGATCGGCGACCACGAACGCTTTGTACGCGGTTTCCACCTCGGCACGTGATTTTCGCAGGCGCTGTAAATCCGCGTCGTCCTGCGCCCAGTCGACTACGCGGGTGGATGACGAACGGTGCGTCGTCCGTCGGGCACAAATTTCAGCGGCCGCCACAGTGGCTGCATACCGCGCAACGTCGAGCTGCATGAAGGCGGTCTCCTTCGCGACGAACCAGTGCCGACTATCATCGAAGGTGCGGCAAGCCACCGCGGACGCTGCCGTCGCAGGGAATGAGAATAGACCCTCCATGCCGCCGCCAATGTAGAGAGGGGGGGGGGGGGCCACCCTTATTAATGATGTGGCACGCGCAATGTGAAGAGTGCGCAACAAAGGTGCACATGACGCACGTGCGCCACCACATGGCTGCAGCTTCCCAAGTCACCGTGAGCTACGACTCCTCCCGCCTTCCAGGGGAGGCTGACTGGGCCGAAAAAAAGGAATCGTGCGATCCCAAAGACGGCGGGCCCCGTCCGTACGCGAGCGGCGACGCCAAGGGAGCCTCGTCGGCCAAGGGACCGTTCGCGGTCGGATGAAAGGTAACGCTCCTTCCATCGGCGCTCGGCGACCACGAGCCCTCACCACGTGAGTGGGGGTCGTGAGGCACCGGAGATGGCTCCACGATTGGTCGCGGCGTGGGAAGGGGGACTCCAGTTCGGGGTTGTTCGGGGGCGAAACGACCCGCCGCATCTCGGACGAAGAAAGCGACGGCATCATGGCGAGTCGCACGCACCACAGGTGGTGCGGGTCCAAAGTCGGATTTCGGAGGCGACGGGGCGCGGTAGCTTGGCGGCACGGGCCGTGGTCTCGGGGTCGTCAACCGCCTGAAGATTTGCTCGCGCTCCTCGGCAGACAGAGGCGACACAGCATGCCGCCGCCCCCCCTCGGGAGAGACCGACGAATGCCGAGAAGCGGAGCTCCTTGCGGTTGCTGGCCGAGAATTCACCCGCCGAGACGATCGTGCGCTCGTTTGGCAGCTTGAGCGACGTGCACCAGCCGATAAGACGTCTCTCACCATCTCCCAGGCGTACTGCAGCGACGGAGGACGATCCGAGCGAACAGTAGAGGACAATGCGGGGATCCCCTCGGGCGGCTCGGCCAGTTTTCGGCTCGGCCTTGCTTCTCTGGGCGACAAGGACCAGGGAGGCTGGCGCTGGTCGAAGACCGCGTCCCAATCAACACCATCGAACAAGCGTAGGCGCAAGACGGATGCCGCCACCGAGCAGCTACTGCCGGCATTAACTGTGTGTCTGCCACTCGGGGGGGCTTTGCCGGTCGCGACGCAAAGGATGTATTCCGCCTCCAGCGGGTGCAGGCGGAACGTCCCCACGTACTCTCCAAGCCGCCCGGTGAGCCATGCCTCGAGGGCGTCCTCGTCCAGCAACGACAGACGGCGATGATCCTCGAATCGCGCGACGAGGGCGCCGTGGGACAGTCGGCCTATGGAAACGGTTGTCCCGCTACTGGCTCGCCGCGGCACCAGCGCATCCCCTGTGCGTAGCTGGAAATACAACGCCGCGAGCGACCACCAATCATCCTGGACGTGCCACAGCGCCGTTGTCGGCGGTTCGCAAGAGGCCAGTTGGCTTGCGTAAACAGGAGACAGTGCCTCGATGAAGCCCGGATCGTGGAGCCTAAAGTACTCGAGCGGTGTCCCTAAACCGACGCCGGTGATGTTGATGTGCCCAGCATGATGCGCGGCGGCCAGATCCGTGCGGCGTTTTGTCGCAGACATGAGAAGAAGCCGATCCGTCGTCAACGGACCCACATGAACGCCGGCGGCGTGGCTCAGTGCGAGTGCAAGCGTGAGTTCGGCACAACACTTTGATCCATTGCCGAAATCAAGAAGCGCACCGGCATCAATGGCGTCACAAAGGCGTACCACTTGCGGATTGAGCCGCGGATCGACTGCCTCCGTCAGCATGCGCTGCTCCTCAAACGCGACGGTGGAGGCAAGGTATGGCAAACGGCTTGCGCGGAGTGTGATGCGCTGCGCACAGTCGGCCTCCGACAGTCGTCCGTCGACGGCTTCCGACGTGGTATCGCGAGCTAGGACCTTAACAAACATAGAATTCCAAGCGCACACTCCTGAGGTTGGGAGGCATGATACAAATCTCCTCGACTGCGCGAGCACGGCCGTCAAGGTGTCGGGGACTGGGCTGAACGGCCCCAGCTCGTCGGTCATTGGCAGCGGGAGTAAGGTGCCGTTGGCGACACGCGGAACCGCGAAGTTCCCCTCCGGGATGGTGGCCGGCGGGCTACGGTGGGTCCACACGTGCGGAAATCGAACATGCGAGCACGTGACGGGCATTGCTTCGGATGCAGCGTGAATGCGAAGTGCCGCCTCAAACAGGCACCCCTCCATTTCGGTGGTGACGATGCGCAACCGCTCGATCGAATGCAGCGCGGCTCCGTGGTACAAACCTTGCTGGCACGGGGGAATTGCGCCAAGGGTGATGACCAGCACAGCGGTCCCGGCGCTCCGTTCCCCATGAATTTTCGCGCCGTGTATGGGGACGAGAATATGCGGCGCACGGTGCTGGCGGAGGGCGTCCGTCAGCGATACCGCGCAATTGTTGCTTCTTCCGCCACGCGCCCCATCGGATGCTGCCGCGGCGTAGATCATGAGGTGTTGCCCACGTAGGCACAGCCACGCGCTCCTCACAACGTCCGCTCCGGTCGGTTGAGGCGGTGGCTCCGCGCGGGGCCTCGGCGAGGTCCGTTGCGGCCGGCGCAGGGACGCGGCAACCGTCGCCGGCTGAGTCGTGCGAAAGGAAAGCGACGCATTGAGCAGTCGATGTACCACGTGCGTGGTGGCCTCGTCGTCCGGGCGGCTTGGTGATGGGGCGCCACACAGAGGTCTGGACGTCATGCCCATCGGCAACCGGCGATCTAGCCCTAGGCGGTGAATAACGTCCAACACCCCCACGGGCGACACATCTTCCGGGGACGGGGACGGTGTCGCCACGTGAAGCAACGCGGGCTGCTCAACCGAACTGTCTGGCGATGCAGGCGAGAGAACGACGACGTCGTCCTGGAGTGGCCGCTTGAGTGGGGACACAGCGCACAAATCCGACTCTGCGCGCGAGAAAGGCGGGTCGACCTCGACGGCGGGAATACACGGTCGCTGCGTGGCCTCCAACTCATCCTCCTGCAACTGAACAGCGCCCCCCCCTGGAGGGCGCCACTCCGCGATAGCTTCGTCACCCTCCGCGATCGAGGCTGGTGGGTCCGCGGCGACGGCGCGACTGTCGGCGGCAGATGGCTCCTCGGCTATGGCGTGGCAGGAGACATACGTCTCGCCTGTCGAGTGCGGCTCATGTCGCGGAGGGAGCGGCGGAATCGCCTCCGGATCCTGGCCCTCCCGTGGGCCGCCGACCTCGGCGGCGCGAGGGGTGGCCAACGCCGAGTTGAGTGCGGAGGAAATGCAACTGCACATTCCATCAGCTTGGGACGCTTGAGATAGCGAGCTCGTCCTGGGACGGGACTTCGGCGGGTGAGGCGCTTCATGTCCGACAGTGCCGCCTTCGTGAGCTGACGGTGGTCGGGAACCCCGGGGAGGCACCACCGCCATGTTCTAAATGACTTTGAGCTGGGCAGCCAACCATCCAACACGATGACCCAGAACATCAGCAACACACAAGCCGTGAAGGCGCGGGGGACTTCACAGCGGCGAAAGCGTCCAAGAAACGCGGATCCCTTCAACTGCGTCGTCGGTGGCCGCACGTGTCCCGTCGTCGACCGCAACCCACCATCTCTCCGCGAGGGGCCCATCGGCGAGTGGCCGCCACGACAACAATGATGCCAGCGGGGTCCAACTCGCTTCAAGGTCTTCCTGGTTTGCGACCACGGGCACGTCGGCGGGCAACCTTTGTCGCCACGCCCGCGCAACACCAGGTATCTCCCCCAGCCGAGACCTCGGCCAGGTTCGCGATATGAGAGCGGTCGCAGACGGATCTCCGGAGATTCTGTGGAAAATGACCCACGTCACTCGGGCTTCGAGGTCTCGCAATGGAATGCTGCGCTGGATCGCGTCATTCGCGTCGCTGCCGAATGGGAATGACGAATCACGTCGATCACCGAGCGGCATCCGCAAAGGGGGTGGCGGTGTACGCAATTCGTGAATGACTGCCTTCATGTTGTCGGACAATTCACGATCGCTGATAATTTTTCCGCGGCCTGCCGCGTATTGTTGCAAGTCAAACACGACACTGCGGTCTTCGCTGGCGTCCTCCGTGTCCTCCACTGCGGGAGAGGCCGCCACACTGAAATCGGCCCGATCGGTAAGCTGAACCCTACAGTTCCGATTGTAACTTGCGGCCTCGGATCTCACCCGGCTAGGGGAAAGATCGCAGCTCGACAGGCGAGGCGGCCCCCTTAGTTTGGCGTGGTAAGACGGGTGTGAACGCACGCGAAGGTGACCGCCTATCGACATCCACATCCTTTCCGGCCCGTCGCAACGACACATCATGGTAAACGCGCGTTCACACTGTGGATCGCCACCAAAACAATCCCATCTCAAAGGGGTCCCGTCGACTTCGCGCGGCACGGCCGGTGGCTTTCGAGGTACGGCGCTTCTTCGAGTGCGCGGACACCACGGTGCTAATTCTGTGTCCACGCTGTCCACAGCGTACGACGTTGCCAGCTGCGGGTTGACTGGCGACGATGCTGCTTTCAGGAGCCGACGTGCCAATTGAACCCAGACACGATCCACAACTTTCGAAGCACGATTGGTTTCTGGGGCGATGCTCGAGCCTTGCACGGCAGACCCTTCACGAACCATTTCACGGCTTGCACCTCTGTAGCCATTGCGAGTGTCTGGTCGGCGAGGACCCCCCCGGACGATTGGGGGAGCGGCGGGCGGTCTCAGAGTTGACATTGGCAGTGCTTTTCACATCCGCCCTGGAACAAGCAAAGAGTCACGAATGAATGTGTGGGCCATGGAAACCGCTACCTCACTTTCGCGTGTCCCTTGGTCAGTCACCTACAAAATCTATTGACGACTCTATCGCGTTCGGACGGACTGCAAGTTGACGCGCGACAAGACATATGTCGGGTGCGCGCCGCCGTTGCCCAGCAGCCGCGCGTAGTGCTAGGCAGTGTGTAACTCCCGAGCCGCACTAGCGATGTGAGCTTCCAGTATCGTCAGCCGGCTTTGACAGCTTTTCAGCGCTGCATCCGAAACTTGACGTGCTTTGCACTCCGCCTCAAACTGTACACGTACACTCACGAGATTCGATTCGCTGTGTCGCGTTTCCTGGAGCAGTTGCTCACAGCGTCGCTCTTGCTGTAGCAGCGTGTCGCGCAGGGCGAGATTGGTGGCTGACAACGCCGCGTGCAGCTTCCGCGCTTCGGCAAGACGATGCTGCGCTGAGGACTCCATTTGGGATTTTTCGACGCGGAGTCGTTGCAACTCCGTGTCGGCCTGCGACACTCGAACGTGAAGCGGCTCGGTCGCGTCGCGAAGAGAATCAATCACTTGTTGCATTTGCTGAATTCTGTCGCGTTTCTCGTCAAGTTTGTCTCGGAACTGCTGCTCCAGATCCGCCAGCTCACTGTCCTTCAAGGCAATCGTCGACTGAAGATTTGCCACTGTTCGGCGCATACCAGCCCGCTCCGCATCAAGGGCTTCGGCCGATTGATTCGCCACGCTCTCCTGGGAGGCGATGTGACCTTCCAGCGCCGCTAGCCTGCTGCGTAAGTCAGCCGCTTCCGCGTCCATCCGGGAGGCAACATCGAGCAATCCGTCATCGGCCATGACGCCACGCGATGACCTCTCCACAGAACACTGCGCACTGCGATCGTTCTTCTCAACAACGGGGGTACGGCACGAAGCGGCAAACTCCAAATCGAACGTCAGCAGAGCGACCGTTTCTCGCAGTTGCAGTGCGGCGCGTTGGTGGACCTCGCGACTTTTTTGGTGCATGTCGAACCCCACCGTGGCAACGGTTTCCCCCCACTGCAAAACGATCGTCGATCGCGCACTCGCCTCGGTTTCCTCCAGGACGGTGCGCTGAAGATTGCTCTGCTGGACTGACAGTTGCGCGACCGAGCGTTCGCTCTTCTTGAGGGTGCTCTCGAGCTGGTCGCGTTCCTTCTGCAGAGACGCTGCACCGTCTTTGCATTCGCACAGAGTCGACTCGAGTTCCCCTAGCCGGGTCTGTAGCATATGCTCCTGCGATCGAAACGTGGCTTGCGCCACGCGCAGTGCTTCCACGTACGACGGTTCGTCGAGGCGCCGCCTTTCGAGTTCGGCCTTCAGGGCCGCTACTTGGCAATGCGATGAGCGGAGGGCTTCTCGCAGCAGCGCCGTGTTCGACTCCGACTCGCGCTTTTGCGCGTCGGCCGCGTCGCGTGCTTGCTCAGCGGCCGCCAAGGCAGTATTGGATGACTCGGCAGCGCGCCGCATTTCGGTGACCACACGAGTCCTCTCGGAGTCGTGCTCGAGAATGAGCCGCGCGATTTGCTCCTTCAACTTCCCGACTTCGCAGTTGGACGTTTGCCATCTGAAAAGTTCGTCGGCGGTAATTTCCGTTTGCGTTGCAGCGGTCTTGCACCACAACGGATCCGTGGCACAAGCGACGTGGCCACTGGTCACCAAAACTTGGGTTTCTCGAGTCGCGCATGACGGCGGTGACGACGGCTGCCGACGCGTGTGGGCGACGGGTTGCGGCGGAGGGGTGGCGTTGTGCGCGTGTGAGGGCTCGATTCGGTCGCGGCTGCTGTTGTTGGACGTGACAACGGCGTTGGTAGTCTCCATAGCCGCGCTTTCGTCGCAAACATCCACACCGAGGACCGTTCCATCGAGGACGCGGAGATGAGGCATCAACCGCTGGACCGCCCCGAGGTACCCCTCCACGCGGACGACAGGGTTGTCGCTGGGGCAGCCCGCGTTGCCGGGCTTCGCCGCGGAAGGGGGAAACCGCAGTCTCATTTCGCGCAGCCGTGAGAGCGGGGCGACGTGCTGCAGCTCGGAAATGTCGGCGATCGCATTGCAGGCCAAGTCGACGTATTTCAAGGGATGATGGGGTGTGAGCCTCGACAGAGGCCCCAGGGCACGGATATGGTTGAAGGCTGCCTGCAGCCGCTCGAGGTTGGGCAGGTCCTGAACCCCATCAAGCGAGTGGAGACGATTGCAGGACACGTTCAGCACGCGGAGGGAATTTCGAACTGAGTCCAGGCCGTTGGCGAGCGAAATCAGGTTATTTGCACTGAGGTTCAATTCCGTGAGCCCATGTAGATGATCCAGCCCATCGATCCGCTCGATCGCGTTCATGTGCAAATTCAAAGAAGTCAAATGCGGCATTTCGTCGAGGCCCCGGACGTTGCGAATGGAGAGAAGGCCCTTGTCGATGGCCGTGACGGTGGTCGCCATCTCATCCGTCGGGCGTCGGCCGGCACTAGTAACGGAGTGATCGACGTTCACCGGCACGATATTTCCCGCAGACGTGGGGGCTCCGCGCTGGCGGTGTTCTTTCGTCGCTGCCTCCCTCGCAACTGCATTGTTCTCCCGGCTGCGCCTGACCAATGCCATAGACAGAAAAAATTAACGCGCCAGGTTTATCTCACTGACCACAGCACTTCACAGACGTACATTATTGTACCAAGACAACTGGATCCAGACGCCACCCAGCACAACTGGATCCAGAACCGATTGTCATCCTACGAGTTACTCACACCGTGGCGGCTACCGCGAGTCATTCACGCGATCGCTGGAGTCACAATGGGTGGCTATAGTGAACGCTCACGACGCGACGATGCGATGTAGGCTCGGTAGTCTGGAATACGGATGGTTGGGGCCGTCGAAAACATCGGAGACGTCACGATGAAGTCCGCTGTTGACTCAGTCGTGGCGATGGGAATATTCCATACCGCGGCGACTCTCAACAGTGCTTTGACGTCTGGGTCGTGGGCTGCGGCACTAAGAGGGTCCCAAGATGACGACGTCAACAGACTGCTCGGCTATGCGGGATCCCAGCGTTGATCCCCACCCAGCCTAGCAGGGCGCCAACCGTAGCCTAGGCAGCGAACGCGTGATGTACATGTGATGTACATGCTTGTGGTTCCTGTCGCTATGAGCGAGTGGTGTTGTAGCACGTCTTGGTGCTTCGCCACCCAGGCGACGATCGCGGCCTTGCAGTGGCGCGACCAGGGCCACGCATTTCTTTACAGGAAGCTCGCGTGTGGTACTCCATCTTCGGGGAGCGCTCTGTGCCCGATGCAACATCACAAAAAAATGCGCCCCCTTCACTCACCGGATGTCAACTGATTCTCTCGCCATTTGAGACGACACACCCCCATCGATCGTATTCAGCCGGCGAACGTGAAACACATGATCGGGCTACCGAACCAGCTCCACTCGCCGTGCCGCACGCCATGGCTCGTCGCACTGTACACTGTCTGGTACCCATCACTGACACCGATGTGGCCCTGAAACAGGACCATATCCCCGTCATGGACGGCGCCACAGTCGACTTCTGAGAATCCAGGGGCGCCACTCGACTGCCAGGAGCTTGTGTCCAGATAAGGGAAGGACGGGTTGACGGACTCCTGAACGGCCCGCCACACGAGGTGACTGCAGTCGATTCCGGGGCCACTGGGTCCTTTGTTGGTAGGGTCACCTTCACCGCCCCACAAGTACGGTGTTCCCTGCCACGTCTGTGCGGCCTCCAGAATATCCGTAGCATTTCCGCTCCCGCCAGAAGAGGACTGGGCGTTCACGGCGGCGATGAGGAACGCGATGATGAGGAATGTTTGCATGCTTGAAATGAAAAGAAGAAACTGACTATTAGTTGGTTAGTCACTAACCAACAAAAAAAGAAGCTGGAGACAACGAGGCGCGCCTGAAACACGCCTCGCACACGTGAACGTCACGGACAACCACTCATCAACCAATCATGGACCGTTTGCGGCCACGGGCTCTCACGGCGGATAACTTCTCGAGGGTCGTACGGCCTTTCTCGGGGAGGCACTTCGCGATGTAGCCAGCGAGAAACCAATTAATCGCGCCGGAGCCGTACGTGCCGTCACCCCCGACGTCGACGCAACCTCCTCCTATCTCCACAAGCTGCGGATGCGTCGACGATAGGGCGCGCTCCATGACGTACAGATCGACGGCCTTGTCTTCGACGTTCGCGCTCTCCTTGACCAAACCAAGGTCGATGACGTGAATGGAGTCGACGTGCTGGCCGTCGATGATAAAGTTGGACGTGGTGAGGTCGCCGTGGATGATGTCGGCGTTGTGCATCATGGCCACGAGTTGGCCGAGGCGGTCGATGACGGCACGCAGCGCTGGCATGCCCCGATCGCCTTCGGACTGCAGGGACAAAATCGCTTCTTTCGCCGTCACGCCAGGGAGACGCTGCATCACGATGGTGTGATTCGCTTTGTCAACGGCGAACACCGTCGGAGCCGGCACACCCGCGCGCTTGCATCGCACGAGGGCTCGAGCTTCGCGACTAGTCCGCTGCTCCCTGATTTTCGCGTCTAGTGTAGGATGCCGATAGCCTTTTGCAGGTCTACATTTCGCGACCGCCGGGCAGCCGTAGAAGTCGCATGCATAGACATACGCCTCGGCACAATGTGCGAGGGGCTCGTCGGTGTTGCTGATCATAACCTAATTAGCAACAACGTGTGGGGAACCCACAACCGCATCACTAACGTCCGCTTCAACTTAGAACGGCCCAGAACAAGAAGATAGGTCATCCGGAAACCGGGGGCGGTGTGTCGTCATCAAAATCGACTGATTTACCCTCCTGTGTCTTTCCGGCGAAACTGCTTGTCTCCCCCTGATGCTGGAAGTATGACGGCGTGTGGGCGACGATCCTTCCTTGAAACCGCTTGAAAAAGTCGACCAGAAGCCAATCCAGCGGGCTCTGGTCAAAGTTCCGCCGGATGAATTCGACGACGACGGGAACATCATGGATACGAATCAGCTGGCCGATGACGCCAAAAAACTTCATCGCGGGCAACATTTCCAGATCCTGAACCGCCCAGGGATTGTAGAAAGACGCGACAGTCCAATCGGTGCGGCGAAGTAACTGGGCGTCAGCCCATTTTCGAATTTTCCCGACGAAGCCGCGGGCCGTGACGATGTCGTCCTCCATCATCAAAAAGTAGCCGCAGCGCCCAAACGATTGTCGCGCCACATGGTCCAATAAAAAGGCGACGTCGAGGTTCTGTTTGCTCCTCCACATTACCCTCCGGGTGCTGTCTCCCCATCGGTGTGCCAAGCTGGCGCCAGGATCCGCGAGCTTCCTGAACAGCTCATCGTTGGCGTCCTCCTCCGAGCGCTCAATGATCTGCAACGCACCTGACTGAATGTGTGCCGCAAACACCGAACGCACCGCAGCGATTTCCCGGTGATCCGCCGGTGGGTAGTTACCGTTGAACACCACGACGACGGCCGGCTCGGTCCCATCGGTGCTCATACCGTCAAACAAACTTTTCACGGTCGCGAGAAGGTAGTTCGTCGCCCTATTCACGGTGCTCAGACCGATCACCAGGTGCATATCGCCGCTGCGGCCTCCCCGAGTAAGGGGCAAGGCGGGCAACGGATTCCACTGGGGAACACTAAAACGGTTCTGAAGCGGCGACCAATTGCGAATTTGATAGGCTAATTTGTCCGCCGTGTTGATCGCAAACGTAAGGTTCAGCTTGAGTGACGCCCATCGTTCGTTCTCCACGCCGCCTGACAACAAGTTGTGCGCCAAGGATTCAACATCGCGAAGCAGGTCCACTGCAACGCAACGAGGATGCAGTTTGGGCGTCGTCCTTTCGGCTCGCGTCTCCATCACGAGCGTCGGGTTTTTGTCGGAAGGAAATTGTTTCAGCAATTTGCTGCGAAGCCGCCTGATCGCCGAGGTAGCCGTTGACGTCGATGAAACCCAGCTGTCTCTCAGTTTATCGGGTGAATTGTGCGCATGTGTGTTGGGAACTTGTTTCTTCTTCGACGGCACAAGTGGTGAGGTTGCTGGGCGTGGATGCCTAATCGTGGAAATGGTCAACAAGGTGCTAATGCTGGCAGAAGCGAGCAGGAAGACTGCGACCACCATGACGTACATTTCGCAAGGAGGAATGCAATGCCTGCTTGGTATCAACAATAAAAGATTTAAACATCGTTGCTCAAAAAAAGCGGTTCGTGAGGATTCACAAAAGAATTGACTCGAGACGGTCTAAGGTGTCGCTGCCAGCCTTTCAAGGGGAGTTGTAAGCTCGGAGGTGGGACGTCCCGTTCCACGGAGCAAAGACTCCCGCAGCCGCTCCGCCAGGGAATGGCTCTGAAGGTCCGCGGCACGGTCCGCTGAGGCGAGGAGTTGGGCCACCCTGCCCTGTGCTTGATTGATGGCTTCGATTGAAGATGACGAGGTCCGCCGCCGTGCGACGCCAGGCTGCGATGCCTGTTCACTGTGGGTACGAGTATTTTCTGGGGCGTCTGCTGAGGGCCCGGGTGAGGCTTGGTCGATAGGGCGTTCGCGTTCATCGCTGCGATCACGATCCAGCCCTTCGGGAAAGCTTTCAGACTCGTCACCTTGCACGAGCAAGGCCTGCATTCGTGCGACAAACGCATCGTCATCGTCGAGCTCTGGTGATGAAGAAGCCACATGTGCTCTCGTGAGGGTTCGTGCTTCGCTGCCGCACGGTACGTTCACATCGAGGTCAATTTCATTCACCGACTGTGCTTGGTGACCTCGCTCCAAATACACCAGCGCGACCGCGCAAATGGTGATCAACGCGTACAGGTCGACATGTTCGACGTCGAGGTCGAAGGCGACGTCCACAATGCTCGTGCCGAGGAGTGCGGCCTGCTGCATCGCAGGATGGTGGAAGAGCGAGCTGGGACCCTGGTCGATCCACGCCGCCACCAACAATTTGAGTGGTCTGTCCAAAAGGATGGATCCAGGTCCCCGGGACGACCACTTCTTAAACGTCGCCCGCAGTTTCTCCAACGGCAAGTACTTTCGCGCCACAATGTGAGTCGAAGCGATCGACGTCACCTTTTGAAAGGCCATCACTGGGACGTTGGCAGCCACAAGGCCCCTCAGCCTGGCGGCGGTACAAAAGACGTTGAAGTCGAATTCGTTTGAAACCGCTAGGTGGAAGAAGCTGCATGCAGGGCAAAGGTGGCGGTACCGTTTAACGGCATCAACGAGGTGGTTCCACGTGTCCCGCACTAGTCTGGCGACGCCGCATCGTCGCAATAGGTAACGATACGCCACGGAGGCCGTTGTGTCGTCGCTCGGATCCACACCGTCGTTGGCGACGTGCAGCAGCAGATCGTCAACAAGCCGAGACGCCCACTGCACGCTTCGGTCGCCGGGCCGATCCAATTTGAACGGACTCGGCGACCGTCTGGACGCCGGCGACGTTCGCTGTCGAAGCGGCGTGGTGGACTGGCGTGTGAGCTCGCGGCGCTGTTGGGCCATGTTGTCGGCAGAGGTGATGCTCGTGCGGCCCTTGCAGCCACCGCGTGCCAAGGTTGCTAAAGGATGTGAGAACGGCACCCGGTGCACCTCGACTCTCAATCCCTCCTTCCGTCCGGCCGCGTCCGTCGCGGCCGACATGGACGACAGCAGCAATAATAGTTGTTCCTTATCGACGGCACACATATCCCCGAGAGTGACTTCCATTGTGGCAGCCATCTGAATGCATAAAGCCTGTGAACCTCATCAGCGCACAAAAGTTCACGTCGATGATCACACGGCCGCACGGAAAGAAAAGCGACGCGAGGGTCAGTGTGCACTGTGCATCGAAACTTGGTGAGGTGGAGAAGAACTTACAAGCTGTTGTCAGACCCCCCACCACCTCGCGAGTTTTGCGGCCGAGGTGACGCGGGCCGCGACGAGCGCGACTCCCGCGCGGGAGGCGTGACCGTGCCAGCCCCATGCGGAACGTCGGGACTTTCAAGATCATCGTCACTGTCGACGGCCGATGCTGCTATCGCAGCTGCCGCTGAAGATTCGCATGCATCCAGTGCGCCGCCGTGCTGCCGGTGCTGAACGCCTTCGTCCCATTCCAGGACCACCCTGCGTAGGGCCGTCTTTTCGTGTGCGTCCAGTTCCTCCGGATCGTATGGCCTGCGCGTAAGGCACAGCGGATGAGAGACCGGCACGCCCGCCACCGACGCTGAATGAACGAACAAGCCGATGAATCGGACCCACTCATCGCGTTCAGGCGATAACGCTGTGCGAAGTAGCAGCACGTGGGCCACGCCGTCCTCTTCAAATCGCAGGCCGAAGTAGAAGAATGACATGCTCGTCGCCTCGGGATGAATCGCCGTAGTCACATTATTAAACAGAAATACAGGTCGCAAAGCTATCTCCCGCGTTGGTGTCAAGGTCACGAAGGGCACCTGCGTGCGCCGTTGCGCCTCGTGACTCGGACTTTTTGAGTAGTTCAGCCCTCGGTGGTCTACGACGAACCAGCGACGCTGCCAATTTCGAACTGGTAGTATGCCACGACCGACCGAAAATTTCTCGAGCCAACCACTCTTGTTGCGATCAATGACGGAGGAAGTCGGTGCGCTGCCACCAGCGGCCACCGGCGATGCCATCGGCCGCGCCAGGACGAGTGTCGTTACGACAAGGGAAAATACTGTTTGTCAACGGAGGTGAGGAAAAGCAATGATGCGTGCTGTTGTTCCAACGCACGGGACGGGGTATCTGGCCACGTATGAGTATGAGAGGCACCTGGCCACTAAGGATTCCGCCTCATTTCTTCACAAAAACCATAAAAAAGCAGACAAGCAAGCAGAAGTGCGTCAACTCCAGGTTGCATGTCCAACGTGCCTGTGCCTGAGCGGCGTCGCGACGACAGCGTCCACTTTGCAACCTTCTCGCCGGATCCATTGACAACATCACATGACTTCAGCGGTGATTGCAACGTCGAAAGGACAACGGCAGGCTGGGCGGAAGATTTCTTACCGAGGCGCGGATCCAGCATGGCGAGTTTGCAGCCTGTCTTTTCGACGTACGACAACACGCCTACACGTCGCCGGCTGACGGGAGTCAGCACTTCAGCACTGCTGCCGAAAAATCCGGCGCTGAGCACAAGCTGTTTTTGACTGCTGGTCGCGTAGCACACTTGACTCAAGTGACTGGCGTAGACGTCGTCCGTGGCGACCATGAGGATCCGCCTGTCCATCGGGTCATAAAATGAACATTCGAGCTGATTGGCGGGCAGCAGCTGCATCGAGACCCGCCAGGTGGCAGCCTCGCCCACGGTCCAAGGCGTCCCTTCCAGGTCGCATCCACAACAGAACCCGGGGAATGGAGACGCCAAGGGTATGAAGCGGCTGGGCGGCATGGTATTCACAGCTCGCCTCCAGCGCTGGTCCATGGCTGCCGCACGCCGGAGATGGACCGCGGGAAGAAAGTCGAGAACGGAGGCGATTGCAAGCGCGGACATCGGTACCAACGTTCGGCTGGACCGGCATGGCATGACACTCACGAATTGCACGTCGCATGGTTGGGTGGTCGACACCCTAAAACGGCCTGATGAATCTTGTAAGCACATCTTTGATGAGCCCCCCGTTGTCGCGGTCAGCGACTGGAAGCCCACGCCGCATCGGTAGGAACTAATTAAGGGGCATTCGTTGACGAGGTGCAATTTGGTTCCAGCATCCAGTTCCAACGTGACTGCGTGATACACGCCGGACAGCCATTTTCGACTCAGTATGCCAACCACAGCGCACGACATCGGCTGAATTTCTGTAGGCATCGCGAGAGGCGGACAGTACTCAGTCGCCCCAGTCAAACGGGATTCGACGACGTGAAATATTCGCGGGGTGCAGTTCTGAATGACGACGACCACCGACCCGGAACGCCCTGCCACGGACGCGACGTGTCCTTTGGCGAACGCGACAAATCGCTGCAACAGTGGCCTCGGCACGACTTTCTGCTCGACCGCTTTCTCGAGTTGTTTCGCAAGTTCGGCTTCTCCGCGCCAAATGCGAAGATCATTTGACCAATCGAGTGTGACAACCCGTGAGTTGGGTTTCCGATTTGGCAGTTGCGGTGCCGTGGCTCCCGGATTTCTGGGATTGACACCAATTTCAGCCCATGCTGCGGCTAGATTTTCCGGTGGCACGCTTTCTCCTGCGGACATCAGAATTTCAGCCTCGTCGAATGCCTGCCTGGCGACGTCGAGCCGTTGCAACGCCAGCTGGGCGCGACCCTCGGCAAACTTGCTTTGAGGCGAGCTTCCTTTGGAAATTGAGGTCGCTTGTTGCGCATCCAAAAGTGATCGTTCGTACCGTCCAAGAGCCAAGTAGCATTCTGCACGAAGCAACAGCATGCGTTCCTGTTGAGTTTTGTTGGGCGGCGGATTGGTTGTTTCACAAAGCAAGTCGATCGCTGCTTGGAAAGTCCCTCGGCTCATCGTGTGCCTCGCGGTTGTGATCAGCGCGTCAGGACCAAGCATAGGCTTGGATGGCGACGGAGGTTGCGCCGAAGATGTGGCGTACATTGAAAAGTCCGGAACAACAAAAGTAGGGGACCTCGAATGATGACAACACCCATTTGACTTACTGGTCACATTTACGCCCTATCATTGCGTGTGAAACTAACTTGGTCGCCCGCCGAAGACACTTTCACTCTGCCTCTAGATAAATCTGGGAACCAAATTTGGCATAAAGTGCACCTTTCAGCTTTGTCATGATCGCCCACAACGCTTCCTTCTCGGCGAGCATGTCGTGGAGTTCGCGTTCAGTCTCTCCCTTTCGCTCCTCCACCAAGTCACGGCCCTTGTCCGAATTGAGGTGAACAAACGATTCACCGAACACAAAGGCCACCTCGTCGGCGATCAGGCACTCGTCGCTGGCGTCGGATAAGTTTTCGACCTCTTGCTTTTTGACCTTGATCAGATCGATGAGGGCTTGGTGTCGCCGATGCAGCCGGCCGAACGTACAAATACTGCGCTGATCTTCCCACGTCACGTCAATCGGATCCTTGTCGCGTTTAGAGGCCATGGGGCAGTCCGAGAAGTTAAGGGTTCTGCTTTGTCGGTCAATGGTTGGCTCCTCGGAACCCAATTTTGCAACGTCCCATGATCGGTGAGTGATTCATTCGCTACCGTGATACCGACGGAAACCGGAAAAAAAAACTCCACGTGAGCCGCCAATAAACAATACATGAGACTTGACAGCTAACGAGTGACGGCGTCCGTCACGCTGCGCAGTGCGAGGGTTCGTCCCCCGGAAGGTTTCGAGAGGCGTCGGCAGTCGATTTTTCGACCGCCGTTGCAGCGGCGGATGTCGAAGGGGATCGAACGTAGTCGTCGGCTTTTCGACCAGCCACTGACTTTGTTGCCGACGGCGGAAGCTCTTCACAGTCACCAGACAGAAGCCACCGGTGTCGCAGTAGTTGAGAGGTCTTCCAACGGCGATCAACGTCAACATCCAACATGCGAGAGACAAACTCGCAGAATTCCGTCGTTGCTGCGCTGGGGAACGGGTGAAAGCAGCCCTCCAGTATTCGGCGGTAGCGTCTGTGCCGGCATTCATCGTGAAATGGATACTGGCCAAGGACCGCCGTATAAAGGGCCACTCCGCACGCCCAAACATCTGCTTCCACGCCTACCGTATTACCGTAGCGAGAGGGGAGTGCACTATCAGCGTTGCGGCTAGCCCTGAGTATCTCAGGCGCCGCGTAGTTGGGCGATCCGCCTTGTCGTGCAACTATTGAAGAATCGTTTCGCGATGGTTCGTCATTGCTCAGTCGATGTGCCAAACCAAAGTCACACAAGAGGGCCCGCCCGCTGCGACGATCAACGACGATGTTTTCAAGTTTGACGTCTCCGTGACGAATCCTTCTTGCGTGTAAAAAATCAAGCGCAGCCAGCAAACCTCGAAAGAGCCTCTTCGCGACCACCTCCGTCAGACGGCCGGTCGGACTCGTCGAAATCATGGAGAAGAGGTCACCCGCTTCAATCAACGGCGTAACGAGAACCGAACACCGTCGATCGGTTTTCATTCCATCATCTCCCGCACAAACCGAAACACCGGGTTCCTCGTCGAAGACGACATCGTCGAAGCATTCGACAACCTGTAAGATGTTGGGATGCGGCGGCAATGTGGCGTGAATTTCAATTTCCGCGACGCCCGCGGACCCCTCGGATAACTCAGTCCGAAGGGGCTGCGGAATAACTTTCGCAGCGCGAAATTCACCGCTTTGTCGATCAATGACGCGGTGAACAACGCTAAACGATCCTCTACCGATGACATCAAGAGTTTGGTAGCGGTCGAAGTACATTTGAGACAAAATGGAATGGCTCTTGAGAAGGGAAGGGGAAGTGCTGTCAAACCCCTGACTCTCTCTCTCTCTCTATCCATGAGGTCGCGGGGTTGTGACCGCCGTGACGCGAATGCGACGATCGAAGGAAGAAGCCATACAAACACGCTACACGAACTGAAGGTCTAGCACCGACAAGCGAGGTCAGGGAAGATCTTTGAAAAAGCCAATTGTTCCGTTGATGACAATGAAAGATCCACTGATTTGTAAAGAACGGCGTACCACGCCGACAGGGAGAAAGACGGCCATGAATTTCGCTGCCAAATCTCGATTCACCGGCGGTACCCATGTTGGCACTTGCGGAATGCTCTTTTGCCACAGCGTGTGCCAGTGAACTGCATAAGATTTGCTCGGTTCGAGGAGCTTCAGCGTGCTGAGGTTGTGCGGAACGTGACTCAAGTAGCCACTGACGACACCAGCAAAAATGCTGCCCACCGGGACACGGAGATGCCCGAGGAACGAGCTACGTTCGATGCACCATTCGGAAAGTTGATTAATTCCAATCCCGAAAACAACTTCGCGACCGCAACGGGGCACGTAGCCTCGTGTCCAGCGAGTGACGAGAGACTCTGGGTTCGCCGTTGCGTTGCATGCTTCCAAGACGCTGCTCATGGGGCACACAATGAGCCCGGGAACGAATGACAAACATAGTCGGTAGATGTTCGGATATGGTGATCCAGCAACATCAACTTCTTGGAGCTGCGCACGAATACGTTTGAGGGCGTTGATGTATAGCACACGGGTTGGGGCTTGGATGTGCATGTTGGGAAACCACGCTTGCGGTTGACCGGTGAGACGTTGGTTGATCAGGGCATTCATTGCACTACGGAAAAATGAATCGATAAACGCACCGAGAGACGTCGCTGTATATGAATAATGCGACGCTGCTCGCTGCTCCAATAAGGGTGTCGCAGCTCTCACTTTGGATTGATTCAAAATGGATTGTGTGAGCGCCTTGATGATAAAGGCAGAGGCATCCGGATATTTTTCCAGCAGTTCTGTCAGCGCTGTCTTCGAAAGACGATACACAACGACGTCCGTCGTGCACTCAGCGTTGAATCGAGCGGGGTGCTGATCGTTGAACAAGTGAAGAGTACCCATGCTGTGCCGGTCGAAGCTGTCCACAAGATGATCACGACCGTCTATGGTGACCCAGCGCTTGACGACGCCGCTTGCAATGAAGCAGGCGTCGAGTCCGACTTCGCCCTTTCTCGTGATTAGAGAGCCGCGGGGCAACTCGGTCCGCTTCATTCGCGTGGCAAGAAAGCGCAAATGTTCGTCATTCAATTCGCTGAATATCACAGCTTGTTTGACAGCAGTCATGCATTCGCTCAAGTAAAATTTCTTGAACAGATCCGGGTTCTGTTGCAAAACTTCTCGCAGGGCACGAAGCTCCTTGCGCTCGTCGGGCGTGATTTCCATGTTTTTGAACAAGGGTGATGCAGCTGTACACTTGCGAACAACACAACAAGCAATGTTTGTACCAGAGCTACTTTGGTGGTTTCCTGTTGCGAACTGACTTGTTCGCTCACTGATGCAATTTGCACATTTGGCTTCCAGCGGTTGGACTTCTCCAGCATCCCATCTCAGAGCATTTGGCCACCTTTCTCCTGGCACATGCTTTGCAAACACCGCCCAGTCTTTCCGCGTCAAAAAGACATCCAAACGTCGCGCACTTGCGTCGCATGACCTGCATGGATGCGCACGCGCCGCACACGGTGCCATCACAATCGTCGAGAATGACTTGACAGACACTGCAGCGTGGACGGTGCTTCTCATGGCACTGAGCGCACCATCCGGAAAGAACTGCCGGACGAGCGCACGACTTGCAAACGACTTGTGTCGCTTGCATCCGATACAGCAGCATGCTGCCGAGGAACAATGCGGCAGCTTGACGCGCCTCGGCCGTCATGGCGGCGGAAGCGCAGTGGTCAACATTCGTGACATCGTCGAACGCTTGCTTCACGCGACAGAAACTCTCGTGTGTCAAAGAATCACCCGAGGCGTCTGGGTGAAGAATCGAAGCGAGTCTGTAAAAAGATTTCCTTGCGGCGTCGGCATCAACACTGCCTTGGGGAAGCTGAAGTACTTCACTGGAGGTCGAACTCGCCATTACGCGGTCGTGCTCGACTCGCCATTGTGACACATCCGTCATTCGGACTCTGCAGGTAGTGTAAGGAAGGAACATTTCCCACACTCTGGGGAATCATTCGCGTCTCGATGAAGAATTTGAGCGGTACAATTGTGTGCTTTAGGCAAATGCGATCGACCGTGGTCTATCAGTGATCTAAAGAAGCGGTCTATGAAAGATGGACTCAAAACGATGTAGCCCTGAAGGACTGCAGTGACATGGACGAGGAAACGGTGTCTTGCCGGACGCCGCCGCTGCATCACGACAGAAATTCCGACACAAGGACAATACGTTGGCAGCCGGCGAGTTCTCAGGAGGTGCGCCAAGGGCGCTTTCCATAATGGCTGAGGCAATGGCTGCGTGAGATCGGGCTGCTAGGTTCAGCTGCCGGTTGCAGATGTTAGAAGCAATGCAAAACGCTTCCAGCGTGGAGGCACAAAAGTCAAGTGAGGATTCCTGCTCCAGGTGCTGATTGGCCACTCGATGAATCACCAAGTCCATCAGCGTCGGTTCGTGCAAATTGAATTGCAATGTCTCAAGAACGCGAACCTCCCAGTACGCGAACTCTGTCGGAGTCGGAATTTTTGTGTCACCTCCCCACTGCTCCATCACCGTCACCAACGCATGAACACTCACTGGTCGATGATCGATGAATTTGCACGCCAGCGCAAGAACCGTGAGAACAATAATTTTCACCGTACGTTTGCTAAGCACTTCACTTGCATCAACTTTACAAAACCTGTCCAAAAGGTCACATGCCTTGGTGAAGACGGCGGTCGTTAAATGAAAATGCGCACATAAATCCTCGAGCAAGTCGATGAGGGCAGCGCGAGTATTGTTGGCTTGAGCGGGATACCACCGAGTCCATGCATCGACGAGAGCAGTATCACAAAAGTCGGCATTTTCAAGGTCAAAGTGCTGACCGATGGAGTGAACCGTAGCCTCGTCGATGGATGGTTGAACTGCAACGCCAAAGAAGGAGTCGGTGCTTTCCTGTGAGATGTAGTTCCTGGTCACACAGGCATTTGCGATGGTGTCGGGGGGAAGGAAATATCCCCCAATCCACGAATCCCGCAGACTCGCCGCATCAACAGACGGGGGCGTAATGTATTGCGCAATTCTGCACACCGCGCCGGTCTCCCCACAACGCGAAAGAAATTCCACCTGAACGCCGTTCGGGCTATTTGCGGTCGCATATTTGTAGGAAAGTCCGGTTGATCCTGGAACTTCGGGACGTACGATGCGCAACGACGTTTGCTCAAGCCTGTGCCGTTTGATGAAGTAGGGAATGTCGCGAGCCATTAGTCGGACGAGCAGAAGCTTTGGCTGGGACAGGGTGGTGACGCTTAGGTCGATGGGGAGTTGTTCCGCAACGTTGTCGCTTCCGCGTGCCAAGTCCAACGCAGATTCAAATAAGTCAAGGGAGGACATGGTGCGCGCTGTCAGCGTTAACAACAACAACAACACTGCATCCGCTGCAACTAGTCTCGTTCATCTGGGGTGCAGTGTCGTTCACAGTGATACAAATGTCGGCACCTCGTGACTTCGTACGTCGATCTGTGCTGCTGGAGCCTTGTCGTGTTGCCGACTGAAGAATCCGCCCACAATGTCAACAGCGAGCATTGCTACAAAAGCAATGCGCGGTCTCACAGATCCTCCCTTGCTCGGAACCACGAGAAGCAACAATGACTGAACCACCATTTCAGCGATTGAAAACAGCTGGTTTCTTCGATGTCGATTCCGAAATTGAGTCCACAGCTGTTGACGACGCAATACGTCAATCTGAGACAGCGTCATCTCCTTGAGAACACCAAAGGCAGGCACCTGGTAGGCGATACTGAATTGCTGCCAAGAAAATGTCACGACAAACACCGTGGCGCTCGCGAGTGATAGTCCAAGGACAACCCACAAGCCTTCCAGCATGGAAGATAACACAACCCAAACCCAAACGGTAGCGAACGCCGCGTTGTAGAGCAATACAAGGATGACCATCGGGATGCGGCGCTTCCAAATCGTACCAGTCGGAAAAAAACTGGTGTGGTCGTGCAATCTCTGCAATAGTATCGAGTCGCTCGGTGCGGAGCTGGCTTCGAGCTTGTCGACAAGGTCTTGCGGCGCAACGGCGTTGCCATGACGAAGCAAAGCATCCAGAAAGTCCGAGGATCCGCATGCTGCCTCTCTCACCGCAAGGACAAGAGGATGTGACGTGCATGGATGATGGCGATTCACGTCGAGTGCGGGAAGCGAAAGCAGCAATTCCAGGGCCGCGGACTCTCGCTGCATGATGGCGTGTTGCAGTGGCGTCCAAATGAAACCACGATTCACGTCCGTGCGTTCATGAACAGCAATCATCGCACAAATTTGATGGCGTCCCAGAAGAATGGATTGACAAAATGCCGTTGTCCCACAACCGTGGGTAAATGAGTTGATGTTGACCCGATCACATGCCAGAAGTCGCGCTACCGCATCGCAGTCGTTTATAGTAACCGCCACGAACAGGGGGTTTCCTTTGTTTGGATCTACTCTGGAACACTTGAGCAGTTCATCGAGAAAAGTCAGTCTGTGATGCTCGACAGCGAGCACACACGGATTGTTTGCGTTGACGTTTTGCAGGTCCTTGCATTTGAGAAACGCCTTCAGTGCGTGAGGTAGGTTATTTTCGATGGCCAACGCCACCCAAGCAACCGACGAACTGCACAGCAAACTGTGATGATTTTCAAGCCAAGCGGAAGTCAAAGTAACGTCATCTTGACCTAGTAGTAGTTCGGCGGTTGCGCTTTCTCGCGCACATACTGATGTCCTCATGTGTCTGTAAAAAAAAAAGTGTAATACTCAACTCAAAAGAAGCTGCAACTCCTCAGCTAGAAACCATGACTCGGTTTGATGCACCAACTAATCCGCGAGCCAGGGAAAAACTGCACCAATGCGTCGGTCGATTTCCGTGGAATATGGTTCTGCAATGCCAAAGGCGCTGAGGACTTGTTCGTCGCTTTTGTTTCTTAACCAGTCCGCAGTGGCGGCTGCGCAAAGATCTTTCAGCGACGTCACACCGAGCAACGTTGCGGCTTTAAGCAGGTTCACGACATTCAACACATTCATTTCCATTCCTTGCATCACCACGTCGTGGATGAAATCATAGTCCCATTCACTGATGATGGCTTGCAGCTCAGCGCGTAGTGGGCGTTCAATCTCGATAGAAGGTAGCCCCAGGCGACGCTCTAAAAAAATTTCTACTTGCCGAAGCTGATCGACGGTAACGTCGTGTGCTGTGAATTCGATGACTTCGTTGGCTGATGCGTGCAGCGACAGGTCACGAATTATGGGTGACGCGTCGACAAAAATGGACTTTGACACCTGGCAACGTCGCGTGCCGTGGCTATCTTCCAGCCGGATGATGATTGACGTCTCAGCAGCAGTCACTGTTTCTGACAGACCAAGCTCTCGCATTGTAAAATGACCTATTTGTGACCGTCACGAAACAGAACGCCCATATTGAAGTGGATCCAAGGAATCGATGCTCAGTGTGGTGGTCGAAACTACATCTCGTTATCTCGGCAGGCCCCAGTGACTTTACAATCGTTTCACCTTCTATCATCTAGCCGGCGGCCGACAACTGAATTACTACAGCCTTTTTGCACCACCCTGAGGACCACGACCAGCGTCGGCAAGCAATTCTTGAATAATATGGAACGGAATGCCCATACCCTGCAAGTGTTGAAAACGAGCCATTGCTTCCATTGAATCCCGACGATTTCCCTCAGGCGCGCGAAGCTGCGCCCCAAACCAGCGCGTCCTTTCGATGCCAGACAGCTCCTTTGGTGGACCATCCTTGAAGAAGGTCGCTTCGTTTTCGGCGAACGCTTCGCCTGATGCCTGCACGTGATCGTACCTCATTTCCAGTGCTTGGTCAGGTGACAAGCCGGTCACTTTGGCCATCGCGAAGTATGCCTTCTGAAAGTCTTGGTTGTGCGGCAACGAAAACGGCCCGGGGACGTAGCGTTTAGGAACCGCCTCGCCTGCAAATCCCGGTCGATTCTCGAACATGACGATAACACAAGAGATGTTATCCTTCGATCCCCGGGTGATAGCTTCCTCGCAAACCATCTGCGCAACCGTGGTGGGATCTTGCACAGTACCGAGTTTTGCCTTCACAAAGTCGATCACTTCTTCATTGGAAAAATTGCCTTCGAACACGCCGTCGCAGGCCAGCAATGCGAAGTCAGGCCCAGCGAAAGCCAGTTCACAGTGAGTCACGTCAGGCAACGCGATGACGGGTTGATTCAGTTGATCGCCTGTCGCGTTACCTTTGTAGTCGATGTCCCCAAAAGCGCGACTGACCGCCAGACTCCCGTTCACACGGGCGTTGTCCACATAACCGCCACACGTCTCAATGCGACGGCGCTCGCGTATCAACGTTGGCTTGTGATCAGTTGTCAATGAGACGCAAACGCCGTCTTTACAAGCCAAGACACGGCTGTCGCCAACATTTCCGACGGTCAGTTGAATCGTGTCGTTCATTTTTTCAGCGAAAAAGAATGTTCCGGTTGATCCGCCAGTGCGTTTGGCATCGATGAATTTTTTGTCAATGGCCAACGCGATTTCCTTCAGTCGCTCGTCACTAACGGGCGGAGTCAAAGTCTGCAGCAGCGCTTCGAATTCTTCCGCCACGTATTGAGAACATTCTCCATTTACGTGTCCATCGAAGACCCCGAAGAATCCCCAGTGCGGCTTCATGAACACCAAATGAGCATCTTCCATCGACTCACGATACCCATTGACACACGATGAACCCACCCGGAAAATTGGATTGCCGTAACTTTCGTTGACTGCCGACATCACCGGCTTTGTCAACATTCCGCCCATTTTCGCAGATCAGAAACTACGAAGATGAGAAAAAGATCTGCAATTTTGTGATCGCAAAATAAGTGCAATGGTGCCCGCCAATTCATTGACAACCAGACAACAAGAAAACATTCGTGACACAAAGAGAAAGGAGGAGGGAATTGCCAAAGGAATCAAAGCAACCTACTGACGAGTATGTCGGTTCTCGGTCGCCAAGGCAACCACTTCCCGGGCAAACTCGGGTGCCAAAACATCATTTTTCTCTGCCAATGGTAGGCTATTGCAACTCATTCTCAGAAGAAAACGCAAGTCTCTCATCGCCGTTCCAATCAAGTCTTCCTTCGTACCGCTTGGGCACGTGACAGCAATTGCACGTTTCAAAAGCGCTGCCGCTGGTGGCACCTGTTCGTGTTGCACACGTTTGTTGACCACAATTTGCAAACGATTGCAATCGCTTCGAACACTCATTTCTCGTTCCATGCGGACTACATGAACGTCTGCGTCAACATTCAAACACGTGTGAATTGATCCGCGGGCCAGGATCCTCGGCGTCAGGATTGAAATGATGCCGTTCTCTGGAGGATTGCTAGCAAATGCTTCCGCAACATCGTTGAAATCTAAGAACATGACGCCGGAGTCCGCGACGATTGTTTCTTGGTTGGTCGGGGGGGACGGCAGCGTTGAACACGGATGCTCGTCGAATTCAGAGAAAAAAATAGCAATGTCTGAAGGAAGAACCATGACTCGTCCGTCGTCGCAAGGATAAACCTCGACGACGAGGAGAACTTCCTGACCACAGCGATGAATTTTCGTCTTGATTTGCTGATGTACGATGCTTGCAACATGCACACAATGCGAACAGACGGCATGCAACACGCCTGTCGCAATTTGCAAATTGTCGCAGTGCACACGAGGCCTCGGACAGAATGAACCGTCGCCAGCAACGTGGTTGGCGATTGTCATTCGATGAAAGGGAAGCGACGGGCGTTCAAAAGAGACGAATTGATGCAGGGCGCAACAGTCGTCGTGGCGAATCTCGAAGAGGGTCGATACGCTCTTGAACGTCGATGCCGTAATGTCCGAGATGATTCTTGGATACTGACCCACGAAGTAGGATTGTTCCGTTTTCGGAGACGTCACTAGCTCGCAGCCTACATCCTCGACGAGACGAATATGCAACTCGTGCAGCGCTAGCGTAAAACCTAAATTTGGATTGATTTCAGGTCGCAATTTCTTCACGTAATCGAACGCTCGGTCATAAGACATGCGCTGACAAGTTGACCCATCGCCATGAGTCATCAGATACGCTATGACAACGGTAGCACTCCGCGAGATACCCAGCCGACAGTGGACCAGAATGCCCTTGTTCGTTTGGAGAGCCGACTCGATGAACGTGAGACACGCAGAAAAAACAGAAGAAATATTTTCATCGCTATGGTCGCGCATACCGAATTTGCGTACGTCAATCCCAGGAAATGACACAGAGTCACAGTCGTCTGCAAGATTCAAGATGCATCGAATGTTATTTCGTTCCAATTCGACAAGTGATTGCGCATCACCCCATCCACCCAAAAACAAGTTGTCCACGATCTCCGTGGCTTCAAATTGAGTTTGAGTTAGCGGTTTCTTGGCGCAGGCCGTTGTAAATCGCGGTGGAAGCGAGAGGTTCAGTTGAGGACGTTTCGTCGCTCCGCGCATCATTCAAATTTGATATCGATCAATCTGAAGGGGTGAATTACAGGGAAGGAAGGAAACATCCAGGACTAGACCAGCACACCTACCGGCACGGGGGTAGGGGAGAAATAAGACTAAAGTCGAACGCTATGGTTGGAATCATCGTTGTGCCGACCCGAGCCAACAATTCCGAGGAACGAGTTGCAAATGGGCATGCCACGACAAAAGAATGCCGACGTCTTCCAATGTGCCGAAACGATGCGGTTGTGGCGATAGCGGTGCATGTGTCGCAACATATTCGAACCGGACAACGAGCAAACAAATTCAAACACACTTTCTCTGTTCTCTGTTGGTCTTTACGTTTCAACCGATCGTCGATGATGGCCACCGCCGACGCCATTGCCCCAACAAACGCGAACAGTGAAGTCGGAAGTCGCAGGGCCATGGCCAACAGCCGTTCAGCAGACTTGCTCCGGGGATTCCCTTGATGAAACGTAAAATAGTGCTACCCAGATTAACTTTGTGGTTAGAATCTTCCTACCCTTTGCAGCCCACCAGCAACACGCAATACAGATG
>ERZ1292630.238-Hain-H41-02um-R3-238-length-59243-cov-6_pt1 | contig 59243 bp, 62 predicted proteins | sample MGYA00564408_ERZ1292630 | MGnify/ENA primary metagenome ERZ1292630 (study PRJEB36523, sample SAMEA6512641) | groundwater metagenome | collected 2019-01-08 | study: AquaDiva: Metagenomics assemblies of 32 groundwater samples
CATCAGCAGTAATACCACCTATGCCTGTAAGATCACCTGTGGTTGATATGTCCCAATCAGAAGAGTTGACTGCTATTGTGGGTAAATTATCTCCCAAAGTTAGAGCTGTACCAGCGGTTACGGTATATGAGGTACCGGTGATATTGTTGTCTCCTAAAGAAATAGCATTAATGTAATCTGTGTCTGTAACCACTAAGGCAGAAGTTTGAGCGGAGTCCGCAGAAAGAGTTAGCACTCCGGATGTGGAAATGCTCCATGCATCTCCTCCAGTTATGCCTACTGTGGTTGCAGCTGCGGAATTTCCTATTGTAACAGCATCACCGGTAGTAGCGTTTGTAGCAATATTCACAGTGGTAGCGCCGTTAGCAGTCACCCCGCCTATATCGATAGTTCCTGTAATAATCCCATCTGCTATGTTAACTGCGGTGGCCGCCGACCCAATATTCAGAGTGATAACTGTTGAATCAAAAATTGAAGCAGCAGAAGTGCCGGATGTTATATCAGCGCTAGTTGCACCGTTGACGGATAAATCTCCGGAAACAGTTATGTCTCCCTCAGAAGTGTCATCTGCTATTGAAAACAGGATATTTGTTCCATCACTTACAGAAAGAGTACCGGTGTTGGCAATAACCAAAGTGGGGGAGGTGTCTAAAAAGTTTATGTCGGTATCCCACCCGGAACCAATATTTAGAGCGTTCTCAACCGCTGAAGAAGCTGTTATGCCTGCTATAAAAAGAGCAGAAAAAGTATCATCTGCTGAGCCGGATATGGGATCAAAATCAATGTGTACGCCAGACAAATCCGTTGAAGTACCGTTTCCACCCTCTACATTTACATAAATGCCGTCCACATTGTCAGTTGTTATTCCGGTTCCGCCGGAAAGATTAATCTGAAATGCATCAGCAGAAGGTTCTGTGCCGGCACTTATATTGGATATTTCAAGTTGAATATCTCCAAGATCTCCATACAGAAGTCTTAGTCTTTCAGATGCGGTAGTTTTGTCTATTACTCCGCCTGCGGATGTAAACGGACTAACAGACCCGCCTCCGTCGTCGTTACTACATGAAACAACTCCGCTTCCGTCTACAGTTAATGCGCCTGCGTTGGAAAAAGAAGTACAGTCAAGACCTGATAACACAAGACTTGAATCTCCGTCTGTAGTCAAAACAATATCACCGGTGCCATTAGCAGTTAAAGTTAAGTTTTCATTTGTGCTCGTTGTTAAGTCGGTTGCGGCTCCCGATATTGTGATTGATCCTTGGGTGGCTAGAGTGCCAATTCCTGATAAATTGCCAACGGTACCTGAATCGGTTACTGTGAAAATATTGTTTGTACCGTCAGAAATGTTAAAAGTATTTCCATTCCCTAAAGTTATTGTATAGCCTGCTGTAACGGTTATGCCCGAGTCTGAGTAAGTTCCACCGGAGATAGAACCTCCTGATAGTGTTCCTCCAGTGATTGTTGCACCATTGAAGGTACCGCCGCTAAAGGTTCCACCATTGATAGTACCAAGACCTGATAAAGAGGGGGAACCAACTCCCGTAATATTTCCAGTTAAAGTGAAGGCCCCAATGTTTGATGCCGCTAAGGTGTTAACAGTCAAAGTGCCTGAAGTACCGTTGTCCGCAACGCTCAAAAGTGTATTTGTCCCATCAGTTATTGTTAATGTTTCAGTATTAGTAATTGCGATTGAAGGGGTGGAGGCAGAAAAAGTTATATCTCCTCCAAAGTCGGAGGTGCCGTTAACATCCAAATTGCTTGCTATATTAACATTTCCTGAAGAATCAACCTGTAGGTATTTAGTGGATCCTGCGTTATTGGTTACATTGAATATGTCTACAGATCCGCTTGAGGCTTGTGCAATTGACAATCCTGTTGCAGTTGATGCGGTGGGAGTGATTGTTTGCGTAGCTCCCGGATTAGTAGTAACGCAGTTTCCTGAACAAGATGCTCCGCTGGCATCCCAAGCCGGCACTCCAGAAGAAATGGTTAACACCTCTCCATCAGATCCAATAGGTAGTTTGCTAAGAACGTTTGTGGCGGAAGCGTAGAGTATGTCACCTGTAGTGTAAGAACTTTGCCCAGTGCCTCCAACCGTTGCTCCCACAGTCCCTGATTTGATAGCTCCTGCAGCAATAGTTCCGGAGGAGGTAACTGTTAGGTCATCTTGAACAAAACTGTCTTCAATACAATCGTCGCAGCCGTCGTTATTTACAATATCATCCAGTGTGGCATTTAAATTTATAGTACTATCTGAGATCTCTAAACCTGTGCCTAGTTTTAAATTGCCTGTTTCTCCTTCAATTTGAGTCTCTGTTAAGGTGGACGATATGGTAGGTCTTTGTCCTTGAGTTATTTCTATGCCTTTACCGGCAGTAAGTGAATAAATTATGTTAGGCGCTGTCAAACTTCCTGAGATTGTGGCTTCTTTTGTTACTTCTAACGCATCAGTGATACTTACCTTCTTAGCAAAGATAGCAGATATATTGAAGTGAATTGAACCTTCATCTGTGGTGTCTTGTTCGGCAAGTACTGAGGGGAGTTCGTTTTGGGTTGTAGTGGTTTTATTGAAGGCCAAATTTTTAAGCAGTCTTGATAAAGCAGTATTTTTTTGTTTACCAGAAGAGCTGGGATTGCTTTTATCACTAAACAGGCTCTCTTGAAAAAGAGTTAAGATTATTATGAAGAAGAGGATTGTTGAGACTCCTGCAAAACCTGAGAGAAGTTTTACCCTAGTGATAGCGTTAGAAGGCTCCGCACTTTGTGGTAGTGAATGCACTGTTTCCTGTAGGAAGTCTCCTCTAAAGTTCTGAGAGTGTTTTTTAAGAACGGATTCTACTTTTTGTTCTTCAGTTTCAATGTTCCGTTTTTCTTTAGTGTTAGGAGTGTATAAATTTTGAGTAGGGATTTTGTTGTTCTTTTCTTCCTGGATTTTTTTGATGGCTTTTACTTCAGCTTCAGTAAATCTTCTGTGTCCAGATCCTGTTCTGAAGCTTGCTTTTATTACTCCTTCTCTCTCCCAATTTCTAATAGTATGTTGGGAAACGTGTATCAACTGCGCAACCTCAGCAATAGAGTATAATTTTGGATCATTTTGGGCAGGGTTTTCCATAGAAATTTATTATACGTATAATACAAAATGTCAATTCATATGTAAATACTTTTTGTTAGATGTGGCTTTGTTTTACGGTTTAATATCTGAGCATTGGTAAACAAGAGTAATTATTAGTTTCATTAATCGAGTATTTTGAGTATTAAGAGTTCATCCTTAGTTTGATTTAAAATTTTTGTTTGGGTACAAACATCCTCCTACTGAATAAAGTTTTGATAAAGCACTGAAACTATTAGCACATGCTTAGAAAATGAATTGTACTATGCCAACTCTTATCTGGTTGCCACTTTTGATGCAAGATTAAATAGTTAAACTTCAAATTAAATAGAGGCGACTTAGTAGAGTTAAGTCCCCTTATGAAACGTTACTTTAATTTATGAATACAAAAAAATGTAGTTTAGCGTGGTATCCTGACAACTCTTCAGTTTGTTTTACCTCAACTTATTATTATAACTATAATAAAAATTGGCTATACCGCTAATCTGTTGAGGACTTTACTTGTTCTATGTGGTATATTTTGAATATCATTATGTGGTCGGTCTGCCCAAAAAATAGAAAAAGTCTAATAGTCCTGATTGCTCTTAGTGTTGTGTTAGTTTTGAGTTTTACAAAGCCCTCTAGAGCGGAAGACTTATCTTTTGGAGTAGCAAATTATATTACCATCTTGGATAACGAGGTTAAAGATGGTGATATTGTTGCTTCTTCTACAGGAGGCTTTTATTTAAGCAAATACCCGTACGATTCAGCCGTAATAGGTGTAGTTAGTGTAAACCCTGCCGTTTTCTTTGACTTTTATGGCGGATCGGAAACAAGTAAGAAATACCCAGTTATTCTTTCCGGGACAGTTAAGGTTAATGTAACTGGCATGAACGGCCCAATAAGAAAAGGGGATATTGTTACTACCTCCTCAACCCCGGGAGTTGGGATGAGGGCCGACAAGTCTGGGTATGCTTTGGGTGTTGCTCTTGAGGACTTTGAACCTCCCAACCCTGAGTCTCTGGGCAAAATTAATGTTACTTTGAATATTAGATATTTTTATCCAGGCTCCCCATACAAAAAGAGCAATGTGAGTTTACTGAGCATCTTTTCAGAACCTGTTTTTGAAAGCCCGGCAGTTTTATTTAAATACCTTCTGGCAGGCTTTTTTATACTTTTGTCTTTTACATTAGGATTGGTTTATTTTGGAAGAATTGCAAAAGCCGGTGTTGAGGCCCTTGGTAGAAATCCTCTGGCAGCAAGAACTATTGAGGTTGGTGTTGTGATAAATGTTTTGATTACTGTTGCCATAGTCTTGGGAGGATCATCAATTGCTTTAATAATATTAAGATTATGATTAAAATGGTAAAGTCTATTTATTTTAAGAAGTTATGCTAACACCTGCCCTAATTTATGCCGCCCTTTTTAGTTTGATTGTTCTTTTTGGTCTTGTGTTTCTTTATTCGTACTATCTTGGGAAAATTGTTCAGAGGGATAGTGATGTTTATAAAAGAGCTCAAAACATTATTGAGGATGCTCATAAGAAAGCTAAGGCTATTCTTGACACCTCATCAGATAAGGCTAAAGAGATTGTATCTGCAATTGAGCACTCAAAATATGAATTTGACAGGGAATATAAAACTTCCTTGAGAGATACTGTTGCTAAAAGCATTCTTCAGCTTGAGGAGCAAACCCAGTATCTGTCAAAGTCTTATGAAAACATGTATGAAGAGATTAGAACTCAGTCCATGAAACAACTTAAAGATACTCTGGCTAAGCTTGAACAAGCCGGGGAGGAAAGTCTTTCAGCATTCAGATCTTCTTTGAAAGATCAGCAATTAACCAGCCAGTACTACATTGAGAAAAGACTAAATCAAGAATTTGAGAGTGCCCATAAAGAAATAGTTACATATAAAGAAGCTCAAATGCGTGAAGTGGAGGAGAAAATAGATAAAATTGTCCTAAAGCTCTCTTCAGAAATATTGGGTAGAGCAATATCTTTGGAAGATCATGAGAAATTGGTTTTTGAGGCGTTGAATAAGATAAAAGAGGAAGGTGTATTTAATTCTTAGTTTTGAAAAATGCCCTACGATAAAACTGTTTTTGCGCCACTTTTAGAAATTGTTTATACAAAACCCCAGGTAGAGGAGTTGGTTTCTCAATTAGAACTCGTCCTCACTTCTTTGTTTAACAATAAAGAGTCGGCAATAGATGTTTTGGGCAAATTTTTATCCCATGACTATAAAGATAAAGTTATGCTCTGTGCGGACAAGTCAGGGACAAATATTTCAGATCCTTCCTCTCTTGGAGATTTTTTGCGCCTTCTGATTGACAACCTTAAAGCTACCAAAGTTGTGAGAATTGACCTTGCCTTTGTACCAAAGGACCAACAAGTTGCCGGTATATCAAGCTGGTTTTTGGGTAACATCAAAGAAAAAGTGTTTCTTGATATATCAATTGATAGAAATCTTGTAGGAGGCGTTTCACTCTCTTATGAAGGTAACTTTTACGAATATTCTCTTAAAAAAAAGTTAGAAGAAAAGTATAAACTTGGTGATTTTAGAGCACTTCTTAAAGGTAATTAAGTTATGGAAAAAAGTTTTCAGGAAGTACTTGAGGGTATTGGTGAGTATGGGATTGTGACCCAAATTAAGCATCATATTGCTGTTATTTCAGGGCTTCCTCATGTAAAACTTAGTGAACTTGTACTTTTTGAATCCGGTCAGTACGGTCAGGTATTTTCAATAGAAGAAAAATTTGCTGAAGTCTTGGTTTTTTCAAGAACATCCATTAAAGTTGGTACCAGGTTGACGCGCTTACAAACTGAAATCAAGGTTCCGGTTGGGTCTGAACTCCTTGGTAGGATCATAGATCCTTTTGGCAGCCCTGTTGTAGGTGTGTTAGGTTATAAACGCCCCGCAGAAGAAAGATTTATAGATATTGAAGCTCCCGGAATTGACAGAAGAGTAAAGATCAAAAGACCTTTTTTAACAGGGGTTAGCATAGTGGATATGTCAATTCCTCTTGGCAAGGGTCAAAGAGAATTGATAATTGGAGACAGAAAAACCGGAAAAAGTTCCTTTTTATTAAACGTTATAAAAAACCAAGTTAAAGACGGTTCTATTGCTATCTACTGTGCTGTGGGTAGGAAAAAGTCAGATATAAAAAGAATAGAAGACGTTTTTGTTAAAGAAGGGATTTTTGCAAACTCTCTTATAGTAGCAACCAGTTATGACGATCCGGCCAGCTCCATATTTTTGTGTCCTTATACAGCTATGACAATAGCTGAATATTTTAGAGATTCTGGGAAAGACGTTGTGCTTGTTATTGACGATCTTACCACCCATGCTAAGTTTTACAGGGAAATCTCTTTATTATCAAGACGTTTTCCGGGCAGAGATTCCTATCCAGGAGATATTTTTTACGTGCATTCAAAACTCTTGGAAAGAGCGGGGAACTTTAAGCATTCAAATGCAGAAGCTGTGTCAATCACATGCCTTCCGGTTGCTGAGACTTTTGAAGACGAATTGAGTTATATAACTACCAATCTGATGGGCATGACAGACGGCCACATTTTTTTTGATAGCAACCTTTACTATAAAGGCGTAAGGCCTGCAATAAACATTTCCTTTTCTGTAACAAGAGTAGGTAAACAAACTCAATCCCCATTAATGAAAGAGGTAAATCATGAGCTGTCCCTGCTACTATCTTCTTATAACAAAATGCAGAGTTTGTCTCACTTTGGTGGAGAAGTGTCACAAGAAGTGAAGGACACTCTTGATACAGGAAATAAAATATATAAGTTTTTTGATCAGGATTATTCTATTGTGGTTCCTCTTGAAATACAGTTGGTTTTGTTGTCTATGATTTGGCTTAAGTTTTTTTATGGGGAATCTGAAAATGAGATAAATAATTACAGAAAGAACCTCATTTTGGCAATGGCTGATGAAAGTATCAAAACAATGATAAAAGAGCTCCTAAACGTAACTTCAGTTGTAGATCTTTTCTCAAATGTATCAAAGAAGAAGGAGGAAATTTTGTCCATATGCAAAACAGGAAAGAAATAAAGTCAGAACTTGACATGTTAAATGTATTCAAAATCATCACAGAATCTTATGAGGAGATTTCTGTTTCCAGAATGAGACAAATAAAAGATTCCGTACTTAATACCAGAGACTTTCTGTATGGTTTATCCGAGGTATTTTCAGATATAAGAATTGCCGAGCTTAGTGTTGACGAAAAGGAACTAAGGCATTCCAAGAAAAACAAGTGTGTGGCAGTTTTGATAACCCCAAACTCAAAGCTATATGGGTCAATAGTCCAGAAGGTTTACAAACTCTTTTTAAAAGAGTTGGCAAATTCAACTTGTGACATAGTAATAATTGGAAGAGTGGGAAAAGAGTATTATGAAGACGAAAAAAAGAAAAGACCTTTCAGATTCTTTGAAGTTAAGGACGCCAATCTGACAGCATCTGACATTAAACCTATTGTTTATTACCTGTTAAATTATGAAAGAGTGAATGTTTACCATGGTAAGTTCGAAGGAATTATTCTTCAAAATGCTATAGAAACAAATATAACAGGCAACCTGAATGTGGAAGATTATGTAAAAAGCGGAGCAAAAAATGAATACTTATTTGAGCCCTCTCTTAGTACTATTACAGGTTTTTTTGAAACACAAATCTTTGCTAGCTTTATGAAACAAACAGTAACAGAATCTCAACTAGCGGGCTACGCCTCAAGAATTCAAGCTATGGAAAGCGCCTTGGAGACTGTTGATGTAAGATCCAAAGTATTAAGATTATCTGAAAGAAAAGTTAGACGGGAACTAGAGAACAAGAAGCAGTTGGGCATAGTGTCTGCTGCTCTGTTTTTGAACTTGTAGCTATGCAAAATATTGGCAAAGTAAAAAGTATAAAAGGAAATATTGTAGAAATTGAGTTTATAGGTGATGCTCCTAATGTTCATGACGTTTTTGTGTTAGATGATGACCATAGTGTAAAGATTGAAGTCTATGCTTCATCTTCCCCAACAGCATTCTTCTGTTTGGTTTTAAATAAAGTTGAGAAATTGTATAGAGGTGCTCTGGTAGTAAATACAGGGGAGCCTATAAAAGTTCCTGTTGGGGAGGGTACGCTTGGAAGAGTAATAGACATTTTTGGTACGCCTCAGGACTCTAAAGGAGTTCCGCTTGAAAATATAGAAACAAGAAACATATTTGCCAGATTTGTAGGGTTTGATGAAATTGTAGCCCCAAAGGAGCTTTTGGAAACCGGTATCAAAGCAATAGATTTTTTTGCGCCTATTCTTAAAGGTGGGAAGGTTGGTCTATTTGGCGGAGCCGGAGTTGGGAAGACGGTACTTCTTACCGAAATAATAAATAACGTTGTAATTCTAGGAAAAAAAGATGCTGTGTCAGTATTTGCTGGAATAGGGGAACGAGTAAGAGAAGGGCACGAACTTTATGAGGTATTAGCAGACAGCAATGTCCTACCGTCAGTAGCGCTTATTTATGGTCAGATGGGCAAAAACCCTGTTGTTAGATTAAGAACTGCATTGGCAGGTGTGTCAATGGCAGAGTACTTTAGGGATAAGATGCATAGAAATGTACTCTTCTTTGTTGATAATGTTTACAGATTTGCTCAGGCAGGTAATGAATTGGCTACTTTAATGAGTACTATCCCTTCAGAAGATGGGTATCAGGCAACTCTTTCTTCTGAAATGGCGCATTTTCATGAGCGGTTAGTTAGTACTAATTCTGGTTCCATCACTTCAATTGAAGCGGTATATGTCCAGTCTGATGATGTTTCAGATTACGCCGTTCAGTCCATTTTCCCTTTTTTGGATTCAACAGTAGTTCTATCAAGGCCTATCTACCAGGAAGGTAGGTTTCCGGCAATAGATTTTCTGTCCTCAACATCTTCAGCTCTGAACCCTGAGGTTGTAGGAGAAAGGCACTATAAAGTTTTGCTGGAGGCTCAGGCTATCCTTAAAAAAGCTGCATCTTTAGATAGAATGGTATCTTTGGTTGGGGAATCCGAGCTTTCTTATGAGGATCAAATGGTCTATAAAAGGGCAAAAATTATAAAAAATTATATGACTCAGGATTTTTCTGTAATGGCACAACAAACTGGTAGGGAAGGTAAGTATGTAAAACTTGTGGATGTTGTGTCTGATATGGAAGATATAGTTTCAGGTAAACATGATAAGCATGCACCAGAGCCTTTTCTATACGTGGCTACTGCAAAGGAGCTTTCTTAGGAACTTATGGGCAGTTTAGATCAAAAAGAATTGCACATTCATGTAAGAAATCCGGAAAATGTTTTGTTTGAAGGCTATGTAAATGCAGTTTCTTCCTACAATGAAAAAGGTCCTTTTGATGTGCTTCCTCTTCATGAAAGCTTTATTTCTTTGATAAAAAATTATTTAAAGATATATCAGAGAAACGGTCAAATTAAGGAAATAAAAGTTGACACTGGAGTGTTGAAAGTCTTTAAGAATAAAATAGAGGTTTATCTTGGTATTTGAAGCATTGATTCTCTGCTGTTACCTTATTCCTATTGCGTATAAATCGGTCTGGCCATCAGACTTGAAAGATGACAAAACTACTATCTTGTCACCGGAAGGAGTGGGGAAAGCTATATCCGAATATAACGTATTATTGTAAATCTCCGTTTTATTAGTACCGTCTATCCTAATTAAATAAATTGTGCCTTTCTTTTCCTTCTCAATTTCTCCTTCAACTAAAATCAGATGAAAACTGTCATTATACCAGTAGACTTTTGGTTCTTTATCGGTCTTTTTTAAAGATAAAGTTGTGTAACTTGTTTTTTCTCCAATAGGAAGAGGTTTTTCCAGGTCATATATTTTGTAGTTGATAACCCCGTTTTCTTCCTCTTTATACAGGAACTTTTTCTCATCCGGGGACCATACTGTTTGTTGATCTTTTGCTATTTTTAAAAGTTCTTCCGGAACGGACAGTTTTGATAAAAACAACTCTCTTTTTTTTGTAACTTCACTAAGCCAACTTTCTTTTATGGCCTGCGCACTTGTTGTAGCCTCAAAGTTTCCTGACTGCAAATCTACCAAAAAGAAGCTTTTATCCTTCATTTTGACTAAGATTTCTTTTTCATCAGGACTCCAGTCCAGCGACTCTCCATTTGAGTATATTATCCTTGAGGTGTCCTCAAGAATTACGCTTGGGGAGGTTTTAAATAAATTTACCTGAAGATTTCCTCCAAGAGGAAACACCCAAACCCCAGGGTCGTTACCATCTTTAGTGAAGTACGCAATCTTTGTTAGAGTTGGGGAAATTACTGGGGTTCTTGCCCCCGTGCTTGTTAAAGGTTCTAATCTTGGTGTTTTTGAAACTAAAATACCTGTAATATCTGTTACTAATTGTTCAAAAACCTCAACATTTTTTTCCCAAGGGGCATAGCCATTCTTAACTATTTTCAAATTGTAAGAGCCCGGTTTTAAACTTTGAATGGTTCCATTAGTTGCTGTTGTCAAGGATCCCTCCAGGTAAACTTGTGCGCCATCAGGAATAGACTTAACAGCAATCATCCCTGTTGGGGTAATTTCCTTTTTAATTGTATTAACTCTATAGCCCGTTGAATAAAAGTACACCACCACAGTCACAACCAGAATCACTATTAGTGAGATAACCGGCCAAAGGAGGTTTTTCATAGCGATGGTATTTTAGCATGTTTTTAAAATTGGCAATGGTATAATCTATCAACAGTTCTATGCTCACAAAAAAAATAGCCATTGATTTAGGAACAGCCAATTCTGTTGTCCACTTGTCAGGTAAAGGAGTGGTTCTAAATGAACCTACGGTTGTAGCCATTACTGAGGATGAGGAAAGAGTAGTGGCCGTTGGAATTGAAGCTAAAGAAATGCTTGGAAAGACTCCGGAAGGAATAATAGCGTGCAGGCCCTTAAGAGACGGTGTGATTGCAGATTATGCGGTAACTGAGGCAATGCTTAAATATTATATAAATAAAGTTTTGGGAGGTTCCAGGCTTTTTAAACCTGATGTTATGGTTTCAGTACCTGCAGGTGTGACATCAGTTGAGTCTAGAGCTGTCATTGACGCGGCTTACAGCGCAGGCGCTAGAGTTTCATACTTAATTCCGGAACCTTTGGCGGCTGCAATAGGAACAGGGCTTCCTGTTTCTGAGCCTTCCGGAAATATGGTTGTAAATGTGGGAGGCGGTACCACAGAAATTGCAGTAATATCACTGTATGGCATGGTTGCTTATGGTAGTGTGAGAGTAGCTGGCAATAAGATTGATGAAGCGATAGCCCAGTATATAAGGCGCAAATTCGGGCTATTAATTGGAGATAATACTGCTGAAGAAGTTAAGAAAGTTTTGGGAAGCGCTTTTCCGCTTTCTAAAGAGGAGGTTTATGAAGTGCGGGGCAGGGATTTTATATCCGGCTTGCCAAGAACTGTTACAGTTAATTCCACAGAAATTTCTCAAGCAATACAAAGTCCTTTAAATCAAATAGTCTCAGCAATAAAAAATGTTTTAGAACAAACACCCCCTGAGCTCTCATCTGATATTTTAGACAAAGGGTTTGTATTAAGCGGGGGAAGTTCCCAGTTGAGAAACATTGACTCATATATTTCTCAGTCAATTGCGGTTCCTACTCATGTAGCAGACGAGCCCTTGCTGTGTGTGGTTAAAGGTGTAGCTTTTGCACTATCTAACTTAGACATTTTTAGTAAAAGTATCACCAAAAAATAATATGACAACTGTTAACATTTTAGGGGTTCGTGTAGATAACGTGTCAATGGATGAAGCGGTTGATATGTTTTATTCAATGATCAGGAAGGGATCAGAGAAACAGGTTATTTGTACACCTAATTCAGAATTTATTGTTGATGCTCAAAAGCAGCCTGTATTCAAAAACATACTCAATGAATCCACTTTAAGTATTCCGGATGGTAACGGTTTGCGTTTTGCAGCTAAGTTTTTAAATGAAACAGCAAAAAAGAACTACGGTATTCTTAATTTTTTTACCGGTTTAAAAATAGGTTTGTTGGGTTTTCTTTCTGATTCTTATCTTGATGTGCTTTCTCATACGGTTACGGGTGTAGATTTTATACACTCTGTTTTTTCTGATCCCAGATCAAAAGGGCTTACTGTATCAGTAATAGGTACAAAGTACTTGGATGGGTCAGATAGTGCCACTCAAGCTATTAGCGCCTTCAAAAAGACTTACCCGCTAGTTACTTTTGTTAGTGGTACTTATGGAAGGAGTCAAGTAGGTGACAATCAGTTTACTTCAAGGGACCTAGATTCAGTAACGGCTGATATACTTCAAGCGCAAAAAGATCAAAAAATTGAAAGAATTGACCTACTGTTAGTTGCTTTAGGACATATAAGGCAGGAATTATTAATTAAAGATATGATAGATAAAGTCAGTTGTTCGGTTTTAATAGGAGTTGGTGGTTTGCTAGATTTTATTAGGGGAAGCAAAAGGAGAGCTCCCATAATAATACGCTTGCTAAAATTAGAATGGGTATTTAGGCTTTTGGTAGAACCCACCCCTTGGAGATTTCAGCGAATTTTAAAGGCCTATTTTAGGTTTTGTTGGCTTGTTTATACATACTCTTTCAAGAAAGTTAATTAACAGTTGTTTTATCTAACTCTAATACAGTTTATAGTCTGTAATTTCATGTCTGTAATTCAGTTGGTCAAATAATTAAAAGCTACCCACTTGACAGATAATTCATACACTTCCATACTAGACATATGGATTTAGCAGATAAATTGTATTCCACAACGGAAGTTTCTGAGATTCTGGGAGTTAGCCTGAGGTCTATTTATAGATATATGGAAGAGGGCAAGCTTTCAGCTGAGATCAAAACTGCAACGGGGAGGCATAGATTTACAAAGAAGAATATAATGGATTTCCTGTATCCGGAGGAAAAAGTATACCTAAAGGAAGAGTCTGATTTGTCTTCCGTTTCCGAAGACTTGTCAGGTCCAAGATCTAAGTTGTCAGTTTTCCCCAAAAGTCTTAAAAAGGGAATAGTTGAAGATACCCAAGGAGGGAACAGTTTAGAGGATTCCATGACTGTTAAGCCTACTGATTGGTTGACAAAATTTAAAGCCGTTCAGGAGTCAAAAAAAGCTCAATTCCAAGAAGAGTTACCCAAGAAAAAGCCTGAGGTGGTGACAGCTCAAGTTGAAGAGGTTTCCTCCAAGACTGCCTCTTCCATAAAGGAAGAACTATCAAATGAGCCAAAACCGGAGCCTGTAGATTGGTTGGCTAGATTTAAAGCCGCAAGGGAGGAGTTAGCTAAAGCTAAACAAGAGACAAAGCCCCCAACTATATCTGAGGCTATTACTAATTCCATACCAGTTGGGCTAGCCCAAACACCTGTTTCATTTCCTCAAACGTCACACCCAAATCAGGATGTTGTAACACCTGCTATTCAAGGCACGCCTATACCTACAGAAGAAGAACAGCCTTTAAAAGCTTCATATCCTATTCCGGTTGCACAAACGGTGCCAACAGCCCCTTCCATTACAGAGAAAATTGAATTGGAGGCTCCTCATTTGACTGCAAACAGTATTGCCTCGCAACAGGGTGAAGAAGTGGGTTCTTTGAAACAGGAGAAAGATGCAGTTGAGAGCACTACAGGTTTTTTCTATTACACTACTCAACTTAAAGGTTTGAAGGAACTTGCTCATTCTTTACATAAATACGCTACCGGGTCTTTAATTCCATATGCTTTCACTATGTATGCCGGTATGTCGCTTTATAAATCAATAAAACCCTTCTCCTTATTGCATGTTTACGTTAAGCCTGAGCACAAAAGCTTTTTTGAAAAGATGCTTCAGCTTTCTTCCTCTGATATAAATAATGCTCACCTCTGTATTATATGCACTGATGATGGTGTTATCTTTGACTCTATTAAAGACATGCATGGCTTAAAGGTGGTTTCTTTAGTTAGGCTTAGAAAGGATTTGCTTGATGCAGGAGAAGATGAGTTAGCAGGGGAGCTTGATCAGGTGCAAGGTTAGGTTAAATTTTAATTTCTTGTATTTCAAGTTCTGTTACACATAAAAATAGCCCCCTTCAGGGGCGTTCTTGTTTAGTTTCCCATCAAACCACCTCCCTTAATTTTAAACAGTGGTGAATACCAGAAACCTTTTTTGAACTTCCCCTAGAAGAGGGCTTTTGGCCTATCTCTAGGTAGTTTTTTTTGGCACTTTGTAAAAACGTGCTCTACCTTTTTCAAACACAGTGTTTTTTGTTGTCATTACGCCTTTTATGCCGAAGTTTAGGCTGTAAGACGCGGTGCCATGAGCATTGTAAGCATTTATCAGAAACAGCTTATGTCTGCTAAAAAAGTGCTTGAATTTTGGCATTTTTAAATTATCAACGTGCTTTTGGATAATTAGAGTACTCTGTTCTAACGCTTGTGTTATTTTACCCCTTTACTTCAATGATTTTGAGAAGCGTACTACATTTACTCTAAATAATTTAGGACTCAATTGTCAATACTTTTGTTTTTAATGTACAATATTCTCACTATTTGATAGGGGAGACTTTAAAGATTTTATGGATAAAAATGCTTTTTTTTTAAAGAAAGAGGGTCTGGTGAAGGATTCTCTTCAGGTTCTGGTTGTAGCTGCTGAGGCATCTCCGTATGCCAATGTTGGTGGTTTTTCAAGAGTTGTAGAGGCCTTATCAAAGGCCTTAGTAAAGACCGGGTGTGATGTGAGAGTTTTCACACCAAAATTTGGGTTTTTAGATGAAGGAAAGTTCAAAACAAAGATGGTTCTTGAAGGTTTGCAAGTACCAACGGGAGATGAAAACACACCATACCTCATATGTAACGTTAAAAGCCACAAACTGCCATCCGGCGTGACAACTTATTTTCTTGAGAACATGGAGTATTATGAAAAAAGGGCAAATGTTTATGGTTATAGTGATGATCCTACAAGGTGGGCACTGCTTTCCAGAGGAGCCTTAGAGTTTCTCAAAAATATTTCAAAGTCATTGGATAAAGAAACCCAAGCTTTTAAACCAAAGCTTATTCACTGTAACGACTGGCATACAGGAATCTTAGCTAATTATCTTAAAGAGGAGTATGACGACTCTTCCGAACTGGAAGGTATATCAACGCTTTTTACAATTCATAATTTGAGGTTTCAGGGTCTTTTTGATCCTAGAAATATAAGCGAACTTGATTTTGATGATGGCAAGTCTCAAATAGCACCTTTTTTCTCAGATGAGCTCTCCCATCAAAATTTCATGAAAAGAGGAATTATATACTCCGATGCTGTAAATACTGTGTCACAAACTTATTCCCGGGAAATACTAACTCCGGACTTTGGCGAGGGACTTGACAGACTTTTAGTTGAAGTACGAGGAAAACTTTATGGAGTTTTGAATGGGCTGGATACCGATTCTTTTAATCCTGAAACGGACAAGCTTATAGAAAGAAACTTTAGTATTAACAGCTTGGATAATAGGGTTTTTAACAAAGTTTCTCTCCAAAAAGAATTTGGTCTTAAGGAACTTGAAAACAAACCGCTTCTGGGGTTTGTGGGAAGACTTGATCAGCAAAAAGGAGTTGATCTAGTAATTACTTGCATACACTACCTGATTAAGGAGTTTGGTGTTCAGTTTGTTCAGGTTGGTGGAGGGGATACGGATACGGTCCAGAAACTTAAAGAACTTAAGGAAAGATTTCCAGATAATGTGGGGCTTCATCCTCTGCCAAACTTTACTCTGCCAAGGCTTTTCTTTGCCGGATGTGACATAATTTTGTACCCATCCAGATTTGAGCCTTGTGGTATTGTACAGCTTGAAGCCATGCGTTATGGTGCAATTCCTGTGGTTAGGAAAGTTGGAGGACTTGCCGATTCCGTTTCAAATTTTGATCCCAATACTATGAGGGGGACGGGTTTTGTGTTTGACGATTATGATGTGATTTCTTTTTATGGTCAATTGGTCAGGGCTGTTGAAACTTACAGGCATAAAACTATCTGGAGAACTATACAGAAAAATGCAATGGGAGAGGATTTTTCCTGGGTGAAGAGTGCAAAGGACTACTTAAAGCTTTATAATAGGACGATCGAGTTTCACAGTAAGGTGAATCCCGAAGAAAACATTCCTGTTTATTAGTTTGGTATGATAGTTTCTTTTTTTCTCCATTTGTACCAACCTCCCCAACAGCATTCTTATGTGTTTAGAGAGATTGCGGAGAAGTGTTACCTACCTCTTCTTAAGCTTTTGAAAAATAAAAAAGAATTGAAGCTTACGCTTAATGTTCCTTTGAGCCTTCTTGAATGGTTTGAGAAAGAAAAATATGAGACTTTTCTTGCTGATCTCAAGCACTTTTATTTGCAGGGGAGAATTGAGGTTGTAGGTTCCGGTGCCTACCACCCAATACTGACAAAAATTGATCAGGAGGAGGTTGCAAGGCAGGTGATTCTCAATGAATGCGGATTGGCATATTATCTTGGAAAAAACTCAAACTTTGAAGGTGAACCAATGCTTATGATCAAAAATATCAGAGGCTTTTTCCCCCCCGAAATGGCGTTTAATAGAAAATTGGGGGAAACTCTTTCAGAGCTTAATTATGAGTGGGTAATAGTGGATGAAGTAAGTTTAAGGGAGGATGGAGGAGTGGTCCCAAAGTTGTCAGGTACAGATTTATTATTAGTTTCAAGAAACAGAGCGTTAAGCCTTTGCCTTGCATGCGCTAGAGATGAGGATTCGACTCCGTTTTTGGAAGGCGTAAACTACTTGGCAGGAAACAATCAAAAAGCTTTATTTTTGGCTTTGGACGGGGAAACTTTTGGGCATCATAATAAAGAGGGTATATATCTTCTTGAAAATGTGGTTGATGGGCTTTTGAGACTTGGGCATTCTATTGAAACCTATTCTGACGCGGTTTCAAGACTCAAAACAAAGAAAGAAGTGGATGTGAGGGAGGCTACTTGGGGAGCTTCAGATGAGGATATGGCTAAGGGAGAATCTTACCCAAAGTGGTATTTAAAAGATAATGAGCTTCATAAAGCTTTTCAACATCTTGAGGAGCTTTTTTTTGAAGAACTGAAAAAGGACCCTTTAAAAGACAGCTCAAAAGGGGCTTCCTATGAGTCAAATCTTCCCATTTGGAATTTTAACAAGCTTTCTCTTTCTGAAGAGCTGACTTTGGAAGAAAAAGCATATATTAAAGCCTGTGTACTTTATGATAAAGCTTTAAATTCGGATAAGTATTGGTGGTCCAGCAAAAATCCTGATTTTGATCCAAACATAATAAAAAGAAGCCTTGAGTTGTTTATGAAGATTTTTGAAAAATATGAATTTAAGAGTGAGGAGTTTGGTAATAACGTGAGAAAAGAGAGGGATTTGATCCTGTCTTTGCTGAAGGAGGGTTAGAACAGCTTTATGTATTTTGCCAACTTTCTTCATATTTATCAGCCGGCAAAGCAGCAGAAACATATTTTAGAAGCGGTTGTTAAAAGCTGTTATAGACCATTACTGAAAGGGCTGAAAGCTATTGACGGGTCTAAGATCACTTTAAATATTAGTGGAAGCCTTACGGAGCTTCTTGATAATAACGGCTTCTCAGATGTTTTGTCTGATATAAAAGAGCTTTTGGAAAGCGGAAGACTGGAGCTTACTGGCAGTGCCAAATATCATGCGTTCTTACCCCTGTTGCCTGATGATGAAATAATAAGGCAGATTAAAATAAATGATCAAGCCAGCCGCTTTTATTTTGGGGGAAGTTATAAACCAAGAGGCTTTTTCCCGCCTGAAATGGGTTTTACTCAAAAACTTAGTCCGATTTTGGATGAACTTGGCTTTGATTGGGTTATTTTGGATGAAATTGCCTATAAAGGCGGGCAGTCTTTTCCAACCCAAAATAAACTTTATAAGATTGAAGGCCTTAAGAATTTACACGTCTTTTTCAGAAATCGAAATAGCAGTAATCTGATTATGAGTGCCGCAGTCAGATCTTTGGAATCTATTAAGCAGGTATTGAGTGAAGATTTGAAGACCAATGCTTATATTATTTCTGGAATGGATGGAGAAACATTTGGGCATCACAGACCCGGACTTGAGACTCTTCTTTTTGATTTACTCTCATCTAAAGAAGCTAACTTTGTTGGTATTTCTGATTTGTTAGGGATTTTTAATGAGAGTGAGGATGTACAGCCTGTTTCATCAACTTGGGCTTCCAGTGCCAAAGATATTAAGGAAGGCATCCAGTTTATTTCCTGGAACGATCCCACAAACAAGCTACATTCTCTCCAATGGGCTCTAACAAATCTTGTGTTAGCAGAAGTTAAAAAACACACACCTCAAGATCAGACAAATGCTACTGCCCGTTTGATGTTGGATATGGCACTTGCCAGCGATCAGTTTTTTTGGGCCTGTGCAAAACCGTGGTGGAGTGTTGAAATGATTGAGGAAGGAGCTTTTATTCTGCTTTCTACTGTAAGAAGTATTTCCCAAGTTTCTGAGGAGGTTTTGGGCAAAGCCTCAAAGTTGTATGAGGAGATTGTGTCTAAAGCTTTTGATTGGCAAAGAAGTGACAAAATAAGAGAGTTGCATCTGAGAAATAACGACTTATTGAGAATACCGTTCAAAGAAAGAACTTTTGAGAAAGGCGGAAGTGAAGAGGGAGTCTACAATGCGTTTATTGCTATGATGAGGGCTCTTGAAAAGAAGGCTTCAGAGCAAAGAGAGTATGAACAGGCAATTATGTGGAGAGATGCCGTGTATAAACTTGAGAATAAGCTTGACATTTACGATACAATAAACGTTGTTGATCTTCTTCGGACCAAAATTTCAAACGAAGAAGTTGAGAAAACCCTTGATAAATATACCGCACAATATAAGGAGTTGAGGGGTGGTCAGCCTGAGCAAAGGGATTAGGTGTTATATATGGATCAAACTATGGAGGATGACAGTAAAATAAAGATTCTTTTCATCTGTTCCAGTAATAGGGATAGAAGTAAGACAGCTGAAGACATTTATAAGGATGATGATCATTTTGAAGTTAAATCGGCAGGTGTTGATGCAGATGCTGAGCTTCAGGTATCAAAAGAGCTTATTCGTTGGTCTGATGTTATTGTGGTGATGAATGAGCGGGAAGACAGACAAAAATTCAAACTGCTTCAGAGATTTCCTTTCTTGGAGCCTACAAAGAAAATAATAATTGATTTTGATATTGCCGATAACTATTTGAGAGGGGACCCACAGTTAATAAGAATAATAAAAGATAAGATGAGAGAGTTTTTTCCAGAAGCTTTTTAGTTCTCTACTCTTAAGTGTTTATTTGATACACTTTTTGTGATGAAAATACTCTTTGCCGCGTCTGAAGTTTCCCCGATTGTTAAAATAGGCGGTTTGGGTGATGTAGCAGGTGCCCTTCCAAAAGCCCTTGAGAAGCTTGGTGTTGATGTTGATGTAATTGTTCCTTTTTATCCTGTTATTGACAGACATAAATTCAAAATAATTAAGCAGCTCTCAATTGATGTACCCTTTGATGGTCATACCTGGGAGGTAGGGGTTTATAAAACTAAGCTTCCGGGATCTCAAGTGGACGTTTTGTTACTTAATGAACCAAGATTCTTAGCCGGGGGTGGTGTTAATGCTTTTTCTTCTCTAAAAGATGAGATAGAAAGATTTACTTTTTTTTCAAGAGCGGTTGTTGAATATGTTAAAGCCCAGTTTAATATTTATGATGTAGTCCATTGTAATGATTGGCATACAGGAATGATTACACATATTTTGGAAGAAGAGATAGGAGAGGAGCGCCCTGCCACTCTTTTTACTATTCACAATATTTCTTATCAGGGAGAATGGGGGATGGATCTTGTACAGGAGCTTGGTTTGTCTATTTCAGAACACAGAATTCTTGAATGGGATCTTGAAGATGGAAATGTCAATTTGATGTTGGAGGGCATAGCTTCCTCTGATATGGTTAACACTGTATCCCCTACATATGCTAAAGAGGTAAAGTTTAGCGATGTGGGAGGAGGAATGTCAGAAATTCTGAGGGGAAAGGGAAAAAGATTTGTGGGAATCCTAAACGGAATAGACTATGAGTACTATAACCCTCAAATAGATCCATTCTTACGACTCAACTACAACACCAGAACTTATAAAGAAGGAAAAAAGCAAAATAAGATAGAGCTTCAAAAAGAGTTGGGTTTGAAAATTAAAAATGTTCCGGTGGTTTCTATTATTTCCAGGCTTGATGGAAAGCAGAAGGGATTGGATATTTTGTGTGAGGCCCTTCCTGAAATGCTCAAGCTTGAGATGCAGTTTGTACTTCTTGGTAAGGGAGATAAAAAGTATGAAGAGTCTTTTTATAAACTTGCCCATTTAAGAAAATATCATGGAAAGGTCTCAATAAACTTAGGTTTTGATGAGGCTTTATCTCACAGAATTTATGCAGCATCAGACATATTTTTGATGCCTTCACGTTTTGAACCATGCGGTTTATCCCAATTAATTTCTATGAAGTATGGAACCTTACCGGTTGCACACGGGGTAGGGGGTCTTAAAGATACTGTCAAAGATGACTCAACAGGTTTTATCTTTAATGTTTTTTCAGGAAATGGGCTATTAAGAGCTGTTACAAAAGCCTATAAACTTTGTGGAAGTAAAAAGTGGCAAGAGATGGTTACCAAAGCTATGAAAAAAGATTATTCGTGGGCAAGAAGTGCAGAGGATTATTTGGATGTGTATAAAAAGGCCATTGACTACAAAGAAGAAGTACCTGTTTTGGAGAATATTGGGTTTAAGGATTAACTTATGACTAAATTTATTTTTGATGAACTTACGGGAGAGCCTACTATACTTGCAACAGGTAGGGCAAAGAGAACTGATCAGACAGGAGCAGTTGGCGAGAAACCGAATGGCATTGGAACTGTGTCTCCTCAGGGAAACATTTGTTTTTTTTGTAAGGGGCATGAGGCTGAAACCCCACCCACAATTTATCAGGATCAGGATGACTGGAATGTGCGCGTGTTTGATAACAAGTACAAACTTGTTGATGATCATGAGGTAATTGTGCACAGCCCTAATCATGATAAGGATATTGAAGATTTGGATCACGAACAGGTTGTTAAAATAATAAGAGCGCTTTTAAACAGAGTGCATTTTTATGGCAGTCAGGAAAAAGAAGTGTTTATTTTTAACAACAGAGGAAGAAAAGCAGGCGCCTCCTTAGTACATCCGCATACACAGCTGATTGCACTTAGGGGGTTTCCGGGGATTTTACAAAAAGAAAAAGAGTGGTCTATCAGATACTATGATGAAAAAAACACCTGTTATTGGTGTGACGAGTATAAGAAAGCACTGGAAGAAGGAAGCAGGATTATTTTAGAGACGAGTTTGTTTGTAGCATATGTGCCCCTGGCGTGCAGATGGTCCTATGAAGTTAGAATAACCCCCAAAAATCACAAACCAAATTTTGGTTTTATTGATGAGAGTGAAATAAACAATTTTGCAGGTATCTTGCAAAGAGTTACTCAAGCATACGGTAGAGCATTTAATTATCCTGATAGGAATTTTTGGATTCACACTGAGAGGTGGGATCCTTATCACTGGCATGTGGGGTTTTTGCCTCATTTGAAAGTTTTTGGAGCTTTGGAGCTTGGGGCTGGGATTTGGGTTTCTGATAAGGCAACTCCAGAAGATGCTGCTAAGCTATTGAGGGAGAACATTTAATTTGCCAGTCAATACACATTGTTATATTACGATTACAGCATAAAACCAAAACCCCGCTTACTAAGCGGGATTTTCTTGTATCAATAATTAACAGTTTACTCTTACTTAAGTTCCACTTTGGCTCCAGCTTCTTCTAACTTTTTCTTAGCTGCCTCCGCAGCGTCTTTTTTGGCTCCTTCCAACACTGGCTTTGGAGCACTTTCAACTAAGTTTTTGGCTTCAACCAGACCCAGCGCTTGGTTGATTTCTCTAACGGCTTTAATGACATTTATTTTTGCGCTCCCAGCTTCTTTGAGAATTACATCAAAAGCTGTTTTTTCTTCAACCGGCTCTGCTGATGCTCCGTTTGCTACAGGGGCGGTTGTCATCATCATAGGGGCTGAAGCTGAGACTCCAAACTTTTCTTCAAGGGCTTTAACTAAATCATTTAGTTCAAGTACAGTCATGCCCTCAACAAGTTCCATTACTTTTTTTGCGTTTGCAGATAAATCTGACATGTTACACCTCCTTTAAATTAACTACTTCCGCCTTCTTTTTTACTGGCGATAGCGTTTAGTACATAAACAAAATTTCTTTTTGTGCCTGAGAGTACATTAACAAACCCTGAGACAGGTGCGTTAAACCCAACAAGAACTTTTGTAATAAGTTCCAATCTTGAGGGAAGTTTACTAATATCTTCAACCTGCTCTTTGGAGTAAAATTTGCCATCTATAAATCCAAGTTTTACCAATGGTACATTGGCAGATTTAATAAACTCAAACAGTTTTTTAATTGGAGTAAAAGCGTCTTCATACGCTATAACTGTAAGGGTTGAACCTTCAAAACCTTCTTTTCCTCCCTTAGTTTCTATACCCTCATCTTTAAAGGCAACTTTTAAAAGTGTATTTTTTGTAACTTCAACCTCAGCACCTGTTTCTGCAAGTTTGGCTCTTAGCTCATCCGCCTGGGTTGACTTAAGGCCTTTATAATCTGCAAATATAATAGATTTTGCTGTGGAGAGTTTTTTTCTTAATTGTATTACAGCATTTATATTCTTTTGATTTGGCATAGCTTTTTGGCTTAGAGGGAAAAAAGCAAGGTGTAGTAGAAAAGTGCAAAAGCACTAAGAAGAGTTGCTTTAATTCCTCGGTAGGCCAGCTTTCTGTTTAACCGATAAACGCTAGAGCGTTAATCGAACCTTACTTTCTTTGGAACAGGGTTATGCTACCTGATAATATGTGTTGTTGTCAAATATCTTGTGTAGGGTGTCCGGGTTTTGCTTTTATACGCCTTAGTCAAAGACCCCGGCGGGGTTTGCAGAGGGGAACAAATGAATCTATAATCAAAAAAATCCAAAAATCAAAAGGAGAAACAACATGGCAACTGTAGAAGAGTTGATCAAAGGTTCGTTGTGGGAGGTCGTGTCGCCGAAGGGCATGAGCTTTGGAGCATGGTTGGGTGAAGAACCTGTAACTCTGTCACCGCAAACGCAAGTTAGGGTTGTTGAGCAAGATTCCAACGAAGGAATATTTGAGATCACCGAACTTCCTGAAGGCGCGCGTGTGGGGGTTAGGGTAAGGGACAAGATTACTATTACCTATATTTTTTACAAGTACCTTCAAGCTGTTAGTTAATTTTAGGGCTTGCCAGGTGTAATAAAAAACAGAACCCCCGATGACGTAATGCGTTATATCATCGGGGGTTAAACTTTCAAGGTTGAGGACCAATTCCCTTTTGCTCACGGGAGCCTTTAGTCCTTCCTGAAAGTTTTCAGCTTCGGGATCTACCATCGATCGAACAAACAGAGTTTATTCAACCACTGCTTTCCCTTGAAGCTGAGGCCGGGCCGGCGACGTCCTAGGTGACGAAGTCCTTGGCGGCGGCGAGGGTGGTGCAGGCATAAACGGAGGTTCGAGTGGTGGTGCCAGTGAAACCAGGATCCATGGGTAAGTCTCCTTATAGACTAAGCTATAGAAATACTACCAATTTTATAAAATCTGTCAAATTGTCAAAACTTGGGGAATTTATTCAATTATAACGGGAATTGAGGGGCCCATAGTGGCTGAAAGAAAACAGGATTTGATCCATGTGGGTTGGACTTTTTGGGGCTTATTGGCTTTTAGTGTTTTTAGGATCTCCAAAAAATTTTCTTTTAAGGCATCATTTTCAAAACTCACCTTACCTATTCTAGTGTGAATTATAGGCGCATTTGTTTCATTTCTGACTTCAACCTTGCCTTTTTTAAGTTCGGTTACAACCTTTTCAAGATTTTCTGAAACGGTACCTGTTTTAGGGTTTGGCATCATGCCTCTTGGACCTAAGATTCTTGCAATCTTTGCAAGTTTTGGCATAAAAGCGGGTTCTGCAACTACTTTTTCAAAATCAATGCCGGGTTTTAATTTACCCTGTTCAATGAGTGCAATGTCTTCTTCATTTAAGGTTAAATCTGCACCGTTTACTGACCCTGAAGAAAAGGCGGCAATCTTAACGGCCTTGCCGGTTCCATGGGGGAGGCTTACGGTAGTTCTAATGTTTTGCTCGGGGGCTTTCACATCTATTTGTAAATTAAAATGAGCTTCAACAGTACCGTCAAATTTGGAATAACTGGTACTTTTAACTAATTCTATAGCTTCATTCAGAGGGTAAAGTCTACCTTCTTCTAGTATTTGCTGTGTGATCCGAAGTTTTTTGGGAGCTACTTTCTTGCTTTTTCTCATAGTGTATTACTTTTCAATTGTTATGCCCATTGATCTTGCTGTACCTTCAATGATTTTAGAAGCTGCACCAACCGTCCTGGCATTCAGGTCCTTCATTTTGCGTTCTGCAATTTCTTCTATCTGCGCTTTGGTAACAGAGCCTATTTTTGTTTTATTTGGAACTGCAGAGCCTTTTTGAGCCTTTAGAGCCTTCAATAATAAAGAGGATGCGGGAGGAGTTTTGGTAATAAATGTAAAAGTTCTGTCTTCATAAACAGTAACTACAACAGGGACTATATCTTCACCCATTTTATTTGTTCTGGCATTAAATTCTTTACAAAACTCCATTAATGGGACTCCATGCTGGCCAAGAGCCGGACCAACCGGAGGTGCCGGATTTGCTTTTCCTGCCTGAATATTTAGTTTTACAAAAGACTTAATCTTTTTTGCCATAGTGTTTGTTTCCTAAAGATTTTCTTGATCGCCAGTATAAGTTAAAGCGGAGTAACTTGCAAAAAGTCTAGCTCCGTTGGGACCTCTCTGCCAAAGACAGAGATCAGGACTTTGACCTTTCCTTGCTCTTCATTTACCTCATCTACTTTACCAAGAATGTCTCTAAACGGTCCGTCAACAACTTTGACGCTGTCTCCAACCCTGAATTTAGCCTCAAACTTGGGAGCCTCCATCCGCATGAATTTCATTATGTTTTTGACTTCTGCATCCGGAAGCGGAGTAGGAGTGGTGCCCATGCCTACAAACCCAGTGACCCCAGTTGTTGAGCGGACTGCGTGCCAGGTATCATCTGCCATGACCATATTTACTAAAATGTATCCCGGAAAAATGTGCTCATCTACTTTTCTTTTTTTGCCCTCATTGATCACAATCTTTTCATGAGTGGGAACTAGAACCTGACAAATTCTGTCCTGAAAACCAAAAGACTCAACCCTTTGCTTCAATGTTATAGCCACTTTTTGCTCATGCCCTGAGTATGTATGTACAACATACCATTTGGCATCAGGGTTTTCTTTATCTGAAATCTTAATCAGATCCTTGTCTTCAAGGTCTTTCTTTGGTTCTGTTGTTTGCGCTTCCTTTGCTTGGGTCATAAAAATTTACCTTTTGAAATTATCTTAAAATGAGTTTTTCCAGCCCGTAGTTAAACAACGCATCCAGTAGGGTTACTAAAACGCCGACGATTAAACTAACACCAATAACGTATCGCGTCAAGCGTATAGTCTCAGCTTTAGTTGGCCAAGTCACCTTTGCAAGTTCCTCTTTAGATTCTCTGATGAATGAGAGCATGATTTTAGGATTTTATCATATAAATAGATTTGTTGTTATAATGGGTGGATTATATGGGTCTTGTTACTTATCTTATCAATCCTAACTATGGAAGCTTTACGCTAAGGCTTTTTATTTTTCTACTCTTAGCGGGAGTGTTAATTTTTGTGATTACAATTCACGAATTTGCACATGCCTTAGCGGCTACTTTATTAGGAGATCCAACCGCAAAGGCTAATGACAGGCTAACTTTGGACCCCAGGGCTCACCTTGACAGGTTAGGTACCCTGTTACTTCTTCTTGTGGGTTTTGGATGGGGGAGACCCGTTCCTTTTAACCCCGATTATTTTGCTAATCCAAGAAGAGATAGTGCTATTGTTTCTTTGGCGGGACCTCTGAGTAATTTTTTGTTTGCGTGCATTTTTGGGTTTTTCTATCAATTTTTTCCATACGGGGTGGTAAAAGAAGTGTTGGGTGCTCTAGTCACACTGAACCTAGTTTTATGTTTTTTTAATTTGATTCCTGTTAACCCCCTGGACGGCTTTAAAGTGGTTTGGGGATTTTTGCCGGAGAATTTAGCCCATCAATGGTTAGACTTAGCACCATATGGGATATATATTTTACTCATATTAATATTCTCAAATGTTACTGATAAGTTTATTTCTATTCCGGTTAATTTTTTTATAAACATTCTTTTGTGATGTTATGCTGACACTAATTAATTTTATTAATACTGCTTACAGTTTCTACTCGCATAATTGGCAGCTTGTCTATTTTGGAGGATTTGCTTTACTTTGCTTTTTGAGACTTATACTAAAGCCCTCAAGATATTATGCGCTTCTTTTGCTTGGTTTTATGCTTTTGTTGTTTGAATTTGAATATACCAAACACCTAATTCCGCACGTCAGGGAAAATGTTACGGAGTTGATTTTGGTTGGTCCTGCAAGAAGATCGTTTGGTGCAACGAACACTTTTTTTAGCAAACTTTTACCTGTAATTATGCAATTTAGCGGGTGGTTTTTTATATTTGTTTCTTTGTTTTTTGTAAGAAAAGATAGCGCGGCCTCAGAAAAAAATTTGCAAAAAAACTCTTGACTTATTGGTAAATTTATATATGATCTAATTAACCGAAAGGTTTGTCCTGAGGTGCACGACCAAGAGAGGCTCTTGTATGATTTCCTCAACCTTGTTTGGTAGGGAATTCGGGTGCTGTAAAGGTAAACTTTAGAGCCAGAATACCCACAATTTGTTCAAGGGGGATCACGCCTTTATATTAAGTCGACACATTCGGGGCTGGTCTTATTTTTAATTCTTTTATTTATATTGGGGTCCTTTTTAATCCCTGCAATATTCCTCAACCTCTTCTTAAAGGCATGGTGCTTTTGTATCTTTTTTTGCGCTCACTCTCTCAAGTTGAATTAGGAGAGCGCACACACGGAGGCATATTGGTCTTGTAAACATCTTCTTCTTGACTTATCCCTCGAATTTTTACTACAATGGTGGTCCTAAGGTAATGTCCTAAAATAGTTTAATTGAGAATTTATGGTTAAAAGGGAGCTAAAAATAACTAAATATGTAGGATCCAAAGCGGCTTTCATGCCTGCCGAGGTTTGTGTATTAGTTGTGTTTTTGCATTCAGGGCGTTTTAGGATAAGTTGAAAATTCTAGGCTTTTAGCCTGAAGCGCCGTGAAAACAAAACTCACGGCGCTTTTTTGTTGCGCATAAAACAAAAAGCACTCTAAAAACTTAATAACTCTAAAAAGGAGAGAACAAATGAAACAGAAAGTGTTTGCTTTGCTTGAGCGTTTAGTTGGCAGGTTTCCATCACCGCTTAAAGAATTGGTAATGATTTTGCAAGAGTTTCTAGGATCAATTGTAAAAATAATTGGGTGGATCTTTGCCTACGAGACCTACAACCTTGTGAGATCTTCTGAAATTGGGATTTTGATCTATATCCTGGATAACAGATTTGGGGTGTGGTTTGTACTAGGTCATTATCTGATCTTTTTGTTATATGCCGAGCTTTTTGTCAGGTTTGATAACAAAATGGATTTCATGATTGCACGGATAAATGATCAAATTTACTACCTCCATTTGATGGTTTCCGCTATGGAGAAGTTTGTCAGAATGCATTTTCTTTGGCATGCGGAAAACTTGTCTGAAGTTGTTTTTCAAGAAACAAAAGACGGGAGCGACAAGATTTCTTATTTGCAGGCAAGTTTGTTTTGGGAGTTTCTGCCAACCATCCTTAAAACAGCTCCAAGCCTTGTGATAGTAACCATAGTGAACCCGATTGTTGGGTTGTTGTGCCTCCTTGGTCTTGCTTTTTTTGTCTTTGTGACAGTTACACAAAGTAGGGAGCAGTCTGAAGACATTGAAGAAAGGCACGTTCTAAACACCCAGGGATGGGCTCTTGCCGATAAATTTGTGAACTACTTTACAATTGCGGCATATGCTAGGGAGGATGAGGTTTTGGATGACTTGAAGGTGGCTAAACAAAAGGTGTTTGATAAATCCCAAAGTATTTTTCAGACAACAACTTTTAGGTATAACAGAGCTAAGCTTAGGGGAATGGAGTTTATAACTCAGACTGCTTTGCTCCTTCTTAGTCTTCAGGTGCTTTTGTATGGGCTGCCGGTTCCAATTCTGCTTGCCTGTTGGGAGATGATAAGCAGGCTTGAAAGTTCAGGTTTTAGAATGGCAAGAAGCATCTCATTGATGATGGAATACAGTGCCACAATCAAAGCCTTTTGGAGGCATCTGAAGCTTGAGCCCCAAATTGCAAATTCTGAGGCGCCAATGGCTATGCCATCCTGTCCGCTTGAGATAGAGCTTAAAAACGTCTGTTTTCACTATCCTTCAAACGCTTTGTTAGAGGGCGATGTTGGGTTTGTTAGAGAGCAGGCAATAAGAAATGTGAGTTTGACTATACCGACCGGCGGGAAAATTGCCATTGTTGGTAGTTCGGGGTGTGGAAAATCTACTTTTCTTAAAGTGCTGAATAGGATGGTAGATGTGACGAGCGGAGAGGTTTTGCTAAACGGAGTAAATGTAAGAGAACTGGATCTAAAGGCAGTCAGAAGCCTATTTGCTTTTGTGCCACAAGAGGTGGAAGTGTTTAGTGGAACAATAAGATACAACGTGCAGTTTGGGGTGGATAGGGAAGATAGATCTGACTTTGGAGATGAAAGGATTTGGGAGTGTCTTGAATTTTCCGGTCTTGCCGATTTTGTGAAAAATAAAACGGGAGGAAAGGAGCTTAATGCAGAGATAGGGCAGAGAGGATTTAAACTTTCTGGAGGACAAAAACAAAGGCTTGGGATAGCAAGAGCACTGGCCTCGCTTATGGCATCAGGCAGACAGGTATTGGTGCTAGATGAGGCAACAAGTTCTCAGGATTCAATCACAACAAGAGCTCTTCAAAAGACAATGAACTCTTTTGTGAAGGATTCCGGAAAAACGGTGATTGTGGTTGCTCACAACTTGAGCACTCTTGTGGGTTTTGTAGATGAGATTTTGGTGATGAGTGAGGGTAGTATTGTGGAAAGGGGAACTCATGATGAACTTTTGCAAATTCCCTGTGGTGTGTATGCAGCTCTTTGGAAGGCGCATCTTGAAGGGACGAGTTTAGATTCCGATTATGTTAAGAGTGTGCGTTAATTATGGTCGAGGAGGGGAAAGCTTACTTTGCAAGCGGGCTTAAATCCCCTCCTCGGCCATATTGTAACAAATGATTAAGTTTTAGTTTTGGGGCTCGTCAGTGTAGTAATAAGAACCCGGATAGGGTGTGGTTCTTACTAAGGGTGGGTATTTCACTTCTTCTATTTTGGTAAGTTCGAATTTGCAGTACTTGTAAGTGAAGAATTTTTGGGATATAAGTTCATAGTCATATTCGCTTTCTGTTCTCATTGACTCAATTATTTTACCTATGTACTTATTAAGTTCTTCAGCTTGCCCGTCTGAAAAGTCAAAGAGATAGGAGTGCTTTTTCATCACGCAATTTTGGTCTGATGTGTGCCTAAGACCTAATAAGTGGCCAAATTCATGTGAAAATTTACTTCTTAAGAAGAGCCTTTTTAACTCAGGATTAAGTTCATTTTGGATTCCAATGACAAGGCTTTCTGAACCATAAGCAACTCCGCCCCAATCGCTTCCTAAGTATTTAATTTTCTGAGTTGGAAGAAGGATGATGTGAAGTGATTTGGTTTTTGTTTTAAGGTTATCAGTGTTATTTTTAAGTTTGGATAATGTTTCATACGTTACTTCTGAACTAATAGTAACGCCTTCAAGAAATAAGCTCATTTTTTTGGTGTTATTTGTATTTTCAATAGTTTTTTTGATGTCATCAAGTGTTTCAGAGGGCAATGAGAGTTCTTTATCAGCGTCAATCTCAACTATAAGTTCTTTGTAAAAGTCATTAGTAAGAAAATCATACTTGCTATCTCCAATGTCACTAAATCCCAGGAAGTTTTTGATGGGTGGTATTCCAATAAAAGCTTTTTCAGTGTAGGGAAAGCGCCAAAAAGAGTATTGCCAGAGTCTATTTGGTGGGCTTTCAAGGCTGGAATTAATAGCCCAGATGAATAATACTGCAGGAACCAAAGCCAAGGTTAAAATAGCGCTTACCAAGAATTTCATTCAGTTTATTATAGAAGACTCGCCGGTAAATTTCCTATTTGCAAAAAAATCTGATGGGTGTTTAATCTTTAATATCTTCTTGAAGAAAGGAAAGGAAAAAATGACTACTCAAAATGTGACTACTACAGGGAGTGGTAGAGGGGATACCAAGGATGTTGGGGAGGTTCTACTGTATCTGGTAGTGCCGGCTCTCACACTTTTTCTTGGTGTGGTGGGGTTGATTTGGGCTTCAATCCTTGGGCTAATGCACTATCCGCTGATGCGTACTGGGGTTGAAGTGTGGGGGTACAGCTACTTTGGTGGGTACCTGGGCCTCACCGATTTCTTGCTGTTGGTAGTTTTCTTCACAATGCTTTCCAAAGGGGAGGAGCTTGTTGGAGATACGCTAGAGCTGTTTGCCACAAGGGTTTGTGTTTTTATATCTTTCCTGGTTACGGCTTGGGGCGGCTACGTGAGCCTTACTTCTTCCCAGGTTTCATGGGGAGTGTCCTTTGTTCCGCTGGTGAACTTTCTCCTTGTGATCCTGCTTCTTGCAGTGATTTCAAGAGCTAGGGAAGGGGAGAATCAAGGATAATTTTATTTGCCGTTTTGTGGGCGCACTTGTTAAGCCAAAAATTTGGTTTGACAGGTGCGCAGTTTGTTTTAAACGGGTATTAGGGGTTGAAGCCTCCAAAATACCTAAAAGAATTTGTCGTAAATTGTAAATAAGCTGAAACCTCCGTAGAACAAGAAAGCTAAGACCATTGCGCTAACTCTAAAAAGTGAGGGTCTTAAGGGTTTGTCAAGGCTTGTGAGGTTGAGCCAAAGAGTAAGGCCTGTGTGAATAAACATTGCAAAAGCATTTAGGACTGCTGCTAAGGTAAGAAGTTGCAATGGTTGGGTAAAGCCAAGCATAAAGATTGTAATGCCTGCCAAAATCTGAAGCCATAAAACAATGTAGTAAACTTTTGAAATGTGTTTCTCAGTGAGACGACCGTTTGAGGAGAGGATAGTGTTTTCTGTAAGTATTCTGGAGGTTGCGTCAAAAACAGTAAGTTGAGTGCCAAAAAGAGTGGATCCCGCTACCAGTAAAAAGAAAATTCCGGCAAAAGGAAATATTCGTGTGCCTATCTCCTTAGCCTCCATGAAGACAAAATCAATGTCAGTGACATTTTGGGTAAAGCCGTGGGTTGTGGTGTAGGAGAGGAGGCCAAGCAGGAGAATTGTGATTGAGCCTGTTACCCAAAAGATTAGAAAATGCTCAGTGTTAATGTTTTTCCACCATTTTTTAAAGATATTCTGACACCTTTCATCGCACACAAATTTTGAGCCTGTCAGTGACACTTCTTCTTTTTTGCCTGTTAATAGGCTTGTGATGCGCCCAGCGTATTTTCCCATGCCGTAGCCCTTTTCCTTAATATAAAAGGATTGGGCCAAGTTTAGATTTCCACCCGCTCCGGCGTAGGCTAGAGCAGCCAGAAATGACGCGATTGGAATTCCTGCAGGAAGTAAAAAGTAACCCTCCCCAAGCCCAATTGCGCCTCTTGATAAAGCTATCCAGTCATTTGCTCTTGCTAAAATTATGCTTAGTATAAAAATTGTTGGCACGCCAATAACAATCAAGATTTTTTGAAGGTTTTCAACCGTTTTATAAAGAATGGGACCTAGAGTAAGAATGAGTCCCATTACAACTAAAAGTATGATTGCAAGGAATTTTGTATCAGTTAGGCCAAAGACATGGCCATAAAATTTGGCTGAGGAGGCTACTATGCCGGGCCATACCCAGGGGATAAAAGTAGAGAGCAAAAACCAGAAGGGAAGTATTTTAAGTTTCCTGGCAAAGCCCACAAAAACACTCTCGCCGTGCGCTAGGGCGTAGCGTTCAATTTCCATATTCATAAAAAACTGAAAAGTTAATCCTATTAGTGCGCCCCAGATAACACCCATCCCAAATTTTGAGGTGAGGTAGGGCCAAAGGATTATTTCACCGCTTCCAAGGCCAAGTCCCAGGATAATGAAGGAAGGGCCAATGATTTTTTTGAGAGAAGGAGATTCCGGCAGGTCTTTGATATCAAGTGGTTTGAGAATCATCTACTAAATGTTAGCACTTAAGTCAACATATAAATAGAACTCTAGGTTTTTATAGAGGTTTGTTGATAAAGATAGAGTGGAGTGATGCCGGTTTAATAAACGGTATAGAATGCTAGTGGCTCAAAGTAGCCGTCTCCGATCCTGTTTTCTTCAATGTAATCCTTAGCATCTTCTGGTGAAAAGGCGCTAACGTGCTGCTGTAAAGCTAATTTCTTTTTTTCAAGGTAGTTTCCAATATCAAAGTATCTAAGCTCATGTTTGGTATAAGAGTCGGTTACAAGTACTTTAGTGACTTTATGACCAGTCAACTTGTCCTTGGACAGCTGCTGGGGGAAAAAGTTTGCGTCTCTTGAGTATGGGTAGATAGCATCTAAAGTTGCTTCAGCTGTGTTTCTGTGATCTCTGTGATTAACCCAAGTGCTTTTATTAAAAAATCTTATTATTAAATCCTCCGGATTGTGAGTTATTACAATGTTAGGTTTAAACTCGCGAATGTGCCAGACGATTTTTTCTATTGTTTTAAGATCTGTTTCTAGCTCGCCGTCGGGAATTTGCAGGTTGAAGTTTTGGCTTTGAGGTATACCAAGGATTTCTCCGGCCCTGATTTGTTCGTTAACTCTAGTTGCTCCAAACGCTTCTTCGTTTATTTTTTTATCTTTTGTTCCTTTGCCGCCATTTGTAGTAGCTATAAGTCTTACATTTTTACTTTCTTCTGTAAGTCTTGCAATAAGCCCCCCGCAGTTGACTTCCATATCGTCGGGGTGGGCAAGCACTACCAAAACTTTATCAATGCCATTGAAAATCTCAGGAAAAGAATCTTTTGGTGTCATTGCAGTTATTTTAAACAAAGCCTGTAGAGATAACAACATGCGGTTTCCGCGTGGGATTGTGTTGTTGAGACAGCGGTCAAGAATATTAGAGATGAGAAACGGATCTAAAAAAGACTCTAATAAATTCTGGTAATGCCTGGGACTATGTCAAAATCCGCGTCAAAACTGGCTATGAGTTTAATGTTTGCTGTTTTCATGGTTGTCACTATCAAGGCATCCCTTGGTCTTAGCTTGTATCGATACATTATTTTCAACGTGTTCGTTAGGTCTTTCTGCAGCAGGCTCGGGTTTATTAAATTTAGTCCTTTGATAGAAAAGACGTTAGTTGTGGCTTTTTGAATAAGGTTGTAGATAGTAAGCGTGTCCGATCCGATTCGCGACCGTAGTATCCCTAAAAGTACATACCAGAATTCGTCAAAAACAAGATAAGAAGTGTAAAGGGGAGTAGCATTGGATAAAAAATTAAGTCTTAGCTCTTTTGTTCTTTCAAAGAACTGATGCTTTGTCAGCTGTGAAGCCACTAAAAAGCTTGTGTCAAGAAAGACGGATTTTTGGGTCATATTGATTTTCTCGGAGGTGTTTAATCATTTTGTTTAGCGATTTAGAATCCTGGTTAAAATCAATGGCACCGCTTGTTTCTTCTATGCGTTTTGTTTCTATAGTTGTACTGATGTCAAGGAGTTCGTAAATTAATTTGTTTTTTTTACGTTCAAATTTAACTCTAGTGCCAGGCTTTATTCCCACTTCTTTGGGGATTGTGAGAGCTATACTGTTTCCTATCTCGAAAGCTTTTTGGATCATAAGCGTATTATATCGGTTGTTTAAACAACACGCAATAATATTTTAGAATGTTTAAACAGAGGAACTAATTCAGGCTTGCGGAGTTAGTTTCCTGAGAGTTCCGATAGGGTCTGATATACCTATCGATTATTTTCCCCAGAACTGCTTTGCCAAAGGGAGTGAAGTGAAGTTGGTTGAGCATTTGTTGGGAGGCTCTTGTTTATCATGCGATTAAGTTTACATGGTCGCGCTGTTAGTTTGAAATAGTTGGAGGGACTGAGCTATCATCGGCGGATAGGGAAAAGTTTAAAAAAAGACCCCGGGAGTTTTTTTACACTTCCGGGGATTTGGTTAGAGGGGTTTGAACTCAATTCTCACTGCGAAAATTTCCAGTATGGCCACGAAGGCGTTTGGTCCATCCATTTCGACCTCTACGCCAACCAAGTGTTTCTTTGCCCACTCTTCAATTTCTTTGCATGCTTCCTGAACGTTTTGTACGCGGAATGCGAAGTGAACGGCAGGGTAGGGTGACTTGGCTGTTACCCCATCCAGCTCCGTTAATTGGAACGGAATTGGATTTTGGGCACTTCCAACAAACACAGCTCGCCCGTCCTCCCAATCGATTTTTTTGACGATGTGCTCATAGCTTAGCATCTCGGCAAAGAACATTACCGCCAAGTCCAGCTTACCTGACTGGACATGAACGGCATCGTGATCGTGTTTTGCGATCATTTTGCTAGTCTCCTTTTTCTTTAAATTTGGGCTTATTTTTGGCCTGATGTTATCCTATAGCAACTATAAATTACTGTCCAAGTTGACGGATAGTTACGACAGTATTAGACTGGTTGTAATGACTGCTGCTTATGCTGCTCTTAAAAGGTTTGGTCTAACTGATGGAGAAATAAAAGTTTATCTGGAAGCTTTGAAAAAAGATGAGCTGACGCCTTTTAGCATTTCAAAACTCACCGGTATTCCAAGGACTACGGTTTATGACATTTTGATGGGGCTCTCTCTTAAAGGGCTTGTTGAGCTTAAGCAAAGCGATGGGTTTACAAAACAGCAAACACTTGTGAAAGCCAAAAACCCTTCAGTTCTTAGAACAATTCTCCAAAACAAAAGAAAAGAGTTGACTTCAATTGAGGCAGACATTCTGGACGTTTTGCAGGAGCTCAAAGGTGATTATCATAAGAATGAATCGAATGCCAATTTTCAGTTTTTCCCCGGGATTACAGGCGCTAAAAAAGTGTATTTTGACAGCTTTTCAAATGAAGATCTTAAGCTTGCTTCTTTTACCTGGGATCTTCAAATGCCGATGGATGTGTTTGGAGTGAAAGAGATGAACGCTGATGTTTCATTGGGTAGTAAAAAGAGAGTGCAAGGGAGAAGCGAAAATAAAGAGCTCATGCCGTTAAATGACTGGACGAAGCATGTGATTACCTATCAATACGGGAGGGATAAAAAGTATCTTGAAAATATGGAATATCGTTATATAGAAGACTCTTCATTTGAAGTGTTTTTGAGGCTTAATATTAAGGGAAACTTTGTGCGAATTGCTTGTGCCTATGAAGATGAGGTATGGGGAATAAAAGTGCGAAGTAGGTTTCTGGCGGCAACTTTTAGGGCTGTTTTTTTGCAGAATTGGAAACTGGGGACTCCCATTACCGAGGGCGTGGTTAAATCGTGGGGGAAGAGCGAGTTTTTGGAGGAGCATAGGGCGAAAAAGCTTGTTTAGATTGACTGATTTTGTATGGCCTTTGACTCTTGAAAGATTTACGCCCTGCTTTTGGTGGCAAAACAGGGCGTTTTGGTTGGGAAACGGTTTAGAAGATTGGTGTTATAGTTGCCAGGGAAGCACACATGCCAAGAACGTGCTTTGGAGGGTAATATTCTGTATCCTCGTCAAACCCGAGTACGACAGCGTCAAAAGCTTCATGCGAGCCTGCACTTCCGGCAAACAATCCGACTTTATCATAAGCTCTTGTCATGACCCACCTGCGAGGCGGAAGCGAGGCAAGGGGCCAGGTGAGCAGTCCTGCAACTCGTACTGCTTTTCTGTACCACTCTCCACTTTCTTTCTCGAGCTGTCGAAGTTCGTCCAATTTACCAGCCCTTTCCAACTCTCCGATTGTCTGGCCATGTTTTTCAAGAATTTTGAGGCCTTCTTCAGCATAGAATTTGGCCATAGTGATGTAATACTGAAGCCCTGTCCAGAGTGCTGTCCTCAAGATTAAGAGTAGACTTGCGCTCACCAAGGCTAGGAGTAGGTAGGGGTTCATTTTTCTTTCCTTTTCTTCTGTTGGTGGGAATTTTATAGGATACTATCATAGTTTTAAATTTTGTTGAAACATCCTAACTTGGTGTAGTAGGTTTAAACTTTATCCCATACTGGCTGATAGTTAAGTTTACCGAAATCTTTATCAAACGAGAGTACAGTACAGGTGTACCTAAACTATTTTTGGTTTGGTGGCGAAGGTCTCGTCTGCGTTGACTTTGGCGGCCTCCTCTGCAGAATAGGGGGCAATGAAGACTAAAACTGTTCCATCAGGATCTTTTATCACAAGTTCCAAAGTACCCCAGTAAAAATGCCTTGGAGGAACGGCAATTTGTATGTGTTTTCTGGAACAGATTGTTAGAAGAGCACTTAAAGCGTCTACATTAACCATTAATGAAAGTTTTGAGCTTGTTAAATGCTCTTTAAAAACTTCCGGTTTTACTGCTCTGTGCCCATTGGCAATTTCCAGTTTGCATCCGCCAACCTCAAAGGTGGCACCGCTGTAGTCTTCTTTAGCACTTTTATCCGGTCCATACTCAAAAACTTTCTTGAATCCAAGTAAAGTATAGAAGTCATAAGACGCCTTAAAGTTATTAACTTTTATGTGAACACCTAAATTTGTTAACATATGTATATATTGGTGATAATAATGTTCTATTGCATGATTGTAAACAAAAGCGTATACATATATAAGTATGGAAGTATTTTATACAGCTTCATATTCTGGCAAGGAAAAATATCAGAAATATTACGATTTAGTGCTAAAAACTCTTGAGGCTTGTGAGGTTGAAATAATATCTCCTGAGAAAGGAAATTATTTAGGGATTTTGACTAAAGCAGAGCTCACCCGGTTTAAAGACCCAAAATTGAGACATTATGAGGCAATCAGGAAGGGGATTTTGTGGGCAGATTCGGCTGTTTTTGAGATTAGCAATGAAGACTTTCAGCTTGGGCATGAGGCAACGCTTGCGCTTCAAAGTAAGAAACATGTTTTGTGTTTGTCTGTTAATGAAGATTTTTCAGAAAAGATTAAGAACAGGTACTTTCACGCAGCAAAATACAATCAGTTTAATATTGAGGAGGTTATTGAGCACTTTGTTAAGAAGGTCAAAGGAGAGGTTTTGGATGTTAGATTCAATATGTTTTTGTCTCAGAGACAAATTGCTTATTTAGAGGCTTCAGCACAGAAGAGGGGAATTAACAAATCGGAATATTTAAGAATGTTGATTGACGAGGATAGGAGGGGTGAATAGAACCGACCAGATTTTTTAACTTGGTCGGTTCCTTTTTAGGCTTCAAGCGTCACGGGGTTTTGGGTGGGGAAATATTTCTGAGTGTACTTTTTCAGTATCTGAGAGGTATGCGTATATACCGGTTTCACTTGGTCTTGAAGCCTCATCCAAAAGGACGTAATCGTAGTCTACGTACAAGCCAAGTCTAACTGTCTGGACACCTTTTGGCACGCAAAAGCTGATTTCATCAACTCCAGTATAGTGTCCGTGTGGGGGAATGTGCCCAAACAGTTTCCAATAATCGCCTTTGCTTACGGCCTTATCTACTATAAATTCCTGCTCATTGAAACCCATTCTTATGAGTGGGGTGTGTTGGGCGCTAGACAAGGCTTTTTGGTACACCAGACCTAAGATAATGGCAGCTATTAAGGCTGTCAAACCCATTAGACCCAAAATTGTTAATTCGTTCATGTCCGATCTCCTTTTTTGGAGTAAGTATACAGATGTACTGAGCTCTGTCAATTTGAGTTAGGGGTTAATTTAGGGTGGGATGGAATTAAAAAGTGATTCCGGAAGTGGTAACAGGTGTTTCTACCACTTCCGGGCTAAGTTTCTCATTAGCCTAGAATAAACTGGCTGAGCCAGTATCCAAGGCGGATGAGAGATGTCATGAAGACTATGGCAAGTGCATTCAGAGTTTTGGTAATCAACCGTTGGATTACCCATGCTGGAGAGTTTGGTCCCAGTTGACCTGTGTGAGTGGCCAGAAAATACAGTGAAACGCCAATCACAAAGGCAACAAGACTGATGCTGAATGGGAAGACCATCCAATGCACTCTCTCAAGCTTAAAACCCAGGATCTTCACCCGATGGCTGCCCTTGCCCAAAACTCTATAGTGCCTCCGCGAACCTGAGTGGTCAGAGGGGACAAGCTTGTAGCCAAGAAAACTTTTGTCTTGGTTATTTTCCCGGTAGTATTGGGCTGTTACCAAAAATACTACCAAGCCTAAAAGGATACCTAGTATCATTTTTCCTCCAATGTGAGATAGGTTAGTTTCTGGGACCGATTCTAGGACAAAGAGAAAAATATTGCAAGCTATAGGTCTACCTAAAGGTTTCTCTGTTGGAACTATACACAAAAGTCTTTAATAGTTGTTGGATGACAACCTGACCTTCTTCCGATAATACAGTGTAAATGGTAAGTGCATCTTATTAAATAAGGATTAAAAGCTTAAGTCCTACTCCGTTTATTGGGTTGGAATAAATGGGCTAGGTGGTGGAAGAAATTAGAATCTACTTGCTGTTTTGATTTGGATCTTCCCAGCCGGATAGTCGTACAAAGTCCTCATCCCTTTCTGGATTATTTTGTCTTCCGACAAACTGTTCCCCCTTGCACGTTAAAGGATTGGAATTGCGTTCCTCTTTTGTGATTATGAACTCATTTCTGCTTCCTACGCCACGAGTTTGATATTTGGCAAAAATACTGTCAGGCATCACTTGGAAATAAGAGATAAAAGTTCTATTTAGAAATCCGGCTGAGATTGCTATGTCTGTATTTTGATAAGTGCTGATTACTCCAATTTTTTGACCAGCTTTTACTTGACTGCCTTGTTTAAGCTGCGGTAGGAGATAGATATGGAAAAGCCGGATTTTAAACTGTTGGGCGTTATTTGGAACGATATAGACCTGAGAACCAATAGGATTTTGGTTATTTTCAACACTTATTATTTCACCATCAACAGGGCTAAAAATATCAATCTCTTTGCCCAAAGTCGGGGGTGGAGGTGTTCCTCCATCCCAAGAGTCAAACTTTTCCTGTGTATCCTGGGTGTTAAAGTAGTGCTTCATGCTTCTGCAGGTTTCACCATTTCCCGAAAAATCATGCCCACTGCCTGAGCGAAATTTGGAAATAGAATAAATTTTATCAAGATCGATAAAATCAGCCTGAATAAATTTAGGTGGGTTATTGAGGTCAATTTTTGCATTTGAACTTAGAAAGTAGTTGATACCCAACACGACGATCACCAGCAAAGCTACCATCAACAAAATGATTTTTGGCGTTTTCACCTTTTTATTATGCCACATGTTTTGGCAGGGGCTAGTTGACTATGTCGAGAACTTTTATGCCTACTCATTGGCGGACCAATGCCAAGGGTTATTGAGAAGTAGTTTTTCTTAAAGATATGATTTCTGGTATGGAAACTCCTGAAATGATGAGTAAACCTCCAAGGATGGTTCTTAACGCTAAAGCTTCGTTATAAAACACGTAACCTAGGATTATTCCGAAAAGGATTTCCATGAGTAAGATGAGGCTTCCTATCTGAGCTTCAACATAGCGAAAGCCTTTAACTACCAGGATGCCAGTGACAACCTGCAAAACGCCCACCATGTAATTTGCAAGCCACCACTTCTCCATAGTTGGGAAAGTCCAAGATTCCTTAATTAACAAAGAAATAGCAAGGCCGAGGACGACTAGCATTGAATTATCGAGAAAGCCTAGCTGGGAAGCCTCAATATTTGAAGGAAGCTTTTTGGTCAGCGTATTCCAGAGGGATGCACAAATCCCAGCTCCAAGAGCGACGGATAAATGAATATAATTAACCCCAAAGTCGAAAGAGTAAATTAATGCCAAGCCTGTTAGGGTCAGGAGGAGAGCCAACCATTTTACTTTGTTTAGCTGTTCTTTAAACATCAGACGTCCAACGGCGTAACCTCCGAGAGTTGAACCCGTGTAGAAAGAAAAGTAAGCCGTGCCAATAGGTATCTTGTTGACAGCTGTGAAGAACAACGCACTTGCTAACAAGCCAAACAAACCTCTGGCTGTGACCCATCCCCATTCGTTTGCATGAAGGCTTGACCACTTCCTACTTATAAGAAGAATTACCAAAAGCAGTAAAGATGTAACAATAGACCTAACCGACGTCTGGAAGAATAGGGGAACATTTGAGCCTGTTATTCTAAATAATATTCCAAACCAACCCCAGGTGAATGTTGCCAGAAGCAATATGGATGCGCCACGCACGGTATTCTTATTATTTTTCATTTCAGAAAAAGTTTAACAGGAAATTTGTTGAATATCTCTAGATGGGATGTTAACACGGCGGCTTAGCTTGGCAGGGGTTAGTTGACTATGTTGCGAACTTCTATAAAAGTATATAGGTGTAATAAAATTTATCATGTGAATAAAAAAGACTCACCCTTTGATATACATTGAGTGAGCCTTTTTGATTTATTAGTGATGGGCCTCTTTCCACTGTGCTTCAACCTCGGGTGATTCCCAATTGCGGGAATCTTTAAGTTCCAAATTAAAACACAAAGCCCCGATCATGTTCGTACTATAACGAACAACTATCTCAAGAGTGTACGAACTGCCATTGTTTCGGGCTGCGTTGAAAATCGCAACACGCAAGTCTACCGTCACATCTCGCAGGCGTTCGATAATGTCACGCACATTGTGGCTAAACAGCGCTTCTTCTACAGCCTCATAGCGTTTAGCAGACGATGGACCAACAAAAAGGTACGGTTCGGTATACACATCTGTCCGTTGAGTTGTGGTTATTGCCTGGCTGAGCAGTGCCTTTCCACGTTTAGCAGGACTCGCAAGAACTCGAATGTCTTTGAGTTCTAGTGCCTGCTTCACCTCTGCCCACAGTTTTTGAGAAATAGGATCCATTATAAACCTCCTCGGTTTAATAGATTGTTCCTGTAGCTTTCTCAACTAAAGGAACATTAGCCAATCTGGTTGACTAGATTGGATTAGATTGATGCTCTAAATATATCAAGAAAAGAAGGGAATGCAAACTATAAGTTAATTGGCAGGGGTGTAGGGAATCGAACCCCAGCTAAAGGTTTTGGAGACCTTTGTACTACCACTATACGACACCCCTACGCATTAAGACTGTAAAATTATAACATGTGAAAAGGAAGGGTTTTATTTAAACTTTGTGGATTCTTTGTGTTCCGTGTGTTCTTTGCATTTACTGCAAAATCTCTTGAGTACCAACTTTTCCGCAGTGTTGGTTTTGTTTTTTTGAGTTATATAGTTTTGCCTCTTGCACTTTGAGCAGACAAGGTGAAGAAGGATTCGTGAAGTCTTTTTTGCCACGTCTGGGATTATCCTTAAATTTAAAGTTGTTGTCAACAAAGGGGTAATTTGCTTTGCCTTGACTTTGATGATGAGTACAGCCCAACAGGTAGTTTTAAGTTACCAGTCGGGCTGTTTGATGGGCGTTAGTTTATGGGTGCTATGGGTGCAATTAAGATTGCAAATAGCACCAAGAAAAGAGCCGCCATGGTCCCAAAAAAGAATCCTATGCCAAACAGGATTGAACCAAGGGTTGTTGCATTACGGAATGCTTTGAGCAGTTTCGCCAGTTGAAAAAAGCTGTAAGATAGACCAAAAGCTAGAACAGCCATGATCAGATCCCCACTGATCCAGACAAAAACATATGGATAGATGGGTAAATCTTTGAATGGAAGTATCCACACAAGCCCTACAACGAAGCCCAACACTCCTCCTGGGCCAAGGGTGAGTGTGGGATCAAACCCTTCCCCTTTAGGGGGTGGTTGCGGTGTTAACATTTTTCTCTCCTATTTAGTGGAGTAGGCTGGCGGGTCGCAATTTCTATATTACTGATTGGTCCGACCCTTAGCTTGCCTCTTCCAGTTATTGCTGAAGTTTGGTTAGTATAGATAAAATTAGGCTTAAAATCAAACTTGTAGGTTTACTGGAGCCCCCAGGTAGTGTTATTTCGAACGAAGAAGTAGGGGAAGGTTGTGGAAGAACTTGAAAATTTATTAATTATTTCTAAGTTCTCTTAACTTGTCTGCTATAAAGTTTTTGATAAGGGATTGATAGGGTACATCCCTTTTATTAGCAGTAATTTTGAGCTCGTTTAGCATCGATTCGGGAAGTCTCAAAGAAATCGATTTGGCCGAAGGTTTTAGGTTAGGGAATATAACCTTTCTAGCTTTACTAAAGTCAAAGTATTCAGAGCTGTCCGCTTTAGCCCAAAAATCTCTTTCGGCATCTTCGTTTTTAAATACTGGTATTTGTTTTAGTTGTTTCTTCATAAAACTTCCTTTCTTTTTTGTCCATATCTCTTGCGGATATGACTCTAACCTTGTTACTCCTGATAGTAAAGATCACGGATAATCTCCGATCGTTGTTTGTAATTCCTAAGAGTAAGAACCTTTCCTCGTGGGCCGAATGTTTTTGATCTCTGAGAACTAAAATCGGCTCATTACTAAAAATCTCTTCTGTCTCCTCATTAGTAACTTGGTGCTTTAGGAAGTTCTTATTTTCATTACCAGCATTCCAGTCGAATTCGAGAAGGCTAGGTAATACTTCCATGAGCCTAAGTATATTGGAGAAATATACAAAAGTCAACATTGGAAAGATAGCATACTTAGCTTATGTCTGGTTATGTAGAAAAAGAAGTTAAAGTTCTTAATGTTAACCCAGAGGAAGTTAAAAACGCCTTGCTGAGTTTAGGAGCTGAAAAGGTTTTTGACGATAACCGTGTTTTTACAACTCTAGACTATGATGACTTAAGGCTTTCTAAAGCTGGCAATGAAATTAGATTAACAGAAGAAGGGAAAATTAAGCTTAGCTATGATGGCAAGATTGCTGGTGGTAAAGAAACTATCAAGCTTGTGGTTAGTCGTAAACAAGAGGCTTTAGATTTCTTTAATCGTTTGGGTTTAAATCCTGTTGCAGAGGTTAAATCTCATAGAACATCTTTTGAATGGGAGGGGATAGATTTTGATTTAGATGAGTTCCCTCAACTTGCTCCTTTTTTAGAAATTGATTTGGGCGACTCGTCTTTAACTTTGGATGGGGTTTTAGAAAAGCTGAGTCTAAAGAGTAATGAAGTTGTTACGCTAAGTACTAAAGAAATCTTTAAGAAATTTGGATTAGACTATTTTGACCTTTTTAGGACTCCTGGAGCCCCCAAGTAGAATCAAACTACTGTCCGCGGTTTACAAAACCGCTGCTTTATCACTAAGCTATGGGGGCAAAGATAAAGTAAATACTTGCTAGGGTAGTATTTTACCAGATTGAAAGCGTTATTTTAATAAACATTTTTCTTCTCCTGAATCCAAAATCTCTTTTGAGTTTTGGGTATTAGTTAAAGCCCAAAATTCCCAGCCAAAAGCTGTTTCTTTTAATGTGAGTTTTAGGACTCCAAACCTGCCCTGAATTCTACTTTTGCTTGTTTCAAGTGATTTACCAAAAGGGTATAAATTCTCCCCGCCTGTCCCAACAATAAAGGTGACGGGGCCTTCTGCGCTTCTCTTGCCAAGATTGTTGGTTCTATCAAGCCTTTCATAGAAGTGTTCGTGTCCATTGAGGATTATATCTATCTTATTTTGATACAAAACTTTCCATAAATCTTTGGTGCCTAAGTAGTTTCTATGAAGGAGACCCGAGCTAAAAAGGGGATGATGAAAATAGGCAAGGGTGCAAGGTTTGGTGTTTAGGGAAAGATCCTTTACTAACCACTCGGCTTGTTCTGAATTCTTAACGCATGGAACTGCCCAACAATTTGAGTTTAGAGCTATTAAGTGCCAATTTCCAAGTTCAAAACTGTAGTAACCTTTTGTTTTTGGATGAGCTCTTTCACCAAAATAGTCAAAGTAGCCTGCTGCGTTTTTAACCAGATAGTCGTGATTGCCTGGTGTTGGGTAGGTGGTATTTTTGAATTTCCCCCAAGATTTGTTGTAATAATTTTGAAAAAGATCTAGAGTTGCGCCTGTATATTGGTTATCTCCCAGAGTAAGAATTGCATTGGGATTGATTTCCTCAATAAGACTTGCTGTTTCCTCCTGATGGCAGGTAACTGCCGTTTTTAACTCGTTGCCACAGGATATATCTCCGGCAGCTGCAATAACTATCTCTTTTGTGGTTTTGATCTGTTTTGCAGGTTTTTGTTCTGCTTTGTCCTTAATTAAGGGCTTCTTTTCAGTATTTTTTGAAGAAAAATAGGAAAGAAACAAAAATGTTATCAGAGCTACGATTGCAGAAAAAACTAGAGGTTTTTTAAACATATAGAGGCTTGGTGCCAGGTGAAGGACTCGAACCTTCGAAGCCATAAGGCAGCTGATTTACAGTCAGCCGGAATTGCCGCTATCCGAACCTGGCACATTGCAAGAAGGATTCTATAACAATATCAAACTAAGGTAAATGCAAGGCGGATTGGCTAGGACGCGATAGATACAGTACACCTGATTTGACACTTGTTGGCGTTTTGTTATCTTGTTTGAAGAAAGGAGAGACAAAAGTGGTTTTTTTTCAATTCTTCCAAGACCTTGGAACAGGGTTTTGGGAGTTTTCCAGTGGCCCGATTGGGGTTTTTCTGATTGGGATTGGGAGTCTTGTTCCGACCTGTTGGTTGGTTTGGACAGCGGCAGTGAAAGACCCTAGCAACTCCAAACACAGCTATGGAGCTTTGTTTGTGATCCTGATTCTGTTTTGGATTATACTTAGTTTTGTGATTCTTATGGGGCTGTGGCTTCTGTCATTTGCTCTACAGTATCTTCCATTTATTGCCCCTGTCCTACTGCTATTTGCGGTTATAGCTTGGTGGTTTAACAGAAAGCACCGGGAAATGCCAACCGAGGATGAATAAGAGCAGTTAGTCAGTAGGTAAGCTATAAAACGTGAGTTTGAATAAGACTCACGTTTTTTTGTTATTTCTGGAGCCTGGACCGAGAATCGAACTCAGTACACAATTTATAGCTGATTGTGAGCAGTTGATAAAAATGCACACACTCTGTATATTATAGGTTAGTTTTCAAATTGAAAAATCAAAAAAAAAGAAAGGAAAAAAAGAGATGAAAAAGCCAATAATTGCGCTTTTGGTTCTGGTTGGACTAGTTGTGTCCGCCTGCCAAGGTGCTGAAATACCAGAAGGGGTGAATCCTTACACACAACCCAAGGTTGTGAGTTTGACCCCCCCAATCTTTGTTTCAGTTACGCCCTCGAGTACGCCAACCGTAACAAGCACTTTTACGGCCACGGCTACCGAGACGGCGAGTTGGACTCCAACACCAACGGAAACCAGTACAACCACACCAACAGCCACCCATACGGCTACCTACACACCTACTGCCACCGAGATTCCTTCGGTACATCTAGTGGGAAGCCTTGATGATGAGTCAACTCAAGTCGATCTCTATCTGTCCTATGCAGGAAAGGACAAACGTATTACAGACGATCTTGAGCTTGAGTTTGATCCCAGGGTGTGTATTACAGGGAGTGAAGCAAGGGTAGCTTTCTCTCGTGCAAAGCGAGGTGAACCGTGGGACATTGCGCTTCTGAGGTTTGATCTTCAAACAGAACGCGTTGTTGAGATGATAATTCTTGAAACCGGCATACTCGTTGATCAGCCAGTTCGAGGAAACAGCTGGCACGAAGGGTGCGAGGCATTTGATTTTGAAGCCTTTATGCCTGATGTGCCCGGGATGTGGGATCATCCTTTCCCTTACACCTACAACGTTTTCCAGGGGGTAGTAGAGGGGCAAGAGTTTATGTATGAGAATGGAAGCCGGAGATATGGGCTTGAGAATTGTTGGTTTGCCCTAGCTACCCACACTGAGCCACTTGTTAGGCTTTATGCCTGCCAGGATGGGTACCGTGTTGAGGGTTTTGGGGAAATTATTACAGCGCTGCGTGGTCCAAACCCTGTGATGGAGCGTAGTGGCTATTTAGTCATGCTGCCGTTTGGGGTATTTGGAATTGATGTTGTAGCAGCTAAATAGAGGAGAGAGAAATGACTTCAAAAGTTACAGATGACCAAATCGCGGATGCGATCGCTTCAAAGGTTCTGCGGCGCATTGGAGCGGCTTTGCTGGGAGTGTGTGTACTAGTTGGAGTGGTAGTGGTACTCCTAGTTTTCGATGGAGTATCCTTCTATTTCAGGGAAATGGTTGGCTTGCCTGTTGTGGAAGCCCTGGAGATTGATGGCTACTATGATCTGATACTTACCCATCGGGGCACATCAGTTCGTTTGACCGATGATGAGTATGGTGATGTCCAGCCCTCGGTATGTCAGAGTGAAGATGGTGACTACCACGTGGTTTTCTCTACGGGGGGTCGAGTTGAAGGATATCACACAGGTTGGGATATTGGCTATATCAGAGTGGGGAAAGACTTTGAGGTAAGCGAACCCGAGATTTTGATTTCAACTCAACTTGCCGAACATAACCCAAGGTGGCCTTTTAGGAGTAATTGCGAAGGTTTCACCTTTGGGGCAAAAGGTGAGCGGTTGAGTTACAGCATGGTCTTTGGTGTGGTAGGAACACCACCGCCTGCTGAAGCTTCCTGCCCGATGGGGTATGAGGTTGGAATTTGGGATTATCAGGACCTTTTGGTACACCTCTTTGCGTGTGCTGACGGCTATGTGATTGGTTGGCCACAGGAATCAGGTTCTAGTGTAATAATCACTGCCGGTATTCTGCCTCAAGGTTCGGTGACGGTTGGTCGGTATGATGTGTTGCTGACTGAAGATGGGGATGAGCTGAAGATTGTAGAGAGTTTGCCATAAGGGTTTTCAAAAGCGGGTGCAAGAAAAAATCTTGGATCCGCTTTTTTGTTGCTTGGAAAACTATTGGATGGCTACTGGAGCCCGGACCGAGATTCGAACTCGGGACCCCATCCTTACCATGGATGTGCTCTACCAACTGAGCTATCCGGGCTTTAGAGTAACGCGACTTATTCTATCTTAGTGGTTTTATTAGATCAATGTCTGAATGAATTGGAGGACGCTTTAGTTGGGTTTTTGTTTCTAAATCTTAGATACTTTATATAAGACAGTCAAATTAAAAGGTAAGTAAAAAGCCAGAAAAAACGCCTTGGTTATTTCTGGCTTAATGAGGAATGCACACTCGTAGGAGGTCTTCTCGTGGCCTTAGGTTTTCATAAGATCGGGAGACCAGCAAATAACTAGCACCGATCTCACTACTACCTAACCAGTCTCTGAAAACAAATCCCACGAGTATGCAAGCTAACTTTTATTATTTTTTGAAATTCTTGTCAAGGACCACTAAAGAAATGGGTGATAAAAATGGAAAAGCCAAGTTAAACGTATGAGTTCAACTTGGCTTTATTGCCTTTTTAGACAAACAGCAGCCGGGAGTCAGTCAGTTGGTGAGGCGCCGTGGGTGGGTGGTCTCTCCAGTGTGGTGAGGGGGGGCACCAGACCTAAGACGACCACCCGTGGGTACTTCTTCAAACGTTCTCTCCCGGCTGCTGTGAGACATTGATATAATTATTTTTGATTCTTGTCAACAGCCATTTACTTTCTTATCCTTAGTCCTGTATGTCATTAAAGTTTCCTGATAACTTTTTGTTTGGAGCAGCAACCTCTTCTTATCAGGTGGAGGGTAATAATGTTAATTCCGACTGGTGGGTGTGGGAGGAGACGCACGCCGGTCTTAAGGGAGGCCCTAAAGAGAAATCGGGGATTGCTTGTGATTCATATAACAGGTATGAAGAAGATTTTGAACTTGCTAAAAATATGAATCATACGGTTCAGAGGGTTTCCATTGAATGGTCAAGAATTGAGCCTGAAGAAGGAGTTTTTAATGAAGCTGAGATTGAGCATTATGCAAAGGTCTTAGATGCAATTAGAAGTAGGGGAATGAAAACATTTGTTACTCTTTGGCATTTTACCAATCCCAAATGGTTTAGGGATAACAAGGGTTGGGGCAATCTTAAAGCTCCACATTATTTTGCCAGATATTCAAAGTATATAGCTCAAAAGCTTGGGGACAAAATTGATTATTTTTCTACTCTTAATGAACCGGTTGTATATATAACCTTAAGGCATCTTTTAAGAACGTGGATGCCTCAGAAGCACACATCAATACTTGATTTCTTTGATGGGTGGATTGGGCTTTTAAGGGGACACTTTGCAAGTTATAAGGCCATTAAGAGCGTAAATGAAAATTATATTGTAGGGATTGTTGAGAATGTGATGTGTATTGAGCCTTATGAGGAAACCTTCTTAAATAGACTTATTTGCAGAATCAGAAAGTATCTTCAGTACGAGATTTTTTTAACTTTGGTTGCCAGAAAAACAGATTTTTTTGGAGTAAATTATTATTTTCATGACGTAGTCACCCCGCAGGACATTTTTATTAATCAACGGTCTATTGAAACCGCAACAGAAAGAAACGATTGGGGCTGGGAGATTTACCCTGAGGGTATTTATCATGTAGTTAAGGAAGTAGCCAAATTTAAAAAACCTATTTATATTACTGAGAACGGTCTGGCTGATGCAAAAGATGAGAAAAGAGAAGGCTTTATTGTCAGGCATCTATACTGGGTGCATAAAGCAATTTCTGAAGGGTGTGATATTAGAGGGTATATGCACTGGTCGCTTCTTGATAATTTTGAGTGGGCTGAGGGGTATAGGTGGAAGTTTGGATTGATTGAGGTTGATAGAAACACTCTTGAGAGAAAAGTCAGACCCAGTGCTAAAACTTACGCTGAGATTTGCAAAACTAATGAGGTTTTAGATGAACTTGTGGATAAATATATAGTTTCTTAAGTTGCCTCTGCTGTTTGTTGCTAAAATTATTAAGCTATGGTTAAATTGGTTGCTATGTCAAGACTTTGTGATATGTGTGGAAAGGGAGCTTTGAAGGGAAATTTAGTCTCTTTTTCCAACAAAAAATCTATAAAAAAATCGCAACCTAACTTAAGAAGTGTGAGGATTTCCATTAAGGGTGTATCCGGAAGGATCAAGATTTGCGCTTCCTGCTTGAGTAAAGTTAAATCCGTCAGAAGGCAAGAGGCCGCAAAGGCAGTTACTGCTTAACAAAATAACCATTTTTAAATGCTTCGAAGCTACATTTGGTTTTTCCCTCCAGTTGAATTTCATCTAGCACAAGCTCTTTAGCAGCAGACAGGTGTGCTTTGTGTATTTTTACTCTTAACTCTGATAAGTTTGGATTTTTGAGCATAAAGTTATGCTGCTTGGAAAGCTCTCCTAAGCTAGTCCAGGCCACAGGCCAGGGAAAAAAAGCTCTGATGGCTGCCTCTATAGATTCACTCTTTTGTTTCCAGTCAATTTTTGCATCGTCTTTGGTGATATAGGTGGTCCTATCAAACTTGCCTGATGGAGTGCAATATGTTGCATCCAACTCATTTTGGGGAGTTGGGGAAAGATTACCTTTAAAATAATCAAGCAGCACACCTTCACACTTTTGTCCCGCAAGCTCAAAAAGCTTTTTGTACAGGCTCTCATCCGTTTCACGCTCAGTTATTTCAAACTCAAAGGACATTAAAATGTCCCCCTTGTCCATTTCAGAAGTTGTGAGCAAAAAAGTTATTCCTGCTTTTGTTTGCCTTTGCAACAGGGTGTAGGTTACAGGTGCAGCACCTCTAAGTTTTGGAAGGAGTGAGAAATGAATGTTGACTATTCCTTTATCAATGCTATCAATTATGCCTTTTGGTATCATCAAGCCAAAGTCGGCAACAAGACCTAACTTTATACTCTCTTTACCAAGAATATCCAGTATAATTTCTTTATCCCGTTTAAGGCTTTCTGTTGTTTTATAGAAAATGCCGTTTTCTAGACACCATTTTTTAACCGGAGTGGGAACTGTCTCTTTGTTCCTGCCAACAGTTAAGTCAGTTTTAGTTATTACAAGCTTTAAATTCAGAAGACTGCTTTTTTTTAGCTGGTTCAGAAGAATAACCGAGTGGTCTGAAGTTCCAAAATAGACAAGATTTATGACATTAGCCATTTAGTGCCTCCTCTTTTTTAAATAATTCATCAAGTTGGCTCTCAGTTAGCGTTTTACCAACTATTTTGGAAGTAAAAAGAATCCCGTTCATGTGGTCAATTTCATGTAAAATCACACGAGCAAAAAACCCATCAGCCTTGAGAGAAAACTTATTTCCATTGATATCAAAAGCCTCTATTTTAATTCTTTTTGATCTGTCAACCTGGCCATAGGTATCCGGAATACTAAGACACCCCTCCCAGCCTAAGGACGTAGGTTCTGACTTTGTTATAATCTCCGGGTTAATGAGTATAAAGTTTGTGTCAAGTTCGTTTTCCGGATTTTTTGGATCAAGACTAAACTTTTTTGCTATACAGACCCTTTTTAAAATTCCAATTTGAGGTGCAGCAAGGCCTGCTCCTTTTGGTTTGGCAGTTTCAAGGGTGTCTATTAAATCAGAAACTAATTTTTTAACTTCTTCTCCGTCAGTCTTGAAATTGACTTTTTCACATATAGTATTGAGTTTTTGGTTTGGTACTTTGATAATTTCTCTTTGGGCCATGTAGTAATTTTAACATCTCAGTGCTAAACTTTCGATTACTATGTTGGACAAACTTTATGGGTTTTTTTCAATAGATTTAGGAATAGATCTGGGAACTGCTAACACTTTAGTACTAGGTAGAGGAAAAGGAATACTCATTAGGGAACCTACGGTTGTTGCTATGCATAAAAAAACAAAAGAAGTTTACGCGGTTGGAACTGACGCAAAAAAAATGCTTGGAAAGACTCCTCAGACAATAGTTGCAGTCAGGCCTTTAAGAGACGGTGTAATTTCCGATTTTTATGTTGTTGAAAAGATGCTGTCTTATTTTATTAAAAAAGTGCATGAGGCTCCATCCCGCCTTCCCAAAATTCCCCGACCCAAAGTTGTTGTTGGGGTGCCTTCAAGGATAACTGAAGTTGAGAGGAAAGCTGTGATTGATGCTGCAATGAGCGCAGGTGCAAGGAAAGTCTTTTTGTTAGAGGAGCCTATGGCTGCTGCTATTGGGGCAGGCTTACCAATTTCTGAGCCACAGGGAAATATGATTGTTGATATGGGGGGCGGAACCAGTGAGATTGCTGTCATTTCACTTGGGGGTGTTGTCATCAATAAATCAATTAAAGTTGCAGGGGATGAGATTGATGAAGAAATAATAAATTACGCCCGAGCGCGTTATAATCTTTTGGTTGGAGACAGAAGTGCTGAAGAGGTAAAAATTCTCTTGGGAAATGCCTATCCTTTTTCCGGAGATACAAAGGAAAGCGCATTCCTAAGGGGACGGGATTTGAGAACCGGTTTGCCAAAATCAGTTGAGGTTACGGCGCATGACATAAGAGATGCTATTAGAAATCCTATTTATACAATGGTTAATGCTATTAAGGATGCAATAGAAGAAACTCCTCCTGAGTTGGTTGCCGATATTATAAAAAACGGAATTTTTTTGGCGGGAGGTACTTCCCTGATTAGAGGTCTTGATACTCTCATATCTACTGAAACAGGTATGCCTGTAACTTTGGCTAAGGACCCGTTAACCTGCGTTGTCAGAGGTTGTGGTATGGTTTTAGAGGACGTTAATCTCTTGAAAAGAGTTAAGCTTATATAGCCTATGCCAACGCTTGTAAAATTTTGGATTATTAGTTTTTTGATTCTTGCGTTGAACCTTACCCCACTTAAGGGGTTTTATGCATCCTTAAAAAAAACTGCGCATATTGCAACAGAGCCCATTCAACTTGGACTTTTTTCAGTCTCTTTGGAAGGGGCACGTTTTGTTGATTTTTTTGTAAATCTTAAGAATATTAGAGGTGAAAACCTAAGACTTAGAGAAGAAACTCTTGAACTTAAATCTTTACTTTCAAAATATAAAGAACAGGAGAATGAAAATAAGATACTTAAAGAGCAATTGCAAATTACAAATAACCTTTCAGAAAATGAACAACTGGTAAAAGCGGGTGTAATTGGGCTTCCCTATGACAGTCAAAATTCTGAAGTAGTAGTAAATGCCGGCTTGGAAGATGGTATAGGTCTTGGAGACAATGTGATTTATAAAAACTTTCTTGTAGGGTCAGTGGTTGATGTGTTTAATAAAAGGGCAATAGTAATGCTTATTACATCTCCCAAACTTTCAGTTGCCGTGGTGAATCAGACTAAAAACGGACGGGCAAAAGGGCTGGTTGTTGGTAGATTTGGCACATCCCTTTTAATGGATAGAATTCTTCCGGATGAGGATATAGAAGTAGGGGATGTTATTGTAACCTCCGGACAAGATGGTGTTTTTAAGAGCGGTCTAATTGTTGGTCAAGTGGTGGGGGTAGAAGAGGCTAAGGCAGAACCATTAAAAAGGGCAATATTGGAAACAGAATTTGATATGGCAAAGCTTGAACAGCTGTTTATAGTTAAGAAAAACTTATGAAGAGGTACGTTTTAATAAGCCTAATAGTACTGTTGCTTACTTTAATTGAATCAACTTTTTCTTCTTATTTTCTTATATTGCTTTTTTGTTTGATTCTTTTTTTAAAAGGTTATAAGCATGTGTATCTTTATGCTTTTGTTGGAGGCCTTCTTTTGGATCTGTTTGGAAGTATCCCTTTGGGGCTAAGTTCTTTTTCCTTTTTGTGTATTTTTATTCTTTTAGGGTTTATGAAAAGATTTTTGCCCAATAATTCTACTTTTATTGTTTTTTCATTTGCTCTGGCTGTTTTTATATATTCCAAGAGTTTAAGCTTGAATTTTCCGCCAAATTTAGGAGTGCTTTTGGATTTTTCCTATCTTCCTCTTCTTTTAGCTAAAAACGCCTTTGGGTTATTGCTTTCCTATCCGTTTTCTGTATTTACTTATGAGCTACTTAAAAAGGATTTCTTCAGAAGAGCTTGAAAGGGTTACCCCAAGAGCTTATAAAAAAAAGAAGGAGGTAAGTATAAAACTTCCTTTAGGTGAGGGGGATTGGGCTTTGGTTATATATCAATTAGCACTTTTTTTGGGAGTGTTGCTTCTTCTTTTCAGGTCTTTTGAGCTGCAGGTTGTAAACGGAAGAAAAAACTTTCTCTTATCTTTGGGTAATAGTGTAAGAAGCTTTACTCTAAGAGCCGAGCGGGGAGTGTTGTATGATAGGAATGGGCTTGTTATTGTAAGAAATAAGCCGGCTTTTAGTATTGAGTTAAATACAAGAGATTGCCAAAAGAAGTGTGGGGAAATAGTTGAGGAAATTGCAAAGTATGCACTTGTCAATAAAGAGTATGTGTATGAGCAGTTGCTTCTAGGGTCCAAACAGATTGTAGTTGTCTCAAATCTTGGGCGGGATGAACTTTTGGAAATTGAAGGTAAGATTCATCTTTTGGATGGGGTTTCTATTCAAATAGATCCTATAAGAGATTATACCTCCGCTCAAAGTTTTGCCCATTTAGTTGGCTATATTGGAGAAGGAGATTTTGGGGAGAAGGTAGGCAGATACGGTCTTGAACAAAAATATGAAAAATACTTGCATGGCGTTGCCGGTAGTAGGCTTCTGAAGGTTGACTCTACGGGATCCTTCTTAGAAGAAATCTCGGTTAAAAAACCAATTCCAGGAAAATCACTTTTCCTAACTATTGATAAGAGGTTGCAAGAGGTTTCCTTTGAAGTGCTGAAAAAAGCTATGCTTGAGAAAAAGGCAACAGGGGGGGCTGTTGTTGCAACAAATCCTAGAAATGGAGGCGTCTTAGCATTGGTTAGTTTTCCATCATTTGATCCATCTTCTTTTGCAGTAGGCATGACAAAGGCAGAATTTGCAAAGCTTAGTGAAAATCCTACAAAACCCTTTTTTAATAGATCAATAAGTGCCCTTTATCCTCCCGGTTCAACTTTTAAGATGGTGACGGCTTTGTCAGCTTTGGAGGAAGGTGTGATTTCAGGAACTTCATTAGTTGAGTGCCCTTCCTTTATACAAGTTGGATCCTTTGTTTTCAGAGATTGGTATAGCGGGGGAAGGGGTCCTATTGATGTTAAAAGAGCACTTCAGGTTTCCTGCGACACTTTTTTCTATACTGTTGGTGGAGGCTTTGGTGATCAGAAAGGGGTGGGAATTGAAAAAATTGCGGGAGTGGCCAGAAAACTTGGGTTTGCTAAAAAAAGCGGTATTGACCTGGACGGAGAATCTTCCGGGACAGTTCCCGACTCTTCTTGGAAGAGGAGTGTTAAAAATGAGGATTGGTATTTGGGAGACACTTATATAAGCTCAATTGGGCAGGGGTATATATTAGCAACACCTCTGCAGGTAAATTTAATGACAGCTTTTTTTGCAAGCAGGGGAAAATTATATAAACCAAGAATAGTATCAAGAATTGAAGACGGAGAGAGTTTTTTACCCGAGCTTTTATATGAATACAAAGGAAATTTTGAGTATATAGACACAATTAGAGAAGGGATGAAAATGGCGGTAACTGCCGGAGGAACAGCTTACCCGCTCTTTGATTTTGAAAAAAGGAAAGGGGTAGTACTTGGTGGGAAGACAGGTACTGCTGAATTTGGCAATCCGGTTGAGTTTGGAGGTGTTGGGAAAACCCATGCCTGGTTTAGCGTATTTGGGCCTTTTGAGAATGCGAATATTGTCCTGACGGTGCTACTTGAAGGAGGAGGGTCCGGTTCAACTGATGCTGCCCCGGTTGCTAAAGAGATTTTGGATGAGTGGTTTAAATAAACAGACTATGATATAATGTAAATTGTAGTGTTCTTTGAGAGCTTTTCTTATTCGGTTATTTCTAAAACAGATGTAAATTATCCTGAGTGTTTTAAATATATTAAAAATGCACCAGAAAAAGTATTTGTTGCGGGTAAATTAATTGAGAGAGATTTTGAAGGCGTTGCGGTTATTGGTTCAAGATTGATGAGCTCCTATGGAAGAGACGCAATTAAAAGTATAGTTTCAGATCTTGCCTCCTCAGGAATAACCATTGTTTCAGGGCTTGCTTTTGGAGTTGATGTTTATTCTCAGGAAACCGCTCTTGAACTTGGTGCCAGGACTGTAGCTTTCATGTCCTCGGGGCTCAATTTAATTTCACCTAAATCTAACTTTTTGGTTGCCAAAAGAATAGTTGAGTCTGATCTGGGTGCGGTGATAAGTTCTTATGAACCAAACTTTCAAGCTCAAAAATATACTTTTATTTATAGAGATCATTTACTTGCAGCTTTTTGCAAGGCTGTGCTTGTGATTGAGGCAGGGCAGAGCTCTGGAACTCACCACACTGTTGATGCGGCTTTGGCGATTGGAAAAGATGTTTTTGCGGTGCCAGGGAGCATTTTTAGCGAAGTTAGTGCAGGATGTAATTATTATATTAAACATGGAGCACACCCGGCAACCAGTGCGCAGGATATTTTAGATATTGTAAAGTTTAGCTTTCTTCTTAGAGACAAAAACATGCATGCCGGTAAAAAAGGGGGGCTGTCAAAGAGTGTAAGTTGGGAAGTTTTGAGGAAAAGCTTAACCGGTTTTGAGCTTGAGGTCTTTGGAAAAGTTTTAGTTGAGGGTGTGTCTGTGGAAGAGTTGGCCCAGGTGTTGCTTCAACCTGTTGTAAGAATAATGCAGGCTGTGTCTATTTTAGAAGTGCATGGATTTGTGGTGGTGGAGGGAAATGTGATAAAAAGGCTTGTTAATGTTTTAGATTAGTTTTAAGGTTGTAGGGTTATGGACTTGGTAATTGTTGAATCACCAACAAAAGCAAAGACACTCTCAAAGTTTTTGGGAAGAAAGTTTGTAGTTACAGCCTCTCAAGGGCACATCATTGACCTTCCTAAAAAAAAGCTTGGAGTGGCTGTTGAAGATAATTTTAAACCCGAGTATGAACCAACACCCAGGGCAAAAAAAGTGATTGCCGATATCAAAAAGAAAGCGCTTGAAGCGGAAAAGATTTATCTTGCAACAGACCCCGACAGAGAAGGAGAGGCTATTGCCTGGCACTTGCTAAGTGTTATTAATGGCGGGGAGAAGAAAAGCAAAAAGAAGAAAGAAACCTTGGTTTCAGAGGCAAAGGGGTTAAAGCCAATTGAGCGAGTAGTTTTTCATGAGATTACAAAGGAGGCTGTTGAAGATGCTTTTGCGCATCCTAGAGCTATTGATGAGCACCTTTTTGACGCTCAACAGGCTAGGAGAGTGCTTGACAGACTAGTTGGGTATAAGCTTTCCCCACTTCTTTGGAGGAAGGTTAGATTTGGGCTTTCTGCAGGACGGGTACAAAGTGTTGCCGTTAGGCTTGTGGTTGTTAGAGAGGATGAGCGCAAAAAGTTTGTTCCAAAAGAATACTGGAGTTTTGATGTGTTATCCTCAACTTCTTTAAAAGAAGAGTTTTTGGCAAGTCTAACTCAAATTGATGGGAAAAAGCCGGATATTAGTGCAAAAGAACAGATGGATAATATTTTGGCTCAAGTTACCGTTGGCGCAAAACTGCAGGTCAAAAAAATAGAGAAGACCCAAAAGAAAAGATATCCTTATCCGCCTTTTACAACTTCCACGCTTACTCAGGCTGCCAGTAATAGGTTTGGCTTTACTGCCAAAAGAACAATGATGGCGGCACAGAGGCTTTTTGAAGCCGGTTTTATAACTTACCATAGAACGGATTCGTTTAACTTGTCTTTGGAATTTCTGTCAAGAGCCCGTGGAGTAATTACACAGAGTTTTGGAGCTGAGTTTTTACCTGGGAGTCCTAATTATTATAAGAATCGCTCCCGGAATGCTCAGGAAGCTCATGAGGCAATAAGACCAACCAACCCAAATCTTAAGTCAGTGCGTGGCGAAGAAGCAACGGAAGATGGGGAAAAGGTATACGAGCTTATTTATAAAAGGGCTATGTCTTCTCAGATGCTTCCTGCTGTATTTGATGCTGTAGGAGTTGATCTTGTCAGTTTGGATGGCCGGTATGGCTTTAGGGCAAGCGGTTCTAAGCTAAAATTTGAGGGGTGGCTCAAAATTTATGGCGCGAGTCTTGAGGAGGAAGATTCAAACGGATCAGGTACTTCTGAGGAGAAAAATGAACTTTCAAACAGAATTCCTGAGCTTAAAGAGGGTGAGTTGGTTTCAATTAGTAAGCTTTTGCCTGAGCAACATTTTACCCAACCACCCCCACGTTACACTGAGGCTTCTTTGATTAAAACTTTGGAGGAAGATGGAATTGGCAGACCTTCAACTTATGCACCCACAATTTCCACAATTTTGGATAGAGGTTATGTCAAAAAAGAAGGTAAATATTTTGTACCTGAAGACGTTGCGATTGTTGTAACAAAGCTGTTAGCTGAGCATTTTCCACAAATTGTTGATGAAGGATTTACGGCAAATATGGAAGACAAACTTGATGAAATTGCGGATGGGGTTATTGGCTGGGTTCCTGTTGTCAGAGATTTCTATACCCCCTTTATAGCTTCAGTTGAAACAAAGGAAAAAGAGCTTTCTAAAAAAGATATGACTCTGCTTGAGGAAACCACTGAGGTTTGTCCTGAATGCGGAAAAAATCTTGTGGTTAAACTTGGCAAATATGGCAGATTTTACAGCTGCAGCGGTTTTCCCGAGTGTAAATATGCTAAGCCTATTGTGGTTGGGGTTGGCGGGGAAAACGGTGATTTTGTAGCGGATGAGAGCCAGCTTGGAAAATGTCCGTTGTGTGAAGACGGTGTGTTGGGGGTTAAAGATGGCAGGTTTGGAAGATTTATTGCCTGTAGTAACTACAGTAGTAAACCTAAATGTAAGTTTGCAAAGCCTTATTTAGAGAAAGTTGGGATTAAGTGTCCGGATTGCGGGGTAGGGGATGTGGTGGTAAAGAAAGGGAAGTTTAAAAGGCTTTTTTATAGCTGTTCCAGGTATCCCGAGTGTAAGTTTGTGAGTAATAAGAAACCTGAGGAGAAGTCTGTGCTTTCTACTTAGCAATTTTAGGCCCGGTGAGTCCGAACTTACCGTTATTAGGGGATAGGATTTTATAACCTCCAGAATGCTATCTAAAAGATTGGTTTTGAAATAATCAATTTTGTGTTTATAATGCCCTGTAAAGGAAGGAGTATTTAAGGTGAACAAAGATCCCATACTTTTTCTGTTCAGGGCTGAGGTTAGAGGAAAGGATAAATACTACTCAGTCAAAGGTTCTGACTCCTCTAAGGCTCTTGCTACTTTGAGGTCTTGGTTATCTTCCAAGAGGATCACAGTAACAGACCCGATTGAATATGAGGGGAGAGCCGACGTTATCTTTGAAAATCAAACTCGAGGTCAAGAAAGTGACGTTTTGGAACTTGTTGTCAAAACCTCAACCCCGGTACCTTCATGAACAGATCACTTGCCAACCCATGGCAAAAAAGAGCCTTTTTCTAGCTTGGAAAGAGGCTTTTTTATTAAACTTACCATTTTAAACTATAGGGTAGATAATTAGGTTAGTTCCATAACCCAACTCTCAAGAAAGGAGAAAAATAGATGGAACAGACGGATAGGATGAATCCTATTGAACTAGCGATCATGGCGGTCCTGTCGCTAGTTCTCTTAATCATTATTGGACCGCATATCGGGAAGGCTCTAAATGAGGTCATCCCGCAGACCAGTTCAACTGCAAGCTCGGAAATTGTAGTTGGGTGGGAATCTTGGGATCCGGCTATTGAGCTGGACGTCCCCGAGATAGATTTGGACACCGAGAACGCTAGTGAAATTACAACGTTCCTCAGTGCCGAAGGTCAGATCCTGGCTATCAATATGCCGGGAATTGACTGGGACCGAGCGGCTAACCACCCGCATTCGGTTGCAAGACATGACCCGCGAGGTGTTAGATGCATTGCGGATATCATGAAGTGGTTTGGGGGCACCCAACTTTGGTCGTCTGGGGCTGAATTCAATACGAATTTCCCCACCCAACCTCTTTTAACATAATTTCTTCTG